>Ga0129333_10002664_pt1 | contig 16659 bp, 16 predicted proteins | sample CPB6_08_DNA_FD_94474 | JGI IMG/M metagenome (GOLD analysis project Ga0129333, IMG submission 94474) | Freshwater to marine salinity gradient microbial communities from Chesapeake Bay, USA - CPBay_Sum_0.6_0.8_DNA | ecosystem: Environmental > Aquatic > Marine > Coastal | place: USA: Chesapeake...
GACGCCCTTGCTGCCCGCCGACCGACCCCGCTACCTGATGGGTGTCGGCGACCCGGCGCGGATCGTCGAGGCCGTGGCCAACGGCATCGACCTGTTCGACTGCGTGCTGCCCACCCGGCTCGCACGCCACGGCACGGTCCTCACGTCGGAGGGTCGGCTGAACCTCCGCAACGCCCGGTTCGCGACCGACGACGGGCCGCTCGACCCCATCGTCGACCTACCCGCGACCCGGCGCTACTCGCGCGCCTACCTCCGGCACCTCTTCAGCGTGCACGAGATCACCGCGATGCGGATCGTGACCCTCCACAACCTCGCCTGGCTTGCCTCGCTGCTCGACCGGATCCGGGCCTCGATCGTCGACGGCACGTTCGAGGCGCTGCGGACCGAGGTCCTCGGTGTCTGGGGGGATGCCGACTAGCCTCGCGGCTCCATGGCTCAACTCGTCTTCCCGTTGCTGCTCCTCGCAGTGATGTACGCGTTCCTCATCCTTCCGCAGAAGAAGAAGCAGAAGGCACGCGCCGAGCTCCTCGCGAGCATCACGGTCGGTGACGAGATCGTGACCACCGGCGGGATCTACGGCGGAGTCACCGAGGTGAAGGGCGACGACGTCTACGTCGAGATCGCCCCCGACGTCGAGGTCCGGATCACTCGTGGGGCGATCGCCGACCGGGTGTACCGGGTCGCGGAGCCCGAGGCGGACGCCACGACGCAGTCCGCGGACGCGGGCGACGCGAGCGCCGACGGCGACGCCGAGTAACCGGCGGCCCGAGTGCGTCGGAGCGGGGTCGGTACCCTCGTCACGTTCGTCGTCCTGACCGCCGTTGCGGTCGGATCGGTGCTCGCCGCAGGCTGGAAGCCGCTCCTCGGTCTCGACCTGCAGGGCGGTGTGTCGGTGGTGCTCGCCCCAACGGTGCCCGCCGAGGACGCGGCGATCGACCAGGCCCTCGAGGTGATCCGCAACCGGGTCGACTCCCTCGGGGTCGCCGAGCCGGACATCACGCGCCAGGGGGACACGGTCGTCGTGCAGCTCCCCGGTGTGAAGGACCAGCAGCGCGCCCTCGACCTCGTCGGCACGACGGCCGAGCTCCGGTTCCGGCCCGTCCTCGCTGCCGTCCCCGCTGGTGCGGTGACGGGTGAACCGGACCTGTCGACCACCACGACGACCTCGACGACCACGCCCGCGGCGGGCGACACCGCTGCAGCGACGACGACGACCGCAGCGGCGTCGACGACGACGTCGTCGACCGTCCCGGCGGGCACGCCGATCGCTGACCTCGTCTACCCGCTCACCTCACGCGAGGACGACGTCGCGGACGCCAGTGTGAACCTGCCGCAGTTCGACGCCGAGACGGGGAAGGAGTCGATCCGGTACCAGCTCGGTCCCGCCCTCGTGACGGGTGACGCGCTGAGCTCCGACCCCGCCGACATCGTCGCCTCCGTCCGACCCGACACCGGCGAGTGGTACGTGCAGATCGCGTTCGCGGACGGTCCCGACAACATCGACCGCTGGCGTTCCGCCGCCACCCTCTGCTTCTCCGGCGATCCGACGACCTGCCCGCAGCGGCAGCTGGCGATCGTGCTCGACGGCCGGGTGCTCTCCGCTCCCGTCGTGCAGGACACCTTCGCGGACACGACCGAGGCCACGATCAGCGGTCAGTTCACCCAGGCCGAGGCACAGGACCTCGCCCGGGTGCTCCGGTACGGCGCGCTGCCCGTCGAGTTCGAACGCCAGGAGTCCAAGCAGGTGTCCGCGACGATCGGTCGTGACGCGCTGCGTGCCGGCGTGATCGCCGGTGTCGCCGGTCTGGTGCTGGTGGCGGTGTACCTGCTGGTGCTGTACCGGCTCCTCGCGCTCGTGGCCCTCGGCTCGCTGGCCCTCAGTTTCGGCCTGCTCTGGTCGACGATCTCGTGGCTCGGCGAGACCCGTGGCCTGGCACTCACGCTCGCCGGGGTGACCGGCATCATCGTGTCGATCGGCGTCTCGGTCGACTCGAACATCGTGTACTCCGAGCAGCTGAAGGACGACCTCGTCGGGGGTCGCAGCGTGCATTCGGCGGGTGAGCGGGCCTTCCGCACGGCGTTCCGGACCATCGTGCGGGCCGACATCGTCTCCCTCATCGGCGCCGGGTTGCTCTACTGGCTCACGGTCGGCCCGGTGCGCGGCTTCGCCTTCTACCTCGGTCTCTCGACGGTCCTCGACCTCGTGGCGAGCTGGTTCTTCATGCGGCCGGCGGTCGCCCTGCTCACCCGGTCCGACCTCGTGGGTCGCCGTCCCGGGCTGCTCGGGATCGCGATGGATCGTCGCAGCCGGGAGGTGTCGGCGTGAACGCCCTGGTCCGTCTCTACACCGGTCGTGCGGCGTTCGACTTCGTCCGCATCTGGCGGGTGACCGTCGTCGTCTCGGTGGTCGCCGTGCTGATCTCGGTCGGCGGTCTCCTCGTCCGGGGGCTCGACCTCGGCTTCGAGTTCGAGGGCGGGACGTCCTGGACCGTCCCCGCCACCGGCGTCGAGGTCGCCAGCGTCCGCGACGCGCTGCGTCCCGCCGGTCTCGACTCGGCGCGGATCCAGCTCGTCGGCCAGGACACCCTGCAGGTGCAGTCCGGCACGGCGGACGAGACGCAGGTGGCCGCCGCCCGCAGTGCCCTCGCCGAGCTCGCCGGAGTCGACGTCGAGGAGGTCGCGGTCGCCGTGGTCGGCCCCTCCTGGGGTGACGAGGTCTCGGCGAAGGCGCTCCGTGCGCTCGTGCTGTTCCTCGTCGCCATCGCCGTCTACATCACGATCGTGCTCCGCGACTGGCGGATGGCGGCCGGGGCGGTCATCGCCGTCGCGCACGACGTCGTACTCAGCGTCGGCGTCTACGCCCTCGCCGGCATCGAGGTCACCCCGGCGACCGTCATCGCGTTCCTCACGATCCTCGGGTTCTCGCTCTACGACACCGTCGTCGTGTTCTCGCGGATGCGGGAGAACACCCCGATGGTGAGCATCGCCGGTCGGGTCACCTACGCAGAGATGGCGTCGCTGTCGTCGAACCAGAGTCTCCTGCGGGCGATCAACACCTCGCTCACGACGATGCTGCCGCTCACCGCGCTCCTCGTCATCGGTGCCTGGGTGCTCGGCGCGACGACCCTGCAGGAGTTCGCGGTGGCGTTGCTCATCGGTCTCGCCGTCGGCGCGTACTCCTCGTTGTTCCTCGCTACGCCGATCACCGTGTGGCTGAACGAGCGCACGGCTGCGAACCGTGCCCTGCGCGCCAAGCTCGGTTCCGTCGAACGGCGTGCCGGCGCGGAGGTCGAGGCCACCTCGGGCGCCGCCGGTCGTGCGAAGTCGGCCGGGACCGGCACGGTGACGTTCTCGGCGAATCATCCGCCCCGCCCCCGCCGCAAGCGGCGTCGCTGACGGAACGGGTTCCGGCCGCCGGCGCGGTACGGTGAGCACGTGTTCGCACTCGACCCTGCGGTCGCCGGCCTGGTCCGGGACGTCCCGGACTTCCCGACGCCCGGGATCCTGTTCAAGGACATCACCCCCCTCCTCGGCGACGGGGCGGCATGGCAGCACACCGTGGACGTCTTCGCGGCCGCCCTCGCACCGTTCGACGCCACGCACGTCGTGGGCATCGAGGCGCGCGGGTTCGTGCTCGGGGCTCCGGTGGCCTACCGGCTCGGCGCCGGTTTCGTGCCGGTCCGCAAGCCGGGCAAGCTGCCGCACACGACGACAGCGGTCGGCTACGACCTCGAGTACGGCTCCGACGGGCTCGAGATCCACGTCGACGCGTTCGGCCCGGGTGACCGGGTCGTCGTGGTCGACGACGTGCTGGCGACCGGCGGGACCGCAGTTGCGGCGACCGAACTGGTCGACCGCACCGGGGCCGCCGTCGTGGCGGTCGGCGTCCTGATCGAACTCGAGGTCCTCGCCGGACGGGCTCGTCTCGGCGATCGCCCGGTGGTCTCCCTGCTGCGGTACTGAGGGGTGGTGCGATGACCGTCGTCGATCGGACGCTTCCCTGGCACGGGGACGGGCCGGGGTCGTCCGAGGGTGAGGCCGAGGCGCTCGTCCGGCTGTTGCGCGCGGGTGCGGGTCGGGCACAGTCCGACCTCGTGCGTCGGGCCTGGCGTCTCGCCGCTGAACTGCACGAGGGGCAGACCCGCAAGTCGGGTGAGGCGTACATCAGCCACCCGTTCGCGGTCGCCTCGATCGTCGGCCAGCAGACCGCCGACGCGGTGACGATCGCTGCCGCACTGCTCCACGACGTCGTCGAGGACACCGCAGTCACGCTCGAGGTCCTCGAGACCGACTTCGGTGGCGAGGTCGCCGCCATCGTCGACGGGGTCACGAAGCTCGACCGCATCCACTTCGACTCCCGCGAGGCCCAGCAGGCCGCCACGATGCGGAAGCTCTTCGTCGCGATGGCGAACGACCTGCGGGTGCTCATCATCAAGCTCGCCGACCGGCTGCACAACATGCGGACCCTCGCCGCGATGTCGACGGAGGCGCAGCTGCGGATCGCGCGGGAGACCCTCGAGGTGTACGCGCCGCTCGCCAACCGGCTCGGCATGGCCGACGTACGCCAGCAGCTCGAGGACCTCGCGTTCGCCGCCCTGCACCCGCGGCGCTACGCCGAGATCGACCAGATGGTCCGCAGTCGGACCCCCGAACGTGAGGTCTACGTCGGCGAGGTCGTCGACGAGGTCGCCGCCCGTCTCGGGCGGCTCGGGATCGAGGCCGAGGTCCGGGGACGGCCGAAGCACCTGTGGAGCATCTACGAGAAGATGGTCCTCAAGGGGCGGGAGTTCGAGGAGATCTTCGACCTCGTCGGGATCCGGGTGATCGTCGACAGCGTCAACGACTGCTATGCGGCGATCGGGTCGATCCACGCCGCGTGGCGGCCGGTGCAGGGCCGTTTCAAGGACTTCATCGCGATGCCGAAGTTCAACAACTACCAGTCGTTGCACACGACGGTGGTGGGGCCGCGGGGCAAGCTCCTCGAGGTGCAGATCCGCACCCGGGAGATGAACCTCCGCGCCGAGTACGGCGTCGCCGCGCACTGGCGGTACAAGGCCCAGCCCCACGACTACGAGTGGCTCGACCGGATCGTCGACCTGCAGGGCGAGTTCGACGACCCGACCGAGTTCATGGCGAACCTCAAGGTCGACCTCGAACAGGACGAGATCGTCGTGTTCACCCCGAAGGGGAAGGTCGTCTCGCTGCCGGCGGCGTCGACACCGGTCGACTTCGCCTATGCGATCCACACCGAACTCGGCCACGCCTGCATCGGCGCGAAGGTCGACGGTCGGCTCGTGTCCCTCGACGCCACCCTCCGCTCGGGTGAGACCGTGGAGATCTTCGCGTCGAGCGCGTCGAGCGCCGGACCGTCGCGTGAGTGGCTCACGACCGTCGCATCGCCGAAGGCCACGGGGGCGATCAAGCAGTGGTTCGCGCAGCAGGACCGCGGTGACGTCGCCGACCGGGGCCGGGAGGAGGTCGAGAAGGCGCTGCGGCTCGCCGGGCTCCCGCTCGCCGAGGTCCTCGCCTCCGACGCCCTGACCCAGACCATCGAGAGCCTCAACTACGTCGATCTCGAGGCCCTCCACCTCGCGGTCGGACAGGGCAATGTGGCCGCCCGACTCGTCGCCTCGCGCGTGCGACGCCTGCTGGCGTCGGCGGGCGCGGTCGGCGGCGACGTCTCCCTCGTCTCCTCCGCCGCGAAGACCTCGGGCACCGACCGGCGGCGCTCACCGTCGGGCGTCCACGTCGAGGGCATGGAGGACGGGGTGGTCCGGCTCGCCCGCTGCTGCACGCCGGTGCCGGGCGACGAGATCATCGGGTTCGTCACCCGGGGCGGCGGTGTCTCCGTGCATCGCACCGACTGCGCGAACGCTGCGCCGGCACCCGGTGGGCAGGCCGACCGCGCCGTCGAGGTCGAATGGTCGAACGAGCACGTCGGCGACTTCCTCGTGTCCATCGAGGTGCGGGCGCTCGACCGGACGAAGCTCCTGCGTGACGTGGCGACCGTGCTCGCGGACTACCACGTGAACATCCTCGCCTGTCAGACGATGACGGGTGCCGACCGGGTGTCGATGATGCGGTTCGACTTCGAGGTCGGCGATCCCTCGCACCTGCAGTCGGCCATCGCCGCGGTGCAGGGCATCGAGAGCGTCTACGACGTGCGACGGGTGCTGCCCCACAAGGAGCGGGCGACCTCGGCAGCGCGGGGCGGGGCCGGACGGTCGAACGGGTAGCCTCGGCGCCCGTGTCGGAGACCTTCCAGGCCCCTCGTGGGACCCGCGACATCCTCCCGCCCGAGTCGGACCGTTGGCGTGCGCTCGTGGCCGCCTTCGCCGACCATGCGCGCCTCGCCGGGTACGGCCAGGTGATCCCACCGATGTTCGAGGAACTCGCCGTGTTCAGTCGGGTCGGCGAGTCGACCGACGTGGTGCGCAAGGAGATGTTCGTGCTCCAGGCACGCGACGGCGAGGCGCACCAGGCGTTGCGTCCGGAGCAGACCGCGTCCGTGTGCCGGGCGTTCGCCCAGCACCGTCCGCAGGTGCCGTGGAAGGCCTGGTACGCCGGACCGAACTTCCGCTACGAGAAGCCCCAGAAGGGCCGGTACCGCCAGTTCGACCAGGTCGGCCTCGAGGTCCTCGGTCCGGACGACCCCGACGTCGACGTCGAGGTGATCGCGCTCGCCTGGCGGTTCTACGAGCGGGTCGGATTGCGGCGCGTGCGTCTGCTGGTGAACTCCCTCGGTGACGGCGACGGTCGCGCCCGATACGTGGATGCGCTGCGGGCGCACTTCGGCGCACACGTCGACGCGCTCAGCGCGGCATCGCGGGAGACGCTCGGGCAGAACCCACTGCGCGTGCTCGACTCCAAGCGCCCCGAGGACGCAGCGCTCGTCGCCGCGGCGCCGCGTATGGCGGACTACCTCTCGACGGAGGACGCCGATCATTTCGCCCGGGTCCGCAGCGGTCTCGACGCGCTCGGCATCCCCTACGAGGTCGAACCACGGCTCGTCCGCGGCCTCGATTACTACACGCGCACGACCTTCGAGTTCGCCGCCGAGGCGCTCGACGCCGCCCAGAACGCAGTGGGCGGCGGGGGTCGCTACGACGGTCTCGTCGCCGACCTCGGCGGCCCCTCGGTGCCCGGCGTCGGTTTCGCGCTCGGGGGCGACCGGATCCTGCTCGCCTGCGACGCCGAGGGTGCGTTCCCGGCGCCGCCGGGTGGGGTGGACGCGTTCGTGGTGTGCACCACCGCGGGGACCGATGCGATCGTGCTCTGCGACGAGCTGCGCCGGGCCGGCATCGCCGTCGACCGCGCCTTCGACGGTCGGTCGATGAAGTCCCAGATGAAAGCCGCCGACCGATCGGGTGCGATCGTCGCGCTCCTCGTCGGTGAGCGTGAGGCCGCCGACGGTGTCGTGACGCTGCGCCCGATGGGTGGCGGCGAGCAGCGCAGCGTCGCCCGGGCGGACGTCGTCGCCGAGGTCGCCGCGGCGCTGCGGCAGGCGTCGGCTGCGGACCTCTGACCCTGCGGCGGTAGCGTTGCGCCCCGTGACGGCGGCGACCAGCATGCGAACGGACTACTGCGGCGACCTGGGGCTCGACGACGTCGGGCGCACGGTGACGCTGTGCGGCTGGGTGGCCCGACGGCGGGAGCACGGTGCGAGCCTGGCGTTCGTCGACCTGCGGGACCGGAGCGGCTTCGTGCAGTGCGTGGTCGACGGCGCAGCCGATCTGCGCAGCGAGTACGTGATCCGGGTCACCGGCACCGTTCGCAAGCGACCCGAGGGCACCGAGAACCCGGCGCTACCGACCGGTGCGGTCGAGGTGGGAGAGTGCACCGTCGAGGTCCTCGCCGCCGCCGAACCGCCGCCGTTCCCGTTGTCGGAGCACGTCGACGTCGACGAGAACCAGCGGCTCCGGTACCGCTACCTCGATCTGCGTCGCGAGCGGCTGCAGCGGAACCTGCGACTCCGGGCCGCCGTCAACAGCGCCGTCCGCGGGGCGATGGAACGGCAGGGGTTCCTCGAGCTCGAGACGCCGCTGCTGATCGCGTCGACCCCCGAGGGTGCCCGCGACTTCGTGGTCCCCTCGAGACTGAAGCCCGGCTCGTTCTACGCGCTGCCCCAGTCGCCCCAGCTCTTCAAGCAGCTCTCGATGGTCGGCGGTCTCGATCGCTACTACCAGATCGCCCGGTGCCTGCGTGACGAGGACCTGCGCGCCGACCGCCAGTTCGAGTTCAGCCAGCTCGACGTCGAGGCGAGCTTCGTGGACGCCGTCGACATCCGACGGTTCGTCACCGAGGCGGTCGCTGCGGCCGCCGAGGCGGTGACGGGGGAGCGGCCGTCGTTCCTCCCGGACCTCACGTGGCACGAGGCGATGGAACGCTTCGGGTCCGACAAGCCGGACGTGCGGTTCGGGATGGAGCTCGTCGAGCTCACCCCGCTGTTCGCGCAGACGTCGTTCAACGCGTTCCGTGCGCCCTGCGTGAAGGCGATCCGGGAGCCCCAGGGCGCCGTGCAGCGGAGCCGCAAGCAGCTCGACGACCTCGTCGAGCAGGCGAAGCGCTGGGGGGCGAAGGGCCTGGTGTGGATGCGTGTCGAGGGTGACGGGTCGGTCGCGTCCCCGGTCGCGAAGTTCCTCGACGACACCGAGCTCCGGGGCATCGTGTCGGCGACGGGGGCCGAGCCGGGTGACCTGATCCTGGTGGTCGCCGACGAGCGTCCGCTCGTCCGTCACGTGCTCGGCCTGCTGCGACTCCACCTGGGACGCCCGCCGGTGAACGAGGGCGGCCTGCACTTCCTCTGGGTGGTGGACTTCCCGCTGTTCGAGGGCATCGACCCCGAGACCGGTGGTCCGATCCCCGCACACCACCCCTTCACGATGCCGCACCCCGACGACCTCGCCGGCCTCGGCGGGCCGGGTGCGCCGGTGCCCGGCCCCGACGTGTTGCTCGCTGCCCGGTCCCAGGCGTACGACCTCGTGCTCAACGGTTGGGAGCTCGGCTCCGGATCGGTCCGTATCCACCGGCGTGAGGTGCAGTCGCGGATCTTCGAGCTGTTGGGCATCGGGGCCGAGGAGGCGCAGCGGAAGTTCGGGTTCCTCCTCGACGCGTTCCGCTACGGGGCGCCGCCGCACGCAGGCTTCGCGTTCGGGATCGATCGCCTCGTCGCCCTGCTGGCCGGCGAGGAGAACATCCGTGAGGTGATCGCCTTCCCGAAGACGCAGTCGGGTCAGGACCCGCTCACGAACGCGCCGGGTGAGATCGACGACCGGCAGTTGCGGGAACTCGGACTGCGGCTCCTGCCCCGCACCTGAGCCGGTACCGCTCAGTCGAGCGGTACCCGCCAGCGCAAGGTCGTGCCGTTCGGCTCGGCGGGCGCGATCTCGAGGGTGCCCCCCCACCGTTCGGCGCGCGCCGCCATGTTCCGGAGGCCGTCGCCGCGGAGCGCGACTCCGTCGGGCAGGCCCCGTCCGTCGTCGGTGACCCGCAACTCGAGCATCCCCGCTGCGCTGAGATCCACCCGGACCACGGACGCGTCGGCGTGTCGTGCCACGTTCGCGAGCGCCTCGCGGAGCGTTGCGAGCAGGTCGTCGGCCACCTCGTCGGACGTCAGCGTGTCGACGGGGCCGTCGAAGCCGACGGCGGGCTCGAACCCGAGGACGCGCGCCGAGGCGCGACACAGGTCGAGTGCCGCATCCCGCAGGTCGTCGGGGCGACGGCCCCGCTGGAGGGCGAAGACCACGGTGCGGATCTCGCGGATCGTCTCGTCGAGGTCGTCGATCGCTGCGTCGATGCGCCCGGCGACCCGAGCGTCGGTGCTGAGCGTCGCCGTCGCCTGCAGCGCCAACGACGTCGCGAACAGGCGTTGGATCACCCGGTCGTGGAGGTCGCGGGCGAGACGCTCCCGCTCGTCGATGCGTTGTTCGGACTCGGCGGAGCCGTGGTCCGCCGCGGACGCGGTGCGCTCGCTCATCGGGGGCACCGCACGACCGGTTCTACCGAGCCCATCCCACGACGGTACTGACACGCACCGTGGGCCACGATCCCGCAGCGGTGGTCACGTGTCACAGGGCCCCGTGTACCCCCGACGGCGCCGGGGTACACGCACGGATGCCGTCAGACGTCGCAGCGGGTCCGGGCCGGGTCGTCGTCGGGGTGGATCCGTCGCGGAACGCCGCCCGGGCGGCCGAGATCGTCGCCCGCTTCGCCGTCATCGTCGGCGTCGACGTCGTGCTCGTGCACGGCCGTGGCCTGCTCGAGGCCCGCACCGCAGGGGTGCCGGATTGGCTCGGAGAGCTCGCCGCCGGCGTGCGGGCAGGGATCGACGGGTCACCGGCAGGACGGAGGACCCGCATCACGACACAGGTCGTCGAGGGTGCACCCGCCGAGGCCCTCCTGCGGATGGCGGCAGAACCGGGCACGTCGGCGGTGGTCGTCGGCCGTACCGGGGCGGGATCGGTCGTCCAGCGGGCGCTCGGGTCGACGAGCGCCGAGGTCGTGGCGCGTTGCCCGGTCCCGGTGGTGGTCATCCCGGAGGCGCCACGGCCCCCGCCCCAGACGAGGTTCGTTCCGGCATCCAGCGGGTGAAGACGTGGGAGCCCGCGACGGCGAGCCCCCGCAGCACGAGCGGCACTCTCGCCGGGCCGCCGACGAGACCGAGTCGTCCCACCGCCTCACCGGCGATGAGCGGTGAGAGCGTGAGGAAGACCTCGTCGACGACGTCGTCTCGCAGCAGGTCGGCGAGGAGCGCCGGTCCCGGTTCGCACAGGATGACGGCGGGGACGCCGGTCGCGGACCCGGTGGGGGTCACCGCCACGGCGACGTCGTGCACGAGGGCGGTCCGCACCCGGCCCTCGGCCGCCTCGTCGTCGACGACGACGTCGACGTGGGTAGGCAGGCGCAGCGCCGCCAGGCCGACGTGCGTGGTCACCACGGTCGCCGGCTCGCTCCAGATCGCTGCGTCGGCGGGCAGGTCGCCGCTCCCGGACACGACGACGTGGTGGAGCGGGCCGAGGCCGACCGCCCGGCGCAGGTCCGCGAGCTCCGTGGCGAGGCCGGGTACGGCGCGCTCCGCGGTCTGGGCGCCGCGGCCGACACGGAGCGGTTCGGCCCCGATCACGATGGTCGAGGCGAGCGCCCGCAGGAGACCCAGCACGAGCCAGTCGTGCATGTTGTGCCGGGCGACGGCGACCGAGTCGGGCTCGTCGTGGGAGAGACGGACGGCGCCGTCGATCGACTGCACGAAGTTCACGATCGTCGCGGGCCGGCCGTCGGATCGGACCGGGAGGACGAGCGGACCGACGACCGGTCCGAACAGTTCGCCGAGGTCGACCGTGCCCCCAGCGGGGACGAGTGTGTGGTCGAGCGGGGCGAGGCCCGCGACGGTCGTCCGGTCGAGACGCGGTGCGGCCATCTCAGGATCTCCGGCGCGGCGGCGTCGGACCTGCGAGGATCCGGGGCGTCCGCGCACGATGCGGCGGGCGACGGCGAGGGGAGGGGACATGGCGGAGGATCTCGGAACGCCGGACGAACTCGGCGACGTTGCGACGAAGCTCCTGTTCGAGAACGACCGGGTGCGAGTCTGGGAGATGGTGCTCGAGCCGGGCCAGCGGTCCGACTGGCACCGTCACGACCACCCGTACCTCCTGTGCATCATCGAGGGCGAGACCATCGACGCCCGGATGGCGAGCGGTCGTGACCTGAGCATCCCGGCGGGTGCGGGCACCGTGTACTACGTGCCGCCCGGTGCGACCGAGGTGGCGGTGAACCGCAGCGACACGCGGTTCCGTGAGGTCCTGATCGAGCTGAAGGACGGTCCGTTCGCGTCGGACGGACGCATCGAAGTCGCGACCGTCTCGCCCTGAGGCGCTGCCCCGCGGGGCGCGCCGTCGATGCTCAGCGGCGGGCCGCACCGGCACCTCGACGTCGTCGTGCGCCGGCGAGCAGGAAGAACCCGGTGAGCGGGGATATCGGCAGGCGTTCCCACGCCCGGTCGACGGCATGGCCGCGCGCGATCATCAGGGCCTCGAACCGTCGCCCGAGCCGCAGACCGGGGATGCGGTCGAGCGCCGCAGCGATCGAGCGGACCGGGAAGTTCCGGATCCCGACGACTTCCTCGACGTCGAAGAACTCCTCGAGTTCGGCGCGGAACTCCCGTGCCGTCTGGCGCACGTAGAAGAAGTCGCCGCCCATCAGGTGCTCGCCGGTCTTCGCGCCGGTGTTCCCCGCGAGACGCCACAACCGGTACGTGAGGTTGAACGCAAGCGTCGAGATCGACAGCGACGCCCCGGGGCGGAGCACCCGGTCGAGCTCCCGCAGGACCCGGCGTCGGTCGGCGTCACGGAAGTGCTCGTACACCTCGGCGGCGACGGCTGCGGCGACCGCCCCGTCCCGCAGCGGCAGGTCACGACCGTCGGCGTGAACGACGAGGACGGGGAGGTCGGCACAGCGGGGCACGAGGCGCCGGAGCTGGCCGAGGGAGTAGTCGACGGCGACCACCGGCCGACCGCAGGTGCGGGCCAGGTGGACGGTGAGCCGTCCCGTCCCCGCACCGAAGTCGAGGATCGGTCCGTCGGGTCGTCCGACCCGGGCGGCGGTGGTCGGCACCTCGACGAGGTTCGTGTACGTGCCGAAGATCGAGTCGTACCACGACGCCTCGGCGTCGCGACTCGCCTGCTCGCGGCGGTCGACCTCGTCGAGTTCGGCGCCGTCGAGGAACGACAGCACGCCGTCGATCCGTGGGTAGGTCGCACCACACGTCGCACACACGACGCCCGTCGGGCTCGCCGACAGGTCGCCGTGGTCCTTCGGGCACCAGAGGAGGGCGAGCAGTGTGTCGTCCCGGAGGCCCGTGTCGTCGGCGTCGGCGGTCACGGGGAGGCAGCGTAGCGGCGCGGTCCCGACGGACCCGTCGCGCCGCCGTCACCACTCCTACGATGAGCGGATGCGCATCGCTCTCCTGCCCACCTGCGTGGTCGACACGGTCGCACCGCAGGTCGGGGCGGCGACGGTCCGGGTGCTCCGGCGGGCCGGTCACGAGGTGGTCGTCCCCGACGCGGTGACCTGTTGCGGGCAGCCGGCGTGGAACGCCGGATTCGCGGAGGAGGCGGCGCTCGTGGCCCGCACGACCCTCGACGCACTCGCCGAGGCCGACGTCGACGCGATCTGCGTCCCGGCCGGCAGTTGCACCACGATGATCCGCGTCTTCTGGCAGGAGCTGTTCCATCTCGTCGGCGACGATGCGGCCGTTGCACGGGCTGCGACCGTCGCGGATCGGACCTTAGAGTTCGCCGAACTGCTCGACCGGTTCGGTGACGCCCCCGGTGGACGCTACGACGCCGCCGTGGCCCGCCACCACAGCTGTCACATGCTGCGCGAGCTCGGGTTGCGGGACGAGGCCGGTCGTCTGCTCGACGGTCTCGAGGGGTGCACGGTCTTGCCCTGGCCCGGTGACGACCGGTGCTGCGGGTTCGGCGGGACGTTCGCGATGAAGCAGCCGGAGACCTCCGTCGCGATGGCGGACGACAAGATCGACGGACTGTTGGCGACAGGGGCGACGGAGCTCGTCGGTTGCGACCAGTCCTGCCTGCTGCACCTCGCCGGCCGGCTCGAACGGCGCGGCGAGACGGCGATCCGGGTGCGCCACCTCGCCGAGGTCCTCGACGAGGCGGCCCCGTGAGCGGCGCGACGCCGGTCGGCTTCCGCGCCCGGGCCGAACGGGCGACCGCGGATGCGCACCTGCGCGGGGTGCTCCACAACGTCACCGACCGCCTGATCGACTCGCGCCGGGTCGCCCAGGGGCATCTCGACAACTCCGAGGAGTTGCGGCGTGCCGCACGGTCGATGCGCGACGACATCATCCGACGCCTCCCCGAGGTGCTCGACCGGCTGGCCACGAACGTCGAGGCGAACGGTGGGACCGTGTTCTTCGCTGGCGACGCCGAGGAGGCGAACGCGTACATCGCGGACGTCGCCCGGCGCATCGGCGCCCGTTCGGCGGTGAAGGGCAAGTCGATGGCCACCGAGGAGACCGGCCTCAACGAGCATCTCGCCGCCGCGGGCGTCGAGGTCGTGGAGACCGACCTCGGCGAGTGGATCCTGCAGGTCGGCGGTGACACGCCGTCGCACATCGTCGCCCCGGCGATCCACCTGTCGCGCGGCGACGTGCGCGACCTGCTCCAGCGGGTCGCCGACGGTGATCTCACCGACGTCCCCGAGGAGCTGTGCGCCTTCGCCCGGGCCGTCCTGCGGGAGAAGTTCCTGCGGGCCGACCTCGGCATCACCGGTTGCAACGTCGCCGTCGCCGAGACGGGTTCGATCGTGCTCGTGGAGAACGAGGGCAACGGGCGGATGTCCACGTCGCTGCCCCGTGTGCACGTCGCCGTGATGGGCATGGAACGCGTGGTCGAGACGTGGGAGCAACTCGACCTGATCATGGCGCTCCTGCCCCGTGCGGCCACCGGGCAGGACATCAGCGTCTACGTGAACCAGATCACCGGCCCCCGGCGACCCGGCGAGGTCGACGGTCCCGACGAGTTCCACCTCGTGATCCTCGACAACGGTCGGTCCGATCTGCTCGAGGGGCCGTTCCGGGAGATGCTGAACTGCATCCGCTGCGGGGCGTGCCTGAACACCTGCCCGGTGTACCGCCAGGTCGGCGGGCACAGCTACGGCTGGGTGTACTCCGGCCCGATGGGCGCGGTGCTCACCCCGCTCCTCGGTGACGTCGAGGGGTCCGGCGAGCTCGCCGGTGCATCCACGCTGTGCGGTGCCTGTCACGAGGTGTGCCCTGTGCAGATCCCCCTGCAGGACCTGCTGTTGGCGCTGCGCCGTCGTGCGGCGCCCGAGGCCGACCGGGCCGAACGGGCGGCGTGGCGGGCGTGGGCGGAGGCGTGGCGGCGTCCGTCGACCTACCGGGCGACGACGTGGGCTGCCGGGGCGGTCGGCCGTGTCGTCCCCGAGGGGATCTTCCCGGATGCGTGGACGGACGGGCGCAGCGTTCCCCGTCGACCGGCCGGTGGGAGCTTCCGTCGTCGGCTGCGCAACGGGTCGGTCTGACGCATGGACCGCTCGGCGTTCCTCGACCGTCTCCGCACCCGCCTCGCGGCTGCGGAAGTGCCGAACCTCGCCCACCCGCTCGAGCGCGTCGAGGGGGTGCCCCGTCCCGGCTACCCGCCGACGGACGACGTCGTAGGGACCCTGCGTGACGCCGCTGCGGCGAAGGGTTGGCACGTCCGTGACGTCGAGGGCGATCGCGCCGCGGTGGAACGGCTCCTCACCGAGGTCGTCCGTGTCCACGACGTCCGACGGGCGATGTGCTCCGCCGATCCGGAGGTCGTCGACCTCGACGTGGCCGGTGTGCTCCGGGCACTCGGGGTCGAGGTCGTCCCCTTCGACGGTCCGACGGCCGGGGCGGACGTCGAGCTCGGTGTGACCGGTGCGACGTTCGCCATCGCGGCGACGGCGACCTTCGTGCAGTCGTCCGCCCGGGCCGGTGGGCGGTCTGCATCCCTCGTGCCCCCGGTGCACCTTGCCCTCGTCCGGCGCGCCACGGTGCTGCACACCCCATCCGACCTGTGGCGGGACCTCCCCGAGCGGTTCCCGGATGGCCTTCCGTCCCAGGTCGTGTTCGCGTCCGGTCCCTCGCGGTCGGCGGACATCGAGTTCACGCTCACGATCGGCGTCCACGGACCGAAGGTCGTCTGGATGGGCATCCTGCCGTGATGCTCGTGCACCTCACCGGCGTCGACGCGTGGGCAGCCTCCGTTCTTGCGGGCGAGCACACCGATCCGAGTCTCGGGACCGAAGGGTTCCTCCATCTGTCGACCGTCGATGCCGTCCTCGTCCCGGCCAATGAGTTCCTGCGGGGGCGTGACGATCTCGTGGCCCTCCTCGTCGACGACGATCGACTCGATCGCACGCAGTTGCGCTTCGAGGCGGGCAGCCCGCCGCACGGCGACCGGACGTTCCCGCATCTCTACGGCCCCTTACCCGTCGCCGCGGTGGTCGACGTCGTACCGTTCCCGCCCCGGTCGGACGGCACGTTCGACCTCCCCGACGCCCTGCGTCGTCTCCTCGGCTAGACGACCTGGGGAGGCGCCGTGTCGGGCGGGTCGTCGAGACGGAGCAGCAGGTCGGAGCGGGCGCGGAGCACGAGCGCACCGACGACGAGCAGGGCGCCTGCGACGGCGACGGTCGGCCGTGGTCCGACGCGCTGGGCGATCGCACCCTGCAGCAGACCGCCGAACGCGTAGGAGACCGTGAAGGACATGACACGGGCCGCCATCACCCTGCCGCGCATGTGGTCGGCGACGATGACCTGCACGGCGGTGTTCGTCGCCGAGATGACGGCGAGGAACCCCCCGCCCGCGCAGGCCATGGCGACCACGGCGAGCGGGAACGACGGTGCGAGACCGAACGCGACGCACGCCACCCCGTAGAACGGCAGGCCGACCAGGACGACACGGGACCGGGGCACGGTGGCATCCCATCCCGACACGAGTGGCGCGGCGACGAGGGCGCCGACACCGAGCGACGCGGCGAGGAGCCCGTAGGCGAGGGTGCCGACGCCGAACACGTCGTCGGCGAAGACGGCGGCGAACTGCACGATCGGGTTGCCGAGTGCGGCGACGAGCACCGCGGTGACCATGCCGGCGA
>Ga0129333_10002666_pt1 | contig 16654 bp, 18 predicted proteins | sample CPB6_08_DNA_FD_94474 | JGI IMG/M metagenome (GOLD analysis project Ga0129333, IMG submission 94474) | Freshwater to marine salinity gradient microbial communities from Chesapeake Bay, USA - CPBay_Sum_0.6_0.8_DNA | ecosystem: Environmental > Aquatic > Marine > Coastal | place: USA: Chesapeake...
GCAGCTGATGACCCATGGCAGTTCCTTGCCTTCTGTCATGCCGCGGCCAAGTTTGCAAGGGAAGGGTACGGCAGCATCTGCAACCTGCCCGTACAGCTGGACTGCACATGCTCTGGCATCCAGCACTACGCCGCCTTCTTGCGCAATGAAGGCATGGCCAAGCTGGTCAACCTGATGCCAAGCGACAAACCACAGGACATTTACTCGGCACTGATTGCAAGGGTTCTGCAGATCCTGCGTACTGACAACCACCCTGATGCTGCCAAGTGGCTCAGCCTGCAGCCTGATCGCAGCCTGGGTAAGTCAGTGGTTATGACCCTGCCTTACTCAGCCAGTCGTCGTGCTGTGTTTGGCTTCTGTCAGGGGTGGGCACTGGACCGTGCGCTGGAGTTATACGGCCATGAGTCGTGGCCATTCCGCCGTGGTGCCATCGGCACCTGCCACTACATGGCCACCATCCTGTACCGGGAAACATCAGATTTGATTGGTCCTGCACGGGATGCCATGCAGTGGTTCAAGAAGTTGGGTCGCATTGCTGGGGACAACAACATCCCTCTGCATTGGACCTCACCGTCTGGCCTGCATGTCCGTCAGAACTACGAAGACTACAAGTACACACGCATCAAGCTGCACCACCTGTCGTCCGTACCAATGGACCTACGCAGCTACCACATCCCCGATGGGCTCAGTGCCATACGCATGGGCAATGGCCTGAGTCCCAACGTCATCCATTCCATGGACGCCAGTCACATGGCAATGGCCACTATCAAAGCGTTCCAAACAGGGGTGAAGAACATGGGTGGTATTCACGATTGCTTCGCAGTAACTCCTGCCGAAATGCCGTTGATGCGAAATGCCGTCCGCTCTACCTTTGCCGAGATGTATTCGCACAACTGGTTTGAGGAGATTACTGGCCAGCTGCTGGCACAACTGCCGGACGAATTAAAGGGGCAGATGCCACCGCCTCCGCCTGTTGGCGACCTGCCTATTGACCAAGTTCGCAACGCCGATTACTTCATTTGTTAATTGCCATGACTTACAGATCTTTTGAAAGCGTATTGTCCTCCGTTGAACGCTACCTGCAGTACAACCCTCAAACTGGAACGTTTATTTGGAAAGTAAAACGTGACTGGAAGACTCCAGCTGGATCGATTGCCGGGTATGTCATGAATACTGGCTATAGGTGCATCACATTGTTTGAGACACGGATACTCGCTCATCGCTTGGCTTGGGCCCTTCATCACCAAGAAGACCCAGGGGATTTGCAAGTTGACCACATCAACAGAAACCGGAGCGATAACAGGATTTGCAACCTGCGTTTGGTTGACGCATCCACGAACCAGCGCAACCGAGGACTGAACAGCAACAACAAATCAGGCTATGCAGGTGTCTGCTTTCATAAGGCAACAGGAAAGTGGAGAGCGACTGTGTGCTATGGCTACAAGTCAAAACATCTTGGCCTTTTCAGCACCCCAGAAGAAGCATCAGCCGCGTATTTAATTGCAACACAATGACAGTACCTACCAGGCTGCCAAGGCCGCCGACCAAGGCAGCGTCCCATTCATTCATTCAACTAAAACCAAGCTGACCATGAACATCATCGACAAAGTCCGCATCACTACTCCGCCCTGCCGATTGCAGTACCCGAAACTCATTGAACCTGACGCCAAGTTCAACCCTGAAGGGGTGTTCCGTGTAACTGGTGTCCTTGATGCCGCCGATGCAGACAACATCTCCACTCAACTGGATGAGCTGCTGGCCAAGCACAAGGAATCCTTGAAGGCCCAGGCACCCACGCAGAAGTTCAAGCTGGCTGACCTGCCCTACGCCTTTGAAGACGTAGACGGCAAACCATCGTTCGTCATCAAGGCCAAGCAAAAGGCCAGTGGTGTGGACCGTGACGGTCGTCGTTGGACTGCAGCCCCTGCCCTGTTTGACGCCAAGGGTCATGCCATCAAGGACCGTGACTCCCTCAAGAACATGTGGTCCGGCACTGTCGGTCGCATCAACTTTGATGCGTGCCCCTTTTACAACCCCGCCATTGGTGCAGGCATTACCCTGCGTCTGAAAGCTGTCCAAATCATCAGCTTGGTGGAGGGCGGCGGTAGTGCCGAGAGCTTTGGCTTCAGCGAGGAGGACGGGTACACGGCGGGTCAGTCGTCGGATGTCCCGTTCGACAGCAGCAACAGCATCGCCTTTGACGACGGGGACTTCTAAGTACCGCTCAAAGTTTGAACAGCAAGTTGCTGGTTCATTAAACAAACGGGGCCTTTCCTTTAATTACGAAGGACAGGCCCTGCCTTACACCATCCAAGCCACCTACACCCCTGACTTCTGTCTGCCCAATGGGGTGATGGTGGAAACCAAAGGCCTCTTCCCACCAGAAGACCGGCGCAAGATGCTTGCCATCAAGGCGCAGTACCCAGAGCTGGACATCCGCATCTGCTTCATGAAGGCAGACGTGAAGTTGTCCCGCAGACCTAAGGCACTGACCTATGGGGCATGGGCTACCAGGCACGGCTTCCTCTGGTGTGAAGGTCACATACCCACCACTTGGTACGACCAATGAGGACTCATGTTTTTTCCTGCGGAGGTGGAGTGCAATCCACCGCTTGCTTGGTGCTGGCTGCGAAAGGCGTTATCCCTTATCGCACATTCATCTTTGCCAACGTCGGAGATCAGGCCGAATCGCCTGACACCATCCGCTACGTGGCCGAGGTTCTTAAGCCTTATGCAGGCAAGCACGACATCGAGTGGATTGACGTGCAACGCACTAGCCGTGATGGCAAGCAATGGGATCTGTACGAAAACCTTTATGAGGCACGACGTTCAGTGCCCATTCCTGCCTTCATGCCGGGGGGGATGCCAGGCACTAGGCAATGCACTGAGCGGTACAAGATCCGGCCCATTGCCAAATGGATCAAGAAGAACGCACCGGGCTGCACCTTGGGCAAAGGCATCAGCACGGATGAACCAGCAAGAGCAAAGCCAAGCCGTGAATCTGATTGCTACACATCTGCCTATCCCTTAATTGAACTGGGTTACGACAGAAAGGATTGCTTGCGCATTGCGCGTGATGCAGGCCTGCCTCAACCACCCAAGTCCAGCTGCTGGTTTTGCCCGTTCAAGACCACCGACCAGTGGGTGACCATGAGGCAGGAGCGGCCAGAGATGTTTGCCCAAGCGGTTGAACTGGAGCAGCACCTGCAATCCATCCGCACCCGCATCGGCAAAGATCCTGTGTACCTGTCCGGTGTTGGCGGGCGCAAGGAGCTGAACTTGGAGCAGGCCATCCCCGATCAGCTGGGTCTGTTCCCAGCTTGGTACGAGGAGCAGCACAGCTGCGAATCTGGCTACTGCATGACGTAGCCATGCCATCCAAGTTCCTGCGGCATGAGCCGTGCCCGCAGTGCAACAGCAAAGACAACGCCAGTCGTTACGACGACGGACACCTGCACTGCTTCGGTTGCGGCTATCAAGAGCAACCACCTAAAGACCACCCACCACCGCGCATGGCACCCAAGCCACCACCTGTTACCCCGCTGATTGAGTTCGTCCAAGTGCAGGCCCTACCCAAACGGGGCCTGACAGAAGAGACATGCAAGCTGTTCAATTACGCCGTCAGCTCGCAGCAAGGGCAGCGGGTGCAGGTTGCTGAGTACCGCAATCAGAAGGGTCAGGTTGTTGCACAACACGTCCGTTACCCCGACAAGAAGTTCCGTTGGCTGGGTAGCGCCAGTGAACTGCAGCTATGGGGCCAACACCTCTGGCGGCAGGGCCACGGCAGTGGCACCAACCTATTTGTTGTGGTCACGGAAGGCGAGATCGACGCCATGTCGGTCAGCCAGGTGCAAGGCAACAAGTTCCCGGTGGTGTCCCTGCCGAACGGTGCGCAGTCAGCCAAGAAGTACCTGGCTGCCAATGCCGCATGGCTCAGTCAGTTCAGCCGCATCGTCTTGTGCTTTGACAACGACGAGCCCGGTCGTCAGGCAGCAGAAGAAGCATTGACTGTCCTGCCTTTGGGCAAGGTGGCCATCTGCCATCTGCCTCGCAAGGACGCCAATGAAATGCTGCAGGCCGGTGAAGGCCAGCTGCTGCGGGACCTGCTGTGGAAAGCCACCCCATCCAGACCTGATGGCATCGTCAATGCCGCAGACCTATGGGATGAACTGATCCGCCCTGGTGCCACAGCAGTCAGCAACTACCCCTGGCCACAGTTGGATCGCATGACCCATGGCTTCCGCAAGGGGGAGATGACGACCCTTGCTGCTGGTTCTGGCATCGGCAAGTCCCTGATCTGCAGGCACATGGCTCACCATTTCCTGCGGCAAGGGTTAAAGGTGGGGTACATCGCCTTGGAAGAATCCTTGCAACGCACCATGCAAGGGATCGTTGGGCTGGAACTGTCTAAGCCCATCCATTTAGATCCAGCGATTGCCACTGAAGAGGAGGTCAGGGTTGGCTTTGACAAGGTGTTTGGCACCGGTCGTTGCCTGCTCTATGACCACTTCGGATCCATGGATCCCGACCACCTGATTAACAAGATCCGGTATCTGGCTGATGGTGAAGGGGCAGACGTTGTCTTCCTTGACCACCTGACCATCGTGATCAGCGGCTTGGCTGACCTTGATGAACGCCGGGCTATTGATGTCACCTGCACCAAGCTGCGCCAAGTGGTGGAGCAGACCGGTGTTGGCATCATCCTTGTGTCCCACCTCAAGCGACCAGAAGGCCGCGGCCATGAAGAAGGGGCACAGACCTCCCTGTCGCAACTGCGTGGCAGCCATGCCATTGCACAGTTGTCAGACATGGTGATTGGTGCAGAACGCAACCAGCAGGGCGATCCTGCAGAACGCAATGAGCTGCAGCTACGAGTTTTGAAGAACCGCTTTAGCGGTACGACAGGCCTGGTTGACAAGCTCCTCTACGACCAAGACACAGGCCGTCTGGTTGTACCCATGTCCTCTTACTTCGGAACCTAACCATGGCTGTGAATCGCCTGGGCCCTGCCTGTCCCGCCTGCGGTGCGCTGTGTACGGATGTGCTGCAAACAGCACGGACCAAGGAAGGTCACTTTTTCAGACGACGCGAGTGCCCATCTTGCAATCACCGCTTCCAAACCATCCAACCCAGGGAGCTGATCCACGACGGCACTTGTGCTACGTGGAAAAACCGTGCTGTGTCGATTGACTGGTACAAGGTCAAGAACCTGGCCGCCTGGTTGATGCCGACCAATGAAGCGTGATGTCTTTGCCGTTCCCGGCTTGTCCGTTGAACGGCAATGGGACCGTTGGAACGGTGCCCTGTTTATTGCCTACAAGCCGTGTGTATCCAAGTGCTTCAGGACCCGCAAGGAACTACTCAAGTTCGTGGCATGGCCTGCCAAAACACCTACAGGTGACAAGTTGCGGGAATGGCTGGACAGCTTTGAGGATCACCAGCCACCTGTTGATGATCCACAACCGCAGTCGTCGCTAACCGATGAACAGCTAGCCACAGGCTTTGGCCCTGAGTGCCATGACATCGACAACGACAACACCCGCATGATCACCTGATGAACAACCTCATCACCCTGTCCATCTGCATCTTTAGTGCAGTTGGCATCGGGATCCTTTACATCGCAACCATTCACCCGTGACCCTGATCATCGACGCCGACTGGCTTGTCCATTCCGCTTGTGCCGCCTGTGAGGTGGACATCCGTTGGGATGAATGGATCAACACCCTGCACTTGGAGCAGGCTGATGTCAAAGACTTCATTGCCATGCGCCTGAATTACTGGCGTGACCTGACCAGTGACGACGCAGTGGTCATGTGCTTCTCGGACTACCCGACCTTCAGGCACGACCTGCACCAGGACTACAAGGCCAACCGTGTTGGCAAACGTAAGCCCCTTGGCATGCGTGACATCAGGTTGTGGGTGGAACAGAACTATGAATGCCGCACCTGCGTTGGCCTTGAAGCTGATGACGTGATGGGTCTGCTGGCCACAAACGGCAGCTACGCCAACCCCATCCTGGTCTCCATCGACAAGGACATGAGAACAGTCCCTTGTTCACTGCTGGCCAAAGATGACCTTGAGACTGTGTCGTTGCTGGATGCCAACCGCAGTTGGATGAAGCAAGCCCTGATGGGTGACACCGCTGATAACTACTCAGGCCTTAAAGGATTTGGCCCTGTCACTGCAGAAAAGACACTGGGCACTGCTGCATCCTTGCCTGAGATGTGGGACAAGGTGGTTACTGCTTATCAGAAAGCAGGCCAAACCTTGTCCGATGCTTTATTTAATGCCCGCATGGCTCGCATCCTGCGGCATGGGGACTATGACTTTCATACGGGTGAGGTCCGCCTTTGGGATCCCGACCGTGACCCTGCCATGAAAACCAATGGATGAATCTCTTTGGCCGTCTATTGATGAAGCCGTGCTGAAACGGCTTGAAGAGATCTTCCCGGAGCTTTGCCCCTCAGAGGACTGGACTGACCGGCAGATCTGGATTTACGTGGGACAGCGCAACGTGGTACGCATGTTGCGGGCCGTCTACATTGAACAGCAAAACACCGAGGATTAACTATGTGCGGTGGTGGTGGCCCCAGCGGTCCTTCTCAAGCTGATTTGGATCGTCAACGTAGGGAGCAGGAAGCTGCTATGCAGCGTCAAGCTCAGGAGCAGCAAGCGGCTTACAACCGCATGCTGGAACAGCAGCGTCAATCTCAAGCCCAGGCCCAAGCCAATTTTCAAAGGCAACTGGCTGCTCAGCAAGCTGCTCAAATGCAAGCCGCTGAACGGCAGCGTGCTGCAATTGAATCGCAGCAAGCACAAGCACGAGCAGCGCAAGAACGAGCTATGGCAGAACAACGTGCTGCTGCGCTTGCAGCCCAAGCAGAGGCTGAGCGACGGTTTGAAGAGCAACGCAAGATTGCCCAAGCGCCCCCTGCCCCTGCCCCTAACCCCAGTGCCACTGACATCAAGCCAAGCCTTGAGATTGCTACGCAACTGCGGGCCCAAGCGCGTGGTCGTCGCAAGTACCGCACTGACGTATCCGCCGCTGGAGCCCCTGCAGCTACTGCACTTTCTATTCCTGGCGTGACTGCTGCCTGATAAGCGATGGAACTAAACCTTTCTGCCAACGTCGACCGACAGCGTCAGCCGTATTTCGATGACGATGAGCAGCAAGGCAAGGTTGCTGCCAGCTATCACAGGTTGTCCTCTAACCGCTCTGCATTCCTGCAGCGGGCACGGGACTGCAGCAAGGTCACCATCCCTGGCTTGATCCCTGATGAAGGCGGCAGCGACCGCGGTGGACTAAAGACCCCCTACCAATCTCTTGGTGCTAGGGGTGTCAACTACCTGGCCAGCAAACTACTGATCACTCTGTTCCCGCCCAACTCAGCTTTCTTCAAGCTGGAGGTGGACGACCTGGCACTGCGCATTGCAGAGCAAGGACCAGAGGTCAAAGCAGAGCTGGATCAAGCTCTGGTCCGGGTTGAGCATGCAGTGATGTCAGTGCTGGAGACGGCCAATGGCCGTGCCTCCATGCATGAAGCCTTTAAGCACTTGCTGGTCGGCGGCAACGTGCTGCTGTATGTCGACAGTGAAGGCATCAAGGTCATTCACTTCAACCGCTTCTGCGTTGTCCGTGATCCCATGGGCAATGTCGGCAAGATCGTGGTGGAAGAGGAGGTCTACCCCGAGGTCCTGCCATCTGATTTCCTTGCTTCCATCCACCAGGAAGAGCACAACGACGACGAGGGTGGGTACGGCAAGAAGTCCGTCAAGATTTACACCTGCGTCGAATACGAAGAAGGCAAGTGCCACTGGTATCAAGAGGCGTTGGGCAAAGAGATCCCTGGCACCCATGGCATGTGTGATGCAGAGGTCAGCCCTTGGGTACCCCTGCGGTGGGGTCGCATTGATGGTGAGGAATACGGCAGGGGCTATGTAGAGGAATATCTGGGTGACCTCTACGCCTTGGAAGGGTTGTACCAGGCAATGCTTGAGGGCTCAGCTGCTGCAGCCAAGATCCTGTTCTTGGTTAACCCTGCCGGTTCTACCCGTCCTCGCACCCTGCAGAACGCACCCAACGGGGCCATCGTTCAAGGCAATGCGAATGACGTGACGGTCATTCAGAGCCAGAAGCAGCAGGACTTCAACGTGGTCCTGTCGACCATCCAGCGGATTGAAGAACGTTTGCAGTTTGCCTTTCTGCTAAACACTGCCATCCAACGCCCTGGTGAACGGGTGACAGCGGAAGAGATCCGCTACATGTCCCAGGAACTGGAAGCCGGTATCGGCGGCTTGTACTCCATCCTGACTCAGGAGTTGCAACTGCCTTTGATTCGACGGTTGATGCACCTGCTGCGGAAGCAACGCAAGCTGGCACCCTTCCCCAAAGTAGACGGCAAGTCGATTGTCAGCCCCAAACCTGTCACAGGTCTGGAAGCAATTGGCCGCGGCGATGACCGCAACAAACTGGTGGACTTCCTGACCATCGTTAATCAAGCGTTGGGTGCAGAAGTCATGGCCAAGTACATCAATGTCCAAGAAGCCTTGGCACGACTGGCTGCATCTGAGTCGATTGACACAACCAACCTGGTCAAGACAAGTGAAGAATTGGCAGCAGAAGATCAAGCAGCGCAAGAGCTGATGACACAGAGCCAACAACGTGAAATGTCAATGGCTGGTCTTAAGTCACCAGCCTTGGCCAAACTGGCTGATGGTTACGTCCAACGACAACTCGCTGAAGGAGGAGCTATTGATGCCCCGCTCAACCGCCCCGAAACAACAGGAGCCCCAGCAGGAGCCCCAGCCGGCTAACGATCCGGTTTCATTGATTGGCAAGTTTGCTGATGTCCCTCAACCCCAAGCTGAGGAGATCATCATTGGCAAGGTTGCTGAATCTTCTGCTCCTGCCCCTGCCCCTAAACCCGTCGTGACCATTGACGACGACGGTTCCATCACCATCAAATAAGACCCAACACCATGCCAGAACCCGTCACTTTCATCACCCCTGAAACGCCGGCACTGTCTCCTGAAAACGAAGAAGCACTGAAAGCAACAGAGCAGTCATCTGAACAAGGTGACCAGCTGTTAGCTGGTAAGTACAAAAGCGTTGAAGAGCTAGAGAAGGCGTACAAAGAGCTGCAATCCAAACTGGGTGGTCGCCCTGCTACTGCTCAAGAGGAAGGCAGCACTGAACCTGCAGACGAGGAGGACGGCGAAGAAGGAGAGGAGGAAGAACCACCTGCCGGTAATGCCCGTGAACTGTATGGGGAGTTCATTGGCAGTCGTTTGGAGGAAGCCAACATTGACTTCTCCTCCATGGCTGACCGGTGGCAACAAACCGGCAAGCTGGAAGACGCCGACTACGGCGAGCTGGAAGGAGCAGGCTTCACCCGTGACATGGTGGATGCCTACTTGGCCGGCTTGAACTACAAAGCTGCACAAGACAGCCAACTCACAGCACAAGAGATCACCAGCATCAAGGCTGAGTACGGCGGTGAGAAGGGTTACAGCGATCTGATTGCTTGGGCATCAACCAACCTGCCTGCTGATGAGGTGGATGCTTTCAACACCATCGTCAATTCACAGCCTCTGTCGACGGTGAAGCTGGCTATTGCTGGCTTGCATGCCAAGTACACAGCAGCAGTAGGTCGTGAACCCAAGCTGATTGGTGGTCGTTCTTCACGGTCAAACAATGACCGTTTTGAATCCACCGCTCAACTTGTCGCTGCCATGTCGGATCCCAGGTACAAAGACGATCCTGCATATAGACGGAAGATTGAAGACAAGTTGTCTAGATCTTCTATTCTTTAATCGCCAAGGGAGAGTTTGCCCCGGTCCCAAAGTCCGGGGCTTTTTCTTTGGCAATACAAGTGCTTACACTGCGTACACCTAGACCTTCTCACGGAAGCGACGGCCCTCTGCGGAGGATACCCCCAGTGGAAGGAGGCGAGGTCGGGGTAACAACCCAACTTCTCTAGGAGTACAGCAATGGCTGCACCTAATTTTGACGCTTCGCGTCTTGGCCTTGTCAACAACGCAGGTGGCGGCACCTGGGCTGGCGACAACGCCATGTTCCTGCAGATCTATGGCGGTGAAGTGCTGACTGCCTTCCGTAAAGCCACCGTGTTTGAGGCCCTTCATAAGGTCCGCACGATTGCTAACGGCAAGAGCGCCAGCTTCCCGATCATCGGTCTGAACTCGGCTGCTTATCACACCCCCGGCAACATGCTGGTTGGGACCCAGGTGAAGCACGCTGAGGCCGTCATCAAGATCGACGACAAGCTGGTGTCCCAGGCTTTCATCGCTGACATTGATGAAGCCAAGAACCACTACGACGTCCGCTCTCAGTACACAACTGAGATGGGTAACGCTCTGGCTTACACGTTCGATAAGAACGTGGCTGCCATGATTGCCAAGGCCGCTCGTACTGCGACCCACTTCAACACCGATCTGCCTGGCGGTACCCGCATCAAGATCGTGGCTGCCTCTAAGACCGCGATCACCGGTGCCCAACTGGCCACTGCGCTGTTCTCTGCAGCGCAGAAGATGGACGAGAACAACCTGCCTGAGAACGAGCGTTACTGCGTTCTGGCTCCGGCTGAGTACTACAAGCTCGTCCAGACCACCGACGTCATCAATCGTGACTGGGGTGGCGCTGGTGCTTACGCAGACGGCACCGTGCTGCGTGTGGCTGGCATCCAGGTCATCAAGTCGAACCATCTGCCCACTACCAACCGGACCACGACCACTGGTGAGCAGAACGACTACACCGCCAACTTCACTGATTCCGTGGCTCTGGTCTGGAATCCGGGTGCTGTTGGCACGGTGAAGCTGATGGATCTGCGCACCGAAATGACCGGATCTGATGTCCATGCCCTCTGGCAAGGCACTTTCATGGTGGCTTCCATGGCACTGGGTACCAACATCCTGCGTCCTGACTGCGCTGTGGAGATCTACACGGCAACCAGCTGACGGTTCAACATGGGGGGACTTAGGTCCCCCTTCTTCCTTTTTTTAGGAGCGTCTCATGGCATTAACCCGCACGTCGTTTCTGGAAGCCGTGAACACGGTCTTGCGGATGGTGGGAGAAGCTCCGGTCAATAGCACCGATAGCGGCTTTGGCTTGGCAGAGCAGGCCGAGGATCTGCTGCTAGAGGTCAGCCGCAAACTGCAGATGGAGAACTGGTCGTTCAATACCGACTACTCGTACAAGCTGCTGAAAGACAACAACGGGTACATCTATGTACCCAACACAGCTTTGCGGGTGGAGGTGAACCCGTTTGACTACCCCGGTTATGAGATCACCCAACGGGGTAACCGGCTGTACGAACGGCGCAACAACACCTTTGTCTTCACCCAAGACATCGTGGCGGATGTGACCCACGCCTTGGATTGGTCAGACCTGCCAGAGCATGCCCGTCGTTACATTGCAGTGAAGGCTGGTCGTGAGCTGCAACAAGGAACGATTGGTGCAGCAGAGCTGGATCAGATCAATGGGTCAATGGAGCTAGAGGCACGGTCAGCCTTTATGGAGCTGGAGACCACACTGTCCAGTCACAGCATGTTGCAGGGCAACCCCAGTGTCGTGAGTGGATATTTCAGCTACATCCCTACCAATGCCCTGCGTCGCTCCTGATCCATGGCCCTTGTCAGCAGCACCATCCCCAACCTGATCAATGGGGTGAGCCAACAGCCTGCCGCATTGCGGTTGGCATCACAGGCTGAAGCAGTCATCAACTGCATGCCAAGCCCTGTAGAGGGTTTGAAGAAGCGACCGGCTAGCAACTACATCAAGCAGCTGTTTGCTGGATCAGCAGGCAGCGGTCGTCCGTTCTTCACCATTGTGGATCGAGACGGCAGCAACCGTTGGGGGATCTTGCTGCAAGACAATGCCATCAAGGTGTTTGACCTGGATGGCACGTTGAAGACTGTGGCGACACCCAATGGCACCAGTTATCTGGACGTTGCCGGTGAGCCCAGCCAAAAGTTCAGGGTTGCATCTATTGCGGACTACACCTTCATCGTGAACCGTGAAAAGACGGTGGCGATGAAGACGGATGCTGGCGACAAGAGCCCGACCTATGGCACCAAAAGCATGGTGTTTGTGAAAGCTGCTGAGTACAACACCACGTACACCGTCAATGTGGCTGGTACTGCGGTGTCGTACACCACGCCTGCTGTTGGCAGTGGTCAGCCAACTACGCCAACTATTGCTACCAGCCTGGGCAACAATCTGGCTGTGTCAGCATTAAATCCAGTCGCCACTACGCTGACCACTAATGCAGCGGGTACAACGACGACGGCTAATTTTGCTAGCACTACTGGCGTTGTTGTCGGTCAATACATTCGGGACGCTAACGGACGCATTCCGTTGCAAGCACGGGTCACAAATGTAACGTCAACCCAGGTGACGTTTTCTCCCGCCGCCTCGGCAAACGTTCTCGCTTCAGATACTGTCACATTTAGGACCGATAATTACATTATTAGCAGCACGGATTACATTATTGAAATTGAGAAGCAGGATGGCACTGATTACACGTTAAAGGCAACAGACGGATACGACGGCGAATCAATCATTGCAATCAAGGGTACTGTTTCTGACGTTACCAAGCTGCCAACCATTGCACGGCATGGCTTCATTGTTGAGGTGCAAGGCAATACCAGCACTGAGTTTGACGACTGGTATCTGATTTTTGAAACGACTGCAGGCAGCGGTTTTGGCCCTGGTGTGTGGAAAGAAACGGTGGCACCAGGGATTGATTACAAGTTAGATCCAGCAACCATGCCGCATGTGCTGGTCAAAGAAGCCAACGGCACTTTTACGTTCAAGCAATTTGATTGGGGCAACCGTCTGGCCGGGAATACGACTTCTGCCCCGAACCCAAGCTTTATTGGCGGCACCATCAACAACATCACGATCTTTAGAAACCGCCTGGGTTTGCTGACTGATGAAAACGTGGTGCTGTCAGCAGCAGATGCGTATGAGCAGTTCTTCCCAGAGACCGTACAGAGCACGCTGGATTCAGACCCGATCGACCTAGCAGCTGGCGGCAATCAGGTGAACATCCTGCTGTCGGCTGTGCCGTTTGCCAGCACGTTGCTGCTGTTCAGCAAGCACGGTCAGTTCCGGCTTGATAGTGGCACTTCATTGACCACACAGCCTTTGACGCCCAGGTCGGCAACGATCACGGCCATGACAGCGTTTGAGCTGTACGACGGCGCTGACCCTGTCACAGCAGGTCGAACAATCTTTTTCCCGGTACCGCGGGGTGAATACAGCGGGTTGCGGGAATACTTTTTACCAGACACGACCAGCCCTGTACCAGCTTCAGATGAAGTCACAGCAGCAGTACCGCGGTACATCCCTAACAGCATCGTCCAGCTGGCAGCCAGCGTTTCAGAGGAGATGGTGGCAGTCCTGACCAAGGACGAAGCCAAGCGCATCTACATCTACAAGTTCTTCTTTCAGGGTGATCAGAAGCTGCAAAGCTCCTGGTCGTACTGGGAGATGCAGGGCAGCAAGACCGTGCTGGGCCTGCAGTTTCTGGATAGCGACCTGTATGCCGTTGTGGAGTACGCCGATGGTGTGTACCTGGAAAAGCTGTATTGCCGTCCAGAGCATGTCGACACCGGGTCGGACTATGAGTTGCTGGTAGACCGCAAGGCCATTGAGACCAGCTGCACGGTGGCGTTAACCAACCCTGCTGGTTTGGACGTGCAATCCACGATCACCCTGCCGTACCCACGCAATACGGGGGCACAGATGGTCGTTGTTGGCCGTCAGGTCAATGGCAACAGCATTCAGCCAGGGCAAGTGATCTTCCCTATTTCCCAAGGCAGCAACACGCTGACGGTGCGGGGCAACTTGACCAGCGCCAAGTTCTTTGTTGGTGAGCTGTATCCCATGCGGTATGAGTTTTCAACGCCGTACCTGAAGGAGCAACCGCAGGGTGGCGGCATTGCAGTCATTGGTGGACCCAGGATGCAAATGCGCACTTGGACTGTCATCCACGACAAGGCTGGGCACTTTGAACTGTGGATCACCCCACGGGGTCGCACGACCCGTAAGCACCCCTTTGACGGCCTGGTGATGGGCGATGGCGGTACGGGCCTAGGAGAAGTGGCACGACAGGTCGGCAAATTGCGAGTACCGGTCCTGGCGCAAAACATCGACACCAAGGTGGAGATCTACAGCAATAGCCCACTGCCATGTCGTATCCAGTCGGCAGAGTGGGAGGGCTACTACTTCAGCAGGACGCAACGCCTGTGACTTTTGTTGGTTACACCCGCAGGACCATCCCGGCAGACATCCCTGTGATTGCCGCAAACATGCGTGCGGTGGACGCAGCAGAGGTCCAGGCGCAATCAGGCAGCAGCCCACAGGAGGCATTGCTGTATTGCTTCCTGTACAGCAAGCCATGCATGACGATCTGCAAGGCTGATGAGACCCCGATTGCCATGTGGGGTGTCGTACCTGAAACGCCGTCTATTGGGAGGGTATGGATGCTGGGCACTGATGAGCTGGTACAGAACAGAGCAGTGCAGCTGCGGTTTTTGCGGGAAGTGCGGGCCTACTTGAAAGAGCTGTTTAAGACCTACGCTGTGCTGTGGAATTGCGTCGACATGCGCAATACGGTCCACGTCAGGTGGATTGGGTGGATGGGCTTTACCTTTGTGGCAAAGCATCCAAACTATGGGGCAGAAGGCCGCCCGTTTCTTGAGTTCTGCCAGGTGAGTAAGTCATGTGTGACCCCGTAACCGTTGGTGCTATCGGCATTGCGACATCGGTCATCGGCACCGGCCTTGGAGTTTATGGCGCAATCTCCAATGCTCAAGCCGCTCAAGAGAAGGCTGACTACCAATACAGCATGCAGCAGGCACAGGCTCAATTTGAGTTCAGCCAGCAGCAGATGCAAATGGAATACGCTTTCCAAGAGCAGTTGCGTGTTGCGGAATCAAACTATCAAACACAAATAACACAGCGAAACTTCGAGTATCAGAACCAACTGCTGCAGTTTGATTACGCGCAACAGGAACAGCAGCGCCAGTTTGAATATCAGCAAGCTGTCAACCAACAGAACTATGACTATCAAATGGCTCAAGCCGAATCACAGCGGGCCTTTGAAGAGCAGAAGCGACTGCAGCAAGAGTCCGTTATCCAGCTGAATGCTGACCTGGCGGGTTATGCGTATGCCAACGACTTGCGGCAGCTGGATGTGCGGTTCATGCAAGAGGAGGCAGCAGCAGCACAGCAGAAACTGAAGGGGGCACGAGAGGCAGCGCAAGCCAGGGCTGAGATCCGTGCATCAGGCAAGACCGGCAACACGGTCGACAACCTGATTGCTGATTTCTACCGGCAGCAAGGCATGTATGACTTTGCCGTGGGTCAGAACCTGGCATTTACAGGCCTCAGCCTGCAGGAGCAGAAGCGTGGGGCGCAGGCCACGTATGCCGGACGCATGGCCGGCGAGCAGTCGTACATCAAACAACCCATCGTTGACCCGATTAAGGGCATTGCTTACCAAGGCAGTGCTGGCCCTGCTCCACTGATGGGTCCAATGCCGATTAAGCAATCTGTGACTAGAGGCGTGGTTGCACAAAGCCCGATCTACAAGTCGTATGTAAAGACCACGCCGTATTACATCGAAGCTGCTGGTGCTTTGGTTAGCGGCATTGGCAAGGTTGCAAAAGCGTCTGTTGACTACAGCACAGCTAAGGCAAGTCAGCCAACTAAACCGTCCACGCCCGGTCGCACCAAGTAAGCCATGGCACGCCCTTCTCTCGGTCCTGCATACGGCGACACCGGTCGTCCTACATCTCCTCGTCTGCTAGGCGGCACACCTCAAGCCAGTAGTGCTGGTCCTATTGGCCTTAACCAACTAGCAGCACCGGCTATTCAAGCTGCTCAGCAGCTGGTCAATACCTTCTCCCAACCAGGGCAAGGGCCAACGGTTGGCGGCCCTGCACAGATGTTTGCCCCACCGGCGCTGCAGGCTCCAACGCCTACGCCACGGGCAGAACTGCCGCGGCCTGCAACAGTACCTAACCCGGTGGTGGGCCAGACGGTCATCACTGCACCGCGGTATGCGCCCTATGTGGACAACATGGGCGCCTTGGCGCAGTCACTGGCGAACTTCAGCAAGTACTTCGATGACTTCAGCAAGAGCATGACTCTGCTGGATCAAAAGAAAGATGCTGCAGCAAAGTCCGCTGGTGCATCACTTGCTGCAGGGGCACAGCAGTACGGCGGTTTTACCAGCCTGCAGGAACTGCAAAAGACACTGGAAAAGCGTGTAGCAGAGAACGCTCCTGGTGCTGAGGACATGCTGCGTCGTTTCCAAGCAGCAGATCCACGCACTTTGCGTTACGCCACAATCAACCTGCAGGACGCAGTGTTGAAGAACAATTTGGCGACCCTTAATGAACGGGTTAGCCAGACCAAGACACTGCTAGATGGCACGCCGGTCAATGAAGTGCCGGCCAATGACCAGCGGTTCCAGCAAATGATGTCAGCCCTGGCAATGCCCCAGGGTGCAACAGGCATCTTGCCTGAGGTATGGCAGGTCAATCAGCAACAGATGTCGGCCATTTATGGCTCCATCTCTGCCAACCAAGAAAAGCGTTACGGCCAGTACAAGACGACAAAGGCACA
>Ga0129333_10002667_pt1 | contig 16654 bp, 17 predicted proteins | sample CPB6_08_DNA_FD_94474 | JGI IMG/M metagenome (GOLD analysis project Ga0129333, IMG submission 94474) | Freshwater to marine salinity gradient microbial communities from Chesapeake Bay, USA - CPBay_Sum_0.6_0.8_DNA | ecosystem: Environmental > Aquatic > Marine > Coastal | place: USA: Chesapeake...
CTTGAATTCTTTTGTGTTGGCACCGACAGCGTTCTGAAGCGCCTGCCACGAGGCTCGTTGCCGTTGAAGGCTGTTGACGCTGCCGTCAGACTTAAGCGTGGCCTCCCGGATGCTGCTGGCTACCTCGTTGAAGGAGCGCTTCATCAGCTGAAGCTGATTGGCTGCCGATTGGTTGCCGATGCCAGCGATATTGCGCCAAAGCTCGCTTGGGGCGTCAGGCCCCATCGGGCTATTGGAAGCGCGCTGACCCGCTAAGAAAAGCTGCCTGTTGTAATTGATTGACTCATTAACCCTTTCGGCGCGGCCAGAAAACGCACGAAATCCACTCCCAGCGTTGGCCCGCCTTGACTGCAGCAACCGCTCATAAGCCGCTTGTGCTTGGGGGGACCTGACTGTTTCGTTTAGCTGTTTTTGAACAGCGTTGATCTCTCTTACCGTGTCGGCATACGCTTGACCGCCTCGCGTAACATTGCGCAGACGATCACTCAGTTCTGACAGGCGCTGATTTAGAGCTGCTGTCGTATCGGGAAGTTCTGGCAGCTTGGGAGCTACGGTTTTAGAGCTGCTGGAGCCTGGACCCAATGGGCCTTGTGCGTAGGCTTCAAAGGCTGCGATTACACCTTGCCTGCCTACAGCTGCGTTGAATGGCTGCTGACGACGTTGGATTTCAGTAAGTTTGCTTGTATAAGCGTTTTCATAGACGATAAGCTCGTTTAAGCCTCGGCGTAGTGCTGCAATTTGCGGATCAAATGTAGCGGCCTTAGCGCCTACAAACTGCGTAGATAGTGTAGCGTCCGTAAGCTTTTTGGCACCAGTAGCTGCTTCTTGGTAGGCGTTACCCAGCGCCTTCACGTCTTTAGCGAGCTGCCGATAAACCGCCCCGCCAATAGCAGCCTGCCCCTGCAGCGCCTTTAACGCACTGATCTGCCCCTGAATAACCTGCTCGCTGGCTTTGCCAGCCTTCCCAAACTCAATGATCGATTTTCGGGCTTTCTCCAGCTCGCTATCAGCCGGCCCGATCGCAGTCTGCAGCCCCTTGAACGCGCCCTTGAGCTTGTCGAAGCCCTCTAGGCCCTCGATCTGGGCGAGAATCTTTACCCGTGCGACCGATTCAGTCATCTGCCTTGTTCAGCTCCTGAAGGGCGGCCGCTTCCATGACCTGTATCCCCTCCAGCATCGCCTTCGGGTCCTCCACCGAGTATAGGTCGCACATCCACCGCAGCACCTCGTACTTGAGGCCAGTGAAGCCACCCATGACAACGTTCCACTGAGTCTGCAGACGAAGGAACATCGTCACCGTGTCCCAGTTCTCGTCCCAGACTTCAAAGTCATCAGAATCCTCCTCTTCAGGCTCCGGGAGGACGATACCCATCAGGGCAGCGTCCTCGCCGGTGCCATCGGAGACCTTCTCTCCAGCGGCAGCCCAATAACGGGCCGCCTCCTCTAGTTTTTTGCCGCGCCGCCCTCGAGGCTCTTCAGGTAGGCGCTGATTACACCGCGGGTCCAGCAGGGATCCTCAAGCTGTTCCCGGAGCGCCGAGAGGGAGAAGGGCAAGTCCTTAGCGGACTCGTCCTGCATGCCCTCCCAGCCTGCCATCACGGCTTCGATCAGGTCTGTGTCGCCCTTGTCGACCAGCTTCTGAAATTCAGAGCGGCCGATGCGCTTGAACACAGCATCAAAGGTCTCCTTCTCAAAGCGGCCGCCATCGACGGGGAATTCGACGGTGACGGGCCACTTGAAGGTGGAAGACTTCTTGCGAACGAAAGCCATGCAGTAATGCTCCGTGGATCAAGAGAAGACGAGGTTGATCTCGTCGTTGCCTGCGTCGGTGGGGATGGCCACGTAGGGCAGGTTCAGCATTTGGATGCCGTCGCTGTCACTATACGTGGGGTTGCCGAGGTCGACTTTGCTAGCCACGATACCGACCTGATTGCCGGCGGTCGTGCCATGCAGCAGCGACAGACGGCCAGTCGTGTTGTCGTTGGCGACCGAGAAGTAGTCCTTCTGCGCGATGGTCGGGGCCTCAATCACAGCCGTGCCGCTAGGGGCGCGGTTGGTGATCAGCACCGACTTGGTGCAGCCGATCAGCTCGCGGTAGACGATCTCGTTGGCGATGTCGAAGCTACAGGACATCAGGCAGCCGCTATAGCTCAGCAGGCTGAAGGCGCTGGCGTTGCCGGCCTTGAAGATCTGCGGGGTCGCCTGGTTGGTGTAGGTGACTGCAGGGGCGGCGGTGTCGGTCGGAGCGTTGTAGATGCCGGTCATCGTGAAGTCGATGGTCGGAATCTGGCCCACCTCGGCATTCAGGCTGAAGGAACCACGGCAGCCAGTGGCTTTGTGCAGCACGCCATCGTTGTTGAAGTAGATGGTGGCCGACTCAAAGCTGCTGCTCACGGGCTTGTAGCCAGCGTTGGCAGCAATGCTGTAGGCGCTCGAGGCTGCAGGAGTGAAGGTGGTGGTGATCGGCTGCACGGTGGCAACCTTGGTGCTGCCGACGTAGTCGACGACGATGCCCGAGCTGCCGTTACCCGTGCCGCTGGTGATCGAGATCACCATGCCGTTGTAGAAGTCATCAACGGCGCTGGCGCCAGCGGCCAGGGTGATCGAACCAGCAGCGCCAGCGGTAGCAGAACCGGTGACGGGAGCAGCCAGCAGGGTCTCAGCCAGGCCGCAGGCGCGAAGCAGCGAGTTGAACTTCGGCGCAGTGCCGCCGGTGCCAGATCCAGCCATCTCCACCTGGAAGGTGATGGAGACACGGGTCTGCGCGAGCAGCTGGTCGTAGTTGCCCAGATAGGGACGGATCAGGTCGCGGCTGACGACATCAGCCTCGATCGGCGTGATGTCCAGGTTGCGAACGAGAATGGCGTCAGTACCGGCCGGAGATGAGTCGGTCGCGTAAGTCGACTCAATTTTTGCCAGAATCAGGCGCTTGCGTGTCAGGAGCGGCATCGCTGGTTACCTCAGAGTTGGGAGTGGAGCTGGCCGGCGCCGCTTCTTGCACTACGGGCTTCCGCTTGCCGGTTTTCGGATCGATTAGATACGACCCTCCTTGGCCATGGTATTCATCGACTGTGATTGCCATCATCAGGCTCCGAGATTGTCGACAGAGGTTCTGTACCTGACAAGGTAGTCGCACATGACGACACCTGCAGGCACGTCAGCCTCTATTGCTTGGAACTCTACTTGAATGGGCTGAATATCCATGGCCAGACCACCAAGGGTGAGGTCTGCCATCAGCTTGGAATGCAATGACTCCACGACCGGATCAGCGGCCTGGTCTGGCACATTTGCACGGATCACGACAGCCACTCGCACCAGCAGGCTCCAGTCCAGAGTTGGAAGACTGGTGTTTTGCTCGGCCTTGTCCTTGAGCGGCTCGACCACAATCGCCGGGCTCTCTTGCCTTGCCATCGGCTCGACACGGCTGCGATAAATCCGTGTGCTGACACCAGTGGTGCCAGTCAGCGCCGAACGAATGGCGGCAAGGATGTTTTCGCGCTTGGTCATGACATCAGATTAACTGCATCCAGTAGGGCAGGGCGCGGGCAATTCCGGGACATTCCTAGAAGATCAGGATGTTGCGGCGGCGTGCGGTGCTGGTCTTGGCGAGCGTTGCTGACAAGCCGGTCAGGATGAATGCGCCTGCAGTTGCTTCAAGCAGGTCGGTATCACCCAAGCCAGCCGGATTGCCCGTCAGCGTGAACTGGCCGGTGCCGCCGAGCAGGCTGCGAACTGCCGCGAAGGTCGCCTGATTGCCGGTCAGTGTGAACTGCCCACGCTCACCGGTGGTGCGCCAGTTCTGCCGCAGCGTTGCCGGCTGGCCGGTCAGTGTGAACGCGCCACGCTCGGCTAGGAACAGCCGACTGCGCGACAGCGTGGCGGGCTGACCGGTCAGGCTGAACGTGCCAACAGCGGCCGTGAGCTGCTTGGCCGACTGCTTGGCAAGAGTGGCGGGGTTGCCGGTGAAGGTAAACGCGCCGGTTGCCCCAGTGAGCAGATAGCCCTGCTTGAGCGTCGCTGGCTGGCCGGTCAGCGTGAACTGCCCGCGTTCACCGGTGATAGCCGGGTTGTGGCGCAGCGCTGCAGGCTGGCCGTTGAGCGCAAAAGTGCCGACTGTGATCGGCATGATCTGGCTTTGAGCCAGAGTGGCCGGCTGCCCCGTGAGCGTGAACGCACCGACCAGTGGGTCGATCTCGTAAGCGCCCAGCTCGGTCAGGCTGGCCGGGTTGCCAGTGAGCGTGAACGTGCCAACACCGCCTTGAATCGCCCAGGTGCGGCGGAACGTGGCAGGCTGGCCGGTCTCGGTGAAGGTGCCGGCACCACCGCTCAGGTAATACCCCTGCAGGAGGGCAGGGCTGCCGCCGTTCAGCGCGAACGCACCGGTGACGGCCTCGATGCGCGGGTTGTGGCGCAGCGTTGCGGGTTGGCCGGCGGTTGTAAACGCGCCAACCTCGGCCGCAAGCGCATAGTTCTGGCGCAGTGTGGCGCCGTTGCCGGCCAGCGTGAAGGTGCCGGTTTCGGCCGCCAGCCGATCGGTATCAGCTAGGCCGGCCGGGTTGCCGGTGAGGGTGAACTGTCCAACCGTGGCATCAAGATGATGGCCAACGCTGAGGGTTGGCGATCCGCCGTTGAGGGCAAAAGTTCCAGCGTCAGCCGCGAGGATCTTGGCCGCAGCAGCCTTGCTCAGTGTGGCCGGCTGACCGGTCAGTGTGAACTGGCCACGCTCGCCAGTGATGCGAACGTTGTGCCGCGCATCGGCCGGGTTGCCCGTCAGCGTGAACGTGCCGACCCCAGCCTCAATGTCCGGGTTGTGGCGCAGGTCCGCCGGGTTGCCGGTCAGCGTGAAGGCGCCGGTCTCGGCGGTGATTGCCTTGGGGCTGGCCTTGGTGAGTGTGGCGTTGTTGCCAGTCAGCGTGAAGGCGCCAACGGTCTGCGGCAGCGTCCGTGGCACCAACTCGCGGATGGCGAGATGCACTGCCGCCCGGTCATCCGTGGCGCCGGTGAAACCAATGCTGCGGGCACCTTGGCCGGCAGTGGTTTCGCGCACCAGCGCTGAACCGTAGTTGCCGATGTCGATGCTGTTCAGCAGCGTGCTGCCGGTGCCAGCGGTGGGCGGCGCGTTCAGACCCGAATAGCAACCGGCGTAGCGAACGCTGTTGGTGCCGGGCGATGTGTCATTGACGGTTTGAGCCGCCAGCGTGCCATCGCCCTCCAGTAGAACGATGGTTGCGGTTGGCACCGCAGTATTGGCGGCAGCGGTAACGGTGGCCGCCGCTGCATACATCACCGTCGCATTGTTGGTGCGGTTGACGGTGATCGTCTGGTTGCCAGTGCCTAACCCACTGCCAAGAAAAAATGTGTCAAGCCGGCCTAATTCTCCAGCGCCGTCCTGCGCTAATCCGCCTGTCAGCCGCGTTAATGCAACGCCGCCATAGGTGACGCTGGTGATTAAGTCAGCAACGCTGGCGTACGTCGAGACAAAGACAACCACGCCCTGAGGCGTGCCGGTCTGCGTATGCGTCCAGCTGAACGCGGCCTGTGCTGATGAGCCTGTGGTCCCGGTGTGGGACTCAGAGGCAGCACTATGGGCGACAGCCATGGCCCTGCCTCCGCGTCAGTTATCAGGCCAGGGTCAGGATGCCAGCAGCGTCCCAGGTGATCGTGAACGTCTCGCCGTTCAGCAGGTCAACAGCGGCGCCGTAGTCGTAAAACCCGATCAGTTCGCCACTGGCTGCCGTTTGGTTGTAGAGCACCACATACCGGAATGTTGGCACCGTACCGGTCGCAGTGAGCACCAGATCGTTGGCGTCCAGCTTGTAAGTGCCGCTGGTCTGCGCCGAAGTCACACCTGCCAGGTTGCGGCCGGTGGTCGTGCCGTTCTGAATGTTGGTGTAGCTGATTTGAGTGATGTTCGCGATCACCGTGTTGGTGTTCACCGGCAGCGTGTTGGTCAGCGCCACCGTCAGCGTGTCGGAGCCGAGGTTATGAGTCTTCTCGGCCAGCGCCTCGACGAAGCTGTTGAATTTGGTGAAGGTGGCCATGAATGCGGGGCTCCTCTGTTGGGGTCAGTCTAGATCAGAAGGCTACGGACAGATTGAACTCATCAACCGTGCCGGACACGGCTGTGATGTCCACCCACACCCACCGAGCGGCGGGAATGGGCTGGTTCTGCAATGTTGCCGTGTCACCGGTGGTGGTGTTGGTCACAGTGTCGCTGACCGTGGCCAGCGTGCCAGCCGTGGTGCGATCACTCGCGTAACGCAGCTCGTAGGTCACCGAGCCGCCCGAGACCAGCCCGACCACGCTGGCCAGCGTCGTCTCGCGTGACGTGCGGAACAGCGTGAAGCTGTCACCGGCAATCGGCCCAGCAATGGTGATACTGCGCGGCGCCGAGCCGTTCACGGGCGGCTTGTGCTCCCACCGGTTCATCGCATCGACCCAGGTCAGCACGTCGCCGTCGTGAGCGTCGCTCGTTTCAACATCGTGGCAATCCTTGATGAACTGACCAGAGGCAGCACGCACGAAGATGGTGCCGTTGTTCCCGGAATGAATCACAGCCGCCACTGGCAGCTTCAGGTTCGGACCATCCGGCTCGACCGTGACAAAGCCGCCGGGGTTGACCGGATCGCAGTAAAGGATCGAGTCCTCTGGATAGGCGCTGGTATTGATGCCGCGCACCTTGCCAAAGGTGGTTACGAAGCCGTCGTTGCCAGCTGTCACCGTCTCGGTCATCACGCCGAGAAACACATGCCCAGGCAGCGTGCCGTTGGCGATCATCGGCGCCACCTTCAGCTGCCCACTGGCGCCATAGGTGCCGGCATACATCACGCCGGTGCCCTCAAGGATCGTGTTGGCCGTGTCGTTGTGAACCAGGAAGGACATTTCCTGGCCGACCTGCAGAACCGTGCCGCCACCCTTGGCGATGTCGAGCGTCTGGTCGTCTGCGTTCCAAGCCAGCTCGCCAGCCGTATCCGCGTTGCCGCCGGTCGTCAGCAGCTGGATCGACTGCAGGATCGGGTTGCGGTTGAGCGGCGCATACTCCAATGCGCTCCACGCCGAGCTGCCGTTGCCGATCTTGACCTGCTTGGTGTCCGTCTCGTAGCCGACTTCACCAGCCAGCAGCACCGGATTGGCCGCCGTCCAGTTGGCAGCCGTGTCACGCCTGAACTTGATCCGCTGCCGCGTCGTGGCCATCAGCTGGCGCCTCCGCCGTCAATCTCGTTCGTGTCCACCCATTCTGTCCCGTCATTGATCAGCATGTCGCCCTGCTGGGCGTTGGTGATGTTCACATCAGCCAAATCAGCCAGGCCAAACTCGCGCGGATCCTGACCGGCTGCCACGCTCTCGGGAGCGAGGCGGGTCAGCATCAGCTCGGTGAACTGCCCATCATCGATCTTCATGGCCTCGCGGACCTGATAGTTAACGCCGTCGGCCGTGATCGGAGCGCCGTAGATCAGTCCACCAAACTCAGAGGTGCGAACGGTGAGCCGATAGTCGGTCGTGAGCACCATGCCATCCGCCACAATCTGGCTCGGCATGTCGAGAATACCCATGCCAGAAACGGCGCCACTGGTGACAGTGACGCCGAAATCGGCGAGGAACATTGACAGGTCTTCTGTCAGAGCCACTGCGCACTTCCAAAGAGAAAGCCCCCGCCCGTCGCCGAGCAGGGGCAGTGATCACGATCAGCCGTACTTCTTCACGCCCAGACCGTTCACCGAGAAGGTGAAGGAGGGGGTGCCGCCGCCAAGGGTGTAGGTCACACGCACATAGCGCTTGGCGGAATCCTTCACGATCACCAGCTTCTGCTGGGAAGCAGTCGTGGTGACCTGCGTGAAGGCAGCGCCGCTGATAGCGGTGTAGCCACTGCCAAGGGAGTCAGACTCCTCGACGGTCACAGCCAGGGTGGGGGTGGTGCCGGTGCCGGCAGCAGAGTCAAGCAGCAGCACGACGTCGCCGTCGTAGGTCTGCATGTCGAGGCCGGTGCCGCTACCGGTGGAGGTGCGAGCAGCAGTGGGGTGGAAGCTCAGAGCTTCAAGCTTGTCGAGGGCTTGCTGAAGAATGGCCATGGATCAGTCCTCCTCGGACGTTGTGGTGGTAGTGGTCTTGCGAGACCGCTTCGGAGCCTCAGGCTCGGGCTGCGGCTCAGGCTCAACTGCAATCTGAGCCTTGTTCATGCCAATCAGCAGATTGGCGTCGGCCACGCTGACCTCAACGAAGGAGCCGGCGCTAACCGACTCCCCCGAGATCATGACCGAGCGCAGAATCTCGATCCTCATGGCGATCAGGTGCCGAAGCAGAAGGCGCCGGGCTGCTTCACAGCAAAGTCAACATCCTGCAGGGCAATGATGCGGACGGTGCCGGAGGTGCTGCCAGCGTAGGGATCCACGGTCAGATCCAGGCCGCTCCAGAGACCCACCACGAACTGCGAGAAGTCACCAAACAGGCAGTCGTTGTTCGCCAGCTGGTTGGAGACGATCACGGGATAGCCGTTGATCTCGTCGTTCTCGTAGACGAACTTGGCCTCGGTGCCAGAAACGCTGGTGCCTTTCAGGGCGCCACGGGCAGCAGCGTTGATGATGTAGCGCATGGCGCCAGCATCAGCGTTAGCAGCAGCCACATCGGTCTCCATGCCGATGTACTCAAGGAAGGTGCCGTAGGTGGTGATCGTCTGAGCACCAATGCCGGTGGTGTTCACCAGGCCCAGAGGCTGGTTGGAAGAACCGGCGCCGTAGATGGCGGCACGATCAAGCTCAAGGCCGATCACACGAGCCAGATCGTTGCGGATCATGGCCTCGACGTCGATCGAGGACTGGAGCAGCAGACGACGGCTGTAGTCAACGAATGCACCCACAGTCTTGGGGGTCATGTTGACCTGATCGATGGCCTGCTGGCTCTCGGTCGGGCTGCCGCCTTCACCCACCCAGTAGGCGGTAGCAGCGGAGCTCTGGCGGGGGATGCTGATGTTGCCCTGCAGGCCGCTCAGCAAGGTGACGCCAGCCTGCATCATCGCCATGCGATTACGCAGCAGGTCGATGAAGCTGCCAGCCAGCAGTTCGCTTGCCACCAGGTTGCCGCCAGCGGTGCTGGTGCCCACCACGAGGTCACGACGCAGCACTTCGTTCGGGATCACGATCCCGTTGGAAGAACGCTCGTACTTCTTGGCAGCGGCCTCGCCCACCTCGATCTCAAACGCGGCAGCCTGGCGGGCCTTGGCGTCAGCGGGATTGACGAGGAAGTTCAGGGCGCGAACGAAGGAGAACTCACGGGTTTCCTTCTCGGTCAGGCCAAGGTCGTTGGCCTTTTCGTCAGCGATGCGGTGTTCCACTTTGGAGCTGCGGGTGTCGAGTTTTTCGAGGACAGCGGCGCGAGCCTCGTCCACGGAACGGCCGCCATCGATGAGCTCGCGGGCGAGCTCCTGGAGACCATGCTTTTCGCCAAGGGCGTTGATGGTGGCGATACGGCTACGCTCGGCCTCGGCGGCCTTGGACCGGATCACCTCCACGTCAGGGGTGTTTTCCATGTGAACCTCAGGTTCAGGTTGAGGGGTTGGTGATGCGGCGGGGGCCGCAGAGTCAGTCGCAAGCGACCGGCCTACACCCACAGTGGGGTCTGCCGGGATGCTAACAACCGAAACTTCATACGGACTCCATCGAGTCGCGACGAAGTTTTCGCCTCGCTCTTCCATCTTGTTGATGGCATAGCCAAAACTGACACCCCGAAGGACGCCATCTTTGACATCAGCCATCACCTCCTTGGCAAAGCTATTACGAGAGAAACGCACTTTCACGTAGCCACGCTTCTTACTGCCATCGATCCACGCACGCTCGACGACACCAACAACCTTGTCGGGATTGTGGTTGAAGAGCAGCGGCGCACCGTCGTTGAGACGAGCCAGATCAGCAGCTTCCCTGTCATGACTCAGCACTTCGTTTCCGAAGTACCGGGCCATGGGATACTCAGAGCTGAAGGGGAACTCAAAGCTCCGATCCTCCAGCTCCGAGAACGAGGTGACTTCAGTGCGGGTGTAGTTGCCTTTTAGCTTGCGGTCGCCACCTTCGGCCATTTCCTCGGCGTCAGTCTCTGCCTCGGGATCCTCGCCCTGCAGGACTTCCATGGTGTCCTCCACCACTTCCATCATGTGCTCGGCCACAATCTGAGCAACAGCGTCGCCTACGGCAGCAACTTGCTCCTCGGATAGATCAGCCAGGGCGCGATCCACTTCAGGTGTTTGGATTTCGTCCATCAGTTAAGCGTTCCCTCTGGGCGCTCGGATTGAACTTCATCTACATTACTCACCTTCTTGCGACGCGAATTCCGGGCGCGACGAGGAGCCGCTTGGGGGCCAGCAGGCTCCCCGTCGCTTGCCGACTCGCTGCTGGGAGGATCCACAGCTGCCGGCAATTCAGGATTGATGTCAGCGTCCAGCGTGACACCCAGCTCCTCAGCCAGCTTTTTCTCGCGCGCCAGCTGCTGCAGGTTCTCGTCCAGATCGCCGCCGAGCTCTGCCACGATCTGAGCCTTGGTCTTGTAGCCGGCCGCCTCCATCTCGCGGTAAGCCTTCACTTCCTTGAGCGGATCCACCCAGCTCCAGCCGCGTGCCATCCAGCGTGGGCTGTCATAGCGATCCGGCCGCAGCTCATAGTCGGGCAGGGCCAGCTCACCACTGAGCACCGCCACATCAAGCCACTCGCGGAACACCCGCGTGTGAAAATTCTCGATCAGATAGGTCTGCACCACCTTCCAGTGGTCGCGATCCTCAAGCAGCGAAAGCCGGCTGCTGGAATAGTTCGTCTCGCTGAAATCCCTCGACAAGGTCTCGTACGAACAACCGAAACCAGACGCGATGCGCCGCGTTTTGGCCCGCACGAACATCTCGTACTGCTGATCGGGCGACGACAGATTCGGGATCGTGACCTGCTGGCCCGGATCTAGATACTTGAACACCCCAGGCTCAAACTCCGAAATCCGCTGACCGTCCTCGACGTCGTCGGCCTCAAGCTCGCCCTCAGGTGACGTGATGAAACCCATCAGGCTGGCGCCAGAGCGGGCACGCACCACCGCGGCCTCTTCGTAGCCGGCCAGTTGGTGGGCATCGCTGATCACCGGTGCGAACCAGGGCACACCGCGGTGCTGATTCGGGCGCTCGGGGATGAACAGGTGGATGACGTCCTTCGCCGGCAGGAAGACATGCTTCACGCTGGCCTTGTCCGGCGTCCCCTGGAACCAGTAATCACCAGGGTGCCGCGTCAGGAACGCATACTGCACCGGGCGGCCATACGGATCGATCTCGACGCCCATGCGCCACTCATTGCCCTTGGCGCTCACCGCACCGTTGTATTCATCGTCGAGCAGGTCGCTCTCAATGATCTCCAGCGCCATCGGCACCTTGCTGCCGCCGAATGGGCGCCGGTGGATCCGAAACACCACCTCCCCGCTCTCAGGCAGGGCACCGGCGGCCAACCACTCAAACATGTAGAAGCTGTTGCGGCCCGCCACATCGCAGAATTCCTTGCGGCACCATTGCGTCCACAGGCCCTCGATCGCAGCATTCAACCGATCGTCACGCTTGTTGCCGCGCAGCGCACGCACCTGCGCCTGCATCTTGATGCCCTGGCCGACAACATTGATCTGCGTCGTCCGCTTTGCCTGCCGCGCATACGGGTTGTCCCGCACCATCTGGCGGCTGCGGTCCCGCAGCTTCCGCAGGCTGGTCTTGATCTCAGCGTCAGCGCTGGTGCCGTTCGCGATCCAGTCGCTGGTGAGGCGATTGATGATCGCACCGGCATAGGTGCGACGACGGCGCCGGGCCGGCTCCGGCTGCTGCTTTGCCCCGAATCCAAAGGCAGTCAATACTCGTGTACGGAGTCCCATCAGCGGCCGAACCTCACAAACAGGTTATGTGGATTGCCGAGGCCGTTCGCGATCATCGCCGCTTTGTTCTCGCGAGCCACGTCAGCCTTGAGCTTGCTCTCAAGTGCCAGCAGGTCGGCCAGCTCGTAGCGCTTCAGGCTGCGGGTGCCGATCCGGTACTCCTGAACAGCACCGCCGCTCATCAGCGAGCGGATGGCGGCCTGGCATGCCTCAAGATCTTTCTGCGCCTGGCTGCGGCCGTCGAACGCACCGGGTGAACCGGCGTAGCTCAGCGACGGTTCGACCGTCAGCTGACCGGTGCCCAGCGTGGTCTTGGCGCCGCCGACCGTCGCGGTGGCGACCGCCTGCCAGTACCAGGTGCCGGCATCGAATGCAGACGAGGTGCCGGCCGTGATCGTGAACTTCCAGCCCGAGCTTTCAGCGACGCCGACAACCGTTGCGCCCTCGGAAGCCGTGTTCGTGCGCAGGTAATAGGTCAGGTCGTGACTCGAGCTGGTGATAGCCGCGCCGAAAACATCGACACTCGGGTCATCCACCCACACAACGGTGTCGCCAGCTCTGATTGTCGATGGGATCTTCACGGCCTCACCACTGGCGGACAAAACTCCGTTTCGGAGCCTTGTTCGATCTTAGCGGCGCCTTCCGCTCCCTTTCCACGGGCTTTTCAAGCCTTTCTTCTTGCTAACTCAGCATTGTTCGCTGTTGTTTTTGATTTTGCCCCGTAGGGGCCCATGCCTCGCCAAGCCTGGCCTCGCCCAGCCATGCCGTCCCCGGCCCGACTTCGCCTATCCAAATCCACCCTCGTGAGGGTGGCAGGGAGGGAAACCCCTCCGTGCCACCGTCTGTGACCCTTGCCCGATCCCGCCTTGCCGAGCCGTGCTGTGCGGCGCCGAGCCCTGACTGGCCAGATCTGCCCTTCAAGAGGGCAGCAGGGAGGGTTGCCCCTCCGTGCTGCCGTCTGCAGCCCTTTCCTTACCCCGCCGCGCCGTGCCCAGCCCTGCCCAGCCCAGCCTAAACGAATCTGGACTTACACCTCTCGGATGCCAGCGGTGAAGCGACCGTGCTTGGGGCGCCAATCGCCGATGCCAACCAGCTTACCAGCGTCTACGGCCACCTCCTCGATGTCGCGGAGGTTCAGAACGTCTGGATCGAAGTAAGCCGTGGCTTCAAGACTCCAGTGCCGAAAGATGGGCCTAGTTCGCATGACCTTTGCCATGCCGACCTTGACGCCAACAGTGTGCGTGAACTCGCCGGAAGCAAACATCTCGCTAAGTGACTGGTCGTCGAGCGTCGCGGGCTTGCCCTCAAACTCGAGCACTGCGTGCTCGGTAAAGAACAGGCCGCACTTCACTTGCGGGCCGCGCTTCGACTTCTTGCCACCCGCAATGAACACTGCTTCAAGGACGTAGTCGGGGATGACAAGCTGGTCGCCGAAGCGGTAGAGGCCGGCCAGCCATTCCAGCCGGGCCAACTCGTCATAGTCGGCATCCGTTTTTTTCCGCTTGCCGCTCACAGCTTTCATTGCCTTGGCGTAAGGATTGCGAGGGTCGGCGGTCTGACCGTTGTGGCAGAGCAGCGGGCTCTCGCCCCTGACTGAGATCTGTATCTGGGACAGGTTGGACACGTTTCTGTCGCGAAGGGACGTTTAGGGAAGGCGCCGAGAGTGTGACAGGCGCAACCTGCTTTCGCGGATCAAGCTTGAAGCGTTGGCGGCGGACTGAGTTGGTAATGCCGTCATGACAGTCGGAGCAGAGGGTCAGAAGATCTGACATGCGCTCGTCGCCAAAAGACGGGTAACGGTAGTCCGGTGGTCCGGCGTTGCGGTGGTGGACCTGAAGAGCAGGCCACCCAAGCTCGGCCAGCTGCTGACTGGTGATGCCGCAGCCCTGGCAGGTGTATTGGTCAAGCTCAAGGCGTTGTTGGCGCTTGTAGCGCCACTGGGTTGATTGGTAGTAGTCCTCCGAAGGCATTACGATCAGGGCTGAGCGAAGGGCGATTGCCGTCGCTCATGCACAAATCATACCACGATCGAAGCATGGCGCAGGGTGACAGGGTCCAAGTGGTGCTGCCGAGGGCGGTGGCGGACGCGCTTCGCGAGCGCGCCAGGACAGAGCAGCGCACAGTGTCGAACCTTGCGGCCTACTTGCTTGAAGCCGCGCTCCGCTCTACCACCTCGTAACAAAATTGCTCCTAGTTGCTCTGGCAGCTTTTTTGGGCTTCGGCTCTGGCGCAGGCTTTTGTTCCAGCCTGCGTTCTAGTTGATCCCAGATACTCCTTCTGTCATACCGTTGATACATCCGATTCAACGCTGCATACGCATAGACCAGCTCGTCGAGTGCTTCGTTTCGTTGACTCGATTTCTTCACCCACACGCGCTCCGGATAACCCCGCACAAACCGTGTGATCTGCTTCTCGGCAGTCAGCTCCTCAAAATACTCTTTCCCGGCCTCCGCATAAAAATGCAGGAACCCTGGGCCGGGCTCGTTGTGCTTCAACCGCCCAAACAGCAGGCTTTTCACAGTGTCGCCGCCCACCGGGTACACCTCGGCGCCCTTCTTCAGCGCTTTGCCCTTGTAGTTCAGGTCTACTTTCGTCGGCTTGCCGATCGGTGGCTTGCCCTTCTGGCTCTGGCCCTTCACCGCAATCACGCCCAGGTTCTGGCGCTCCCTGGCGTACTGGTACACCTCCATCGTGTGGTGGCCGCCCGAGTCGATGCAGACCACATCTGGGCGCATCTCGCCGCCCAGCGCATGCCTGAACGGCCGCACCAGGATCTCGTCCAGCTGCTTCCATGGTTCGGGCCTGCTCGGGTCGCCGTGGATCACCTGCCGATCGACCAGCCAGCCTTCCTCCTCGCGGCCCCACGCCCACACACTCAGGCTCAGGCGGTTGTCCTGAACATCGCAGCCGATCGTCAGCGCCGAAGCCTCGGCCGGGATCATCCGCTTCTCGTAGAACTCCGCACGCTCAAGCAGGCTGTCGGCGCCAACCTTCGCTGCGTAATCGTCCTCCCAGCTCTCGCCGAGCACCGTGTTGACGAACGTCTTCAGCGCCTCGGGGTCAGACTTTGCCTCAAGGAACTCATCGCGCAGATTGTCCCAGCTGGCATTCGGGCTGTAGCTGTACGCCGCCCAGATATGAAACGAAGCATGCTTGCCGTTGCCTGGTGATGTCGCCCGCCACTCGCCGCGCTCCACCATCCAGCGCTTCTTTGAATGCGGGATCAGCACGCCGCATTCCTCGCACACGTAATGCACTGGTAATGCACTGTCCTCCCAGCGCATATGTGACCACTTGAGGTACTGCATGTGGTCGCAGTCAGGGCAGGGCACGAAGTACCGCCGCTGGTCACCCTGCTGGAATAACCGCTCGATCCGGCTCGCGTCCTTCAAGGTCGGCGTCGACCCGGCCACGATCTTGCGGTTCCAGTAATACTCCGTCCGGCGGATACCCAGCTTGATCTGGTCACCCTCGGGGCCGGCACTCGGTGGGTAGCCATCAGTCTCGTCGAACATCACGATCCGGCGGCTCACACGACGGAAACCCCGCGGGCTGTTGGCGCCCACCAGGCCCAGCGTCCCGCCCGGATACTGTTTCTGCAGGATCGTGTTCGCGCCGTCCTTCGCCTTACTCTCGGACACCAATCCCTTCAGCACCGGCACATCGCGCAGCATCGGCGCGATCTCTTCTTTTGAGTAGCCCTGCGCGTCCTCGATCGTCGGCTGCACCAGCATCATCGGGCAGGGATCCTGGTGGATGTGAAACGCGATGCACGCATTCAGGCACTTGGTGTAGCCGACACGCGCACTTTTCATCACCGAGATCTGCTCGATCGCAGGATCTGTGATCGCGTTCATGATGCCCTTCTGGTAGGGCAGCGTGTGCCACCGGCCGGCTTCGGCGCTCGACTCAGCCGACAGATAGAAATACCGGTCTGCCCACTCACTCAGCGTCAGCTTCTCTGGTGGCTTCCACGCACGCAGCGCTGCCGTTGCCAGCTCCTGGATCTCAGCCATCGCTCGCCAGCTCCTCCAATGCCTCGCGCACGATGTCCTCAAGGATGGCGATCTGATCCTGTGTCAGGTCCGGGATCCGCTGCTTCGCTTTTGAGGGTACCCCCATCACCTTGGTGCGGCTGATCGTGATCACCTCCACCCACTTCGCTTCGACGTCGGCCGCCCGGACCAGCAGCCCCTCCTTTTCCTTCCGCTCAAGCTCAAGCAGCTCGGCCTTCAGGTATTCGGTGCGGGCTCGGGACTCGTTGTAGTCGGGGACGATTTCGCCAGGCTCGGGGCCAGCGAGTGATCGGTCGCGCTTTGGTGGCTCTGGCTCCTCGGCCTGGCGCTTCGGCCGAGGCGGTGGGAATTCCTTCTCGCCGGCGGGTGGCTTGGGGCCGACGCCGACCTTCTTCATCGTGTTGGCGAACCAGTCCTCGCGCAGGGTCTCGGACTTGATCAGCTCGCGACCGTCCGCTGAGCGCACCACTGGGAGGCGCCCCTGCTTGATGGCCTTGTAGACGGCCGTCCGAGACACCCCAAGGGCGTCGGCTGCTTCTGACTTCGTGATGAGCGGCAAGGTCTGCCGGCTGTGTAAACCAACATTACAGGTTTACGATGCTGGTTGACACCAGAGACCGAAACCCAGTCTCTGAGGGTAATATGGCCGGTTGCCCTGTTGGCGGGGAAAGGGGTGATATTGCGTGAAATGGGCTTGAGATACGCAAGATCTGAACCAACTTCACAAACTGATGCCTAGCTAAATAACGTGATCCGAATCTACC
>Ga0129333_10002668_pt1 | contig 16652 bp, 16 predicted proteins | sample CPB6_08_DNA_FD_94474 | JGI IMG/M metagenome (GOLD analysis project Ga0129333, IMG submission 94474) | Freshwater to marine salinity gradient microbial communities from Chesapeake Bay, USA - CPBay_Sum_0.6_0.8_DNA | ecosystem: Environmental > Aquatic > Marine > Coastal | place: USA: Chesapeake...
ACGAGCGCCTCGACCTCGTCGAGATCAGGGATGGTCTCCACGGCGAAAACATCGGGTTGCGCATCGGCGAGCACCGCGATTCGCTCAGCATGGAAATCGACGAGCCGATCGCGGCTGACGTCGTAGCGGCCTCGATACTCGCTGCCGTCATGGAGGATGGCGCCGTAGGGCCCCACGCTTGCGGCGACGAGGGCCTCGCTATCGCGCACGGCCTGCCGGGCTACTCGGATGCTGGAGCGCAGGGCATCGTCCGCCTCCTGCGTACTGCGACCCGTGGCGACGAATCCTGCTCGCGACACCTGGTAGCTCGCGGTGACGACGACGCTCGCTCCAGCCCGGATGTATGACTCATGGACAGCGAGCACCTCATTGGGGTCGTCGGCGAGGATGCGCGCCGACCACAGGGTGTCGTTGAGGGCATGACCGCGGGCCTCGAGCTCCGTCGCGAGCCCTCCGTCGATGGCCCGGGGGGCGTCCTCAAGCAGGGAGGTGAAGTCCATCGGCTAGATGTAGTCCTCGAGCGGCGCGGGGGTCAGCCCCTGCTGCCTGCCGAGCTCGAGGATCTTCTCCAGCCCGACCTCGAGGCCATCGACCCAGTGCAGGAGCACGATGTCGCCGGCCTTGATGGGCGCATCCCAGTATTCGACCTGATTGTCGTCGGTGACGACCACGTTCCACAGCACGATCCGGTTGATGCCGCACTGCGCCGCGTATTGCTGCACCTGGGGATCATTGGGTCCCGCACCATAGGGCGGACGCAGCATCCACGGCCGATAACCAAACTGCTTCTCGAAGCGATCCTGCGTCTCGCAGACCTCCCACTCGACATCGGTCCCAGGATCATTCAGCGCGCCGTGCACCATCGTGTGGTTCTGCACCGAGCCGCCGTACGCCGTCACCGCCTCGAAATAGTCGGTCTTGTCGCGCACTGCGTACTCGGTGAGGAAAGCTGTCACGGGGATCTGGTACCGATCAATCACATCACGGACGGCAGGCGAATCCACGAGTCCGTCGTCGATCGTGATGAAGAAGACGGGATCATCGGTCTCCACCCAGTTGAGCACCTGCAGATCGGAGTCGGACAGATTGGCGTCGCTGCGTCCCGACTGACCCTCGGCGAGAGTCTCGCTGCCGGCCTGGACGGTGTCGTCGAAGATGTCGACGTAGGCGTCGGTGCTCGGCAGCGGTAGGGGGGCGGGTGAGCTCGACGACGGGGTCGGGGTCGGGCTCGCAGTCGGGGTCGTCACGGTCGCCGCGGCTGGCTCTGGCGTTGCCGTGAGCGAGCCAACGGCAAAGCCGGCCGCACCTGCCACAACGAAGGCCGCGGCCACGGCTATCCCAGGGGCGAAGTCCCTGGCCCGAGATGAGCGGACCACGCTTAGACGATACCCGCAGAGCCGGGTGGTAGCCCGCCGTGAACACCCGTGGCGATGACCCGGTCCACGGGCATCGACGAATCCGCCCCTATTCCCGGCGCTGAAGGCGCCCTTCCACGCTCGACGAGAGCAGACCCGAGGGCCGCGACCATGGCACCGTTGTCCGTGCACAGTCGGGGCGGTGGAATGCGGACGTCAAGGTGCTCCGCGCGGGCATCGAGCACCGCCCGCAAGCGAGAGTTCGCCGCTACGCCGCCGCCCACGACCAGCGTCTGGATCCCCTCATCCGCGCAAGCCCGCAGAGCCTTGGACACCAAGACGTCGACCACCGCCTCCTGGAAGGCGGCGGCAACGTCCGGCACCGGCACTGGCTCCCCGGCCTCCGCGCGGGCTTTCAGCCATCGGACCACCGCGGTCTTGAGGCCGGAGAACGAGAAGTCCAGGCGATGCTCGGCATCGTCTCGAGGGGATGTCAGCCCGCGAGGGAAGGCGATGGAATCCGGATCGCCATCGGCGGCCGCACGATCGATGTGGGGGCCGCCGGGAAAGGGAAGTCCGAGCAGTCGCGCCACCTTGTCGAATGCCTCCCCCGCTGCGTCATCGAGGGTGGATCCCAGCGGCGTGACGTCGAGGGTGACGTCATCGACGCGCAGCAGAGAGGAGTGACCACCGGAGACAAGCAGCGCAATTGCAGGCTCCGGGATATCGCCGTGCACGAGCCGGTCGACCGCGACATGGGCAGCAAGGTGATTGACGCCATAGATCGGCCGGTCGAGTGCGATAGCGAGGCCTTCCGCCGCGCTAACGCCGACGAGGAGTGCACCCACGAGCCCGGGTCCGGATGTCACCGCGACCGCATCGATGTCGACGAGGGACACGCCCGCTTCGGTGATCGCGCGATCCAATGTGGCGTCAAATGCCTCGAGGTGGGCGCGACTGGCTACCTCAGGAACGACGCCGCCGAATCGCGCCTGCTCGTCGACGCTCGACGCTACTGCATCGGCGAGGAGCGTTCGGCCTCTCACGAGGGCGATACCGGTCTCGTCGCACGATGTCTCGATGCCGAGGACGAGGGGGGTCTCAGGCATGGCCCCTCCGCCGCATGATGAGCGCATCCTGATGCGGGCCGTAGTAGTTGGCGCGCAGGGAGATCGTCTCGAAGCCCTCGGACGTGTAGAGAGAGATCGCCGCGGCACCGTCAGCCCGTACCTCCAGGAGGGTCTCGGTGCAATGCGACAGGTCAGCGACGTCGAGTAGGTGACGCAGCAGGGCGCGCGCGATCCCTCGGCGTCTGCTCCCCGGCGCAACGGCGATCGTCTGGATGTCCGCGGTGGGGCGGCGCGCCATGAGACCGGCGTAGCCCACGACCGCGTCACCATCACGTGCCACGACGTAGGTGCGGTCGCCCTGCGCGAGTTCGGACCAGAATTGCGCGGGAGTCCAGGCGGTCGAGGCGAACACCTCGCGTTCAATCCGCATCACGTCGTCGATGTCCCACCACCGCATCGGCGCGATCATGCCGGCACCGCATCGGGACGTCGTAGGTAGAGCGGAAGTGCAGGCAGGAGAAGCCGACCCTCCGATGCTGCGGCCGCAAGCGCCCGAGCGGTCGACTCTCCTGTGCCCGTTGCGGCATCCTCGGGCCATTCGTGATCCTCCGGGATCGGTTCGCCCCCTGCGAGTCGCACACGCACGAGGTCGCAGAGCACGGCCGCGGACGGATAGGCAACGACATCGACCCCGTCCACGTCCCCGATGACGCGACCCCTGCGGGGGTAATCCAGGTCCGACAGGATGAGCGGACCCTCGAGCCGCCGTGCCTGGTCGTCGTACGTCGCCCAGGCCGCCTCGACCCGCCGCGAGCGTGTGACGACGGTGGCGCCCTCAGGGTGCGGATGAGCGCGTGCCATAACATCCAGCGTCACCGCGCCGACCACGGGAATGCCCAGGGCATGAGCCAGCGCCCGGGCAAAGGTGACGCCAACTCGCAGACCCGTGAACGGCCCAGGTCCTACTCCGGCAGCGACCAGGCGAATCTCGCTCGCAGAGATGCCGGCGTCGGCCATCGCCTGACGGGTGAGGCGCGGAAGTGCCTCGGCGTGGTGGCGTGGATCTCGATGCTCGGCGCTGGCGAGCACCTCGCCGTCGGCACCGCACACCGCAACCGTCGTGAGAGCCGTCGCGGTATCGACACCAAGGATGAGCACGCCCACACCCTAGGCCGCGGCGGTGAGATCGGCCGCGAGCCGGGCGACCGCCTCATCGCTCCAGCGTGGGCCCATGCACGTGACCCGCGCTGCGCGACCTCCATCCTGCTCGTCGAGGAAAATCTCCACGCGACTGTCGCTCATCTGCTCGACCCGGCCGGATCCCCACTCCACCACCGCCACGGCGCCGCTCACGTCGAGATCGAGATCTTCGACCTCCCCCGCCGATCCGAGTCTGTAGGCATCGACGTGCAGCAGGTCGGGTCCACCGACCTCGGACGGGTGGCGCCGCGCGATCACGAACGTGGGACTCGTGATGGGTCCACGTACACCAAGCTGCTCCCCCAACCCACGTGTCAACGTGGTCTTCCCGGTGCCGAGATCACCCGAGAGCACGACGAGATCGCCAGCGCGCAGGTGAGGTGCGAGCCGGCGGCCGAGTGTCTCGGTCGCCTCTGCATCGGCCAGGTGAATGTCGATCACCGCGCTCATGCGACGCGCTCGACCAGGGCCCGCAGATGCTTGTTGACATCCTCGACCGCTTCAAGCGTGAGCATGTGGCCGACACCGGGCAGGATCACGAGCTCGGCCGAGGGCACGTGACGGACGATCTCGAAACTATGTCCCACCGGCGTGAGCAGGTCAGAGTCCCCGACCATGACGAGCAGATCGCACTTCTGCAGGACCTTGAGGGCCGCAACCTTGTCGTGGCCCTGCAGGGCCGGAAGCAGATCGGCCAGGACCTCCACGGGAGTTCCCGCAATGAGATCGGACACCAGTCGGGTGCCGTCGGGCGGCACCGTAGATCCGAACGCATACGCCCGCGTCACGAGCAGCCCGAGGTCACTCGACGACCGGCGGGCACGTTCGATTAGGGCGGACACGGGCCCCTCCGACTCGAGCGCTGCTCCGATCGAAGGGGCGACACGGTGGGCAAGACGGGCGACGGGTCGGGGAAGCCCGAGGTCGACATCGGCGATCCCACCAGCCGACGTGGCCAGGAGCGCGACCGCTCGGACCCGCGTGCCGAAGAGATCAGGTCGCTCCTGTGCCAGGGCCATGATCGTCATTCCGCCCATGGAGTGGCCGACGAGTACGACGGGCCCGGTCGGAGCGACGGCGTCCAGGACACATCCCAGGTCGGAGCCGAGGCGATCGATCGTGGTGCCGGGGGCTCCGCGCTGGGAACCGCCATGACCGCGCTGGTCCCAGAGGATCACGCGTGCGATGCCCCTCAGGGCTTCACGTTGACCGGGCCAGGAATCGAGCGACAGGCCGTAGCCGTGCGTGAAGATCACCGTGGGGGCCTCCGGCGGGGCATCGTTGCGAACCTCGACGACATGAAGCACCACGCCGTCATCCGTGACGACCTCGCGAGTCGTGCCTGTCGGCGACTCGATCCCGACAAACTCCGGCGCATGGAGGCGGCGCGTCACGATGCGTTCAGCGACGGCACCCACGGCAACGCCGGCCGCGAGCAGACCCAGTGCGGCGAGCCCCCTCGCACCCGTGCCTACGTCAACCATGCTCACTCCCCGGCGAAGCGTCGCGGCACGCGTGTCCCCAGGCGCGTCACGATCTCGTAGCCGATGGTGTCGTCCCAGGATGCCCAGTCCCCGGCAGTCGGGGCTCCCTCGCTGCCGGTGCCCCACACGATGACGTCGCTTCCCGCCACAACATCGTGATCCCCCACATCGACGATGACCTGGTCCATGGCTATGCGGCCGACGATGGGATGGCGGGAATCGCCGATCCAGACCTGAGCACCACGCGCGGTCCGTGGAAGGCCATCGCCATAGCCGACAGGTACAAGCGCCAGGGTGGTGTCGCGCGGCGCACGCCAGGTGAGGTTGTAGGACGCTCCATGACCGGCGGGCACGCGCTTGGTCATGGCAACCGATGAGCGCAAGGTCATGACCGGCCTGAGCGGCCCCATGTCGATCATCGGCCCAGGCGAGATGCCGTAGACAGCGATCCCCAGCCGCACCAGGTCGTATCTCGTATCCGGCCTACTCAGAGCCGCGCCGCTCGAAGCGAGGTGCCGGACGCGCGGCTCGGCGCCTTCGCTCACTGCCTCAGCGACCGCTCGCTCGAATAGTGCTCGCTGCTCCGCGGTCTCCGGGCTCTCCGGAATCTCGGCACTGGCCAGGTGGGACCAGATTCCTTCGATCTCGACACCGGGAGTTGCCAGGGCCTGCCGCACCAGTGCGCGCCAGGCGTCCGGAGGGCATCCCCCGCGACCGAGGCCGGTGTCGACCTTGAGGTGGACGCGCGCCGTCTGCTGGGCGTCAGCGGCGGCACGAGCGACATCCTCGAGCATGCCCACGCTGCCGATGCCCAGGTCGACTCCCTCGGCCACGCACGCCACGAGATCTGGATCATCTGGCGGGTAGAGCCACGCGAGCACTCGCCCGCGATCTCCCGAACGACGAAGTGCCAGCGCCTCCGACGGCAGTGCGACTCCGAGCCAGGGAACGCCTTCCTCTCGCGCCGCCCGAGCCACGGGGATGGCGCCATGCCCGTATGCGTCGGCCTTGACCACGACCATCCGTTGCACATCCGGCGTCCCGCATGCGGGTCCCATGAGGTGGCCGATGTTGGAGCGCAGGGTCTCCAGATTCACTTCCGCCTCTGCGCGCACTGTCACGGCATACCTCCCCGCCGCACTGCGGCGATGGCATCGGGAAGGGCCGCGATGATGCCGGGAGCTGTCACGGGCCGCCCGCCTTCTGCCGCAATGCGCCCCGCGAGGCCATGAAGCCCGACCGCCGAGGCCGCGATCAGGGCCGCCGCGTCGTTGTCCACCTGCCCACGAGCGCCCGCTCCGGCAAGCAGAGCTCCCGTGAGTCCGGCGAGCACATCGCCGCTTCCCGCGGTGCCGAGGTCTGCCGTGCCGAATCCGTCGACGTACGCCAGGCCGCTCGGCGATGCGACCACCGTTCCCGCACCCTTGAGCACGACCACTGCCCCCAGATCGGCCGCAGCCTCTCGCGCGCGTGCGAGCCGGTCCTCATCTGCCCCGGAGCCGCATGCAAAGCCCAGAGCTGCGAACTCCCCCACATGCGGGGTGAGCACGGTGGGGTGTCGTCGAGCGGCCAGCGCGGCGGACGGGCCCGGCTCACGCAGCATGCGCAATGCGTCCGCATCCGCGACCACGGGCACCTCGGCCGCGAGCACATCGGCGAGCACCCGCTGTCCGTCGAGATCGACGCCGAGACCGGGTCCGACGACCCAGGCTGTCACTCGCGACACCGTCGCTGGCGCCTGAGTGGAGACAACGATGTCCCAGAACTCGTCAACGAGGGCCTGCGCGAGACCGTCGGCGCGATCGAGGACATGGATCATTCCGACGTTGCCGTGGCGCGCGCTCCCGGTAGCCATGAACGCCGCGCCGCGATACGCCGGACTGCCCGCGGCTATGCCGACGACCCCGCGCGAGTACTTGTAGTCCTCGGGCCGCGGCTCTGGGACAGCGAGCGCGAGGTCCGCCTCGTCGAGGACATGCACACGGGCGTGCGGCAGGTGATCCCCCAGGCCGATATCCACCAGCACTGTGGCGCCCGCGAAGTCCCGTCCGGGCGAGAGCAGCAGTCCAGGCTTGAGGCACCCGAAGGTCACGGTGACGTCGGCATCGATCACGCAGTTCGAGTCCGCGACAGCGCCCGTGTCAGCATCCACTCCAGACGGGATGTCTGCGGAAACGACGAGCGCACCACAATCGTGCACCGAACGCGCGCACTGTGCGCCTAGGTCGCGCAGCGCCCCACGCCCGCCGATTCCCAAAATCCCATCGATGACCAGGTCCGCCCGCTCGATCTGCTCCTTGGGACTGGACGCGAGGATGCCGCCGGCGTCGATCAGTGCGGCCAGGCCGCGCTCATGGCAGCGGCCTTCGGTGAGAATCGCCACGACGTGCATCCCTCGGGACGCCAGGCGGGCTCCCGCGTAGAGGACATCGCCACCGTTGTTGCCTGTACCCACGAGGAGGACAACCCGCGCTCCCGCAATGGGCAGACCCAGATCGCGCAGGAGAGTCGCGCATGTATCCGCCAAGCCGGTCGAGGCGCGCTCCATGAGTACGCCGTCGGCGAGGGGGGCCATGGCAGCACCCTCCGCTGCGCGCACTTGGGATACGTCGTACGCCGACCTCATGGTCCGCCCCTACTCGACGGTGACGGACTTGGCGAGATTGCGTGGCTGGTCGACGTCATGCCCCTTGACGGTCGCCATGGCGCACGCGAAGACCTGAAGAGGCACCGTGGAGACGAGGGGCTGCATGAGGGTGGGAACCGCGGGCACCCGGAAGATGACATCCGAGTACGGCGTGACGGACTCATCCCCCTCTTCGGCGATGACGATGGTTCGCGCGCCGCGGGCACGGACCTCCTGGATATTGGAGATGATCTTGTCGTGGAGCATGGCCCTGCCCCGAGGTGACGGAACGATGCACACGACGGGGACGCCCTCCTCGATGAGGGCGATCGGTCCGTGCTTGAGCTCCCCTGCTGCGAAGCCCTCGGCGTGCATGTAGGCGAGTTCCTTCAACTTGAGTGCGCCTTCGAGAGCCACCGGATAGCCGACGTGCCGGCCGATGAAGAGCACGGACGTCGCATCGGCAAGCTCACGAGCCAGTGCCTGCACGCCCTCGCTCGTGTCTAGGACGAGATCCACGGCCTGCGGCATATCTGACAGGTCCGTGAGCACGCTCCGGATCTCGTCACCGAACATGTCGCCCCGCACCTGTGCGAGATAGAGCCCTACCAGGTAAGCGGCGATGATCTGCGTGAGGAAAGCCTTCGTCGACGCGACAGCGATCTCCGGGCCTGCATAGGTGTAGAGCACGGCATCGCACTCGCGAGGAATGGTCGAACCCACCGTGTTGCAGATCGCCAGAGCCTTGGATCCCTGCTCCCGGGCGTATCGCAACGCCATGAGCGTGTCCATGGTCTCGCCCGACTGGGAAATGGCGATGGTGAGTGTGCGCGCGTCGACGATGGGATCCCGATAGCGGAACTCGCTGGCCAACTCGACGTCGACCGGGATGCGGGTCCAGTGCTCGATGGCGTACTTGGCCACAAGACCGGCGTGATAGGCGGTCCCGCAGGCAACCACGACGATCTTGTCGATCTCGCGAAGCTCGGCATCGGTAAGACGCATCTCATCGAGATGAAGCCGCCCATCCCGGCCGACTCTCCCACGGAGCGAGTCCGCCACGGCCTTGGGCTGCTCGGCGATCTCCTTGAGCATGAACAGGTCATAGCCGCCCTTCTCGGCGGCAGCGGCATCCCACGTCACCGTGAAGGGGGTGGCCTCGACCACAGCGCCGTCGAAATCGGTGACGACGACCTCGTCGCGCGAGATCTGAACCACTTGGTCCTGACCGAGTTCGAGGGCCTCGCGCGTGTGGGCGACGAACGCCGCAACGTCTGAGGCCAGGAAGTTCTCCCCCTGCCCGAGGCCGACAACCAGGGGTGAGTTGCGCCGGGCAGCCACGACGACATCGACGTCATCGGCGACAACGGCGACAAGTGTGAAGGCACCTTCGAGTTGGCGGCAGGTGCGGCGCATCGCCTCGGCGAGGTCGCCGCCCGACCTCGGCAGCTCGGCGGCGAGCAGGTGGGCAACCACTTCCGTGTCGGTCTCGGACGTGAGCGCTACCCCTGAGGCCGCAAGGTCATCGCGCAACTCCGCAAAGTTCTCGATGATCCCGTTGTGAATGACCGCAACAGTGCCATCGGCACTCACGTGGGGATGGGCATTGACGTCGGTGGGGCCACCATGAGTCGCCCAGCGCGTGTGACCGATGCCCAATGTGGCCGCCTCTAGCGGATCCTCGCCAAGCAGCGATTCCAGATTCGCGAGTTTGCCGGCCTTCTTGCGCACGTCGAGACGATCGCCCGTGACGACCGCCACTCCCGCCGAGTCGTAGCCGCGATACTCCAGGCGGCGCAGCCCCTCGACGACCACCTCGAGCGCCTGCTTCTCGCCGACGTAGCCCACGATTCCGCACATAGGTGCCAGGGTACGCCGCGAAGCTTCATGGCCTGGCCCGACCGACCCGGTCGGGCGCGGCGCCGGGACAATGGCGCCTGACGACCGCGAACTACGCGACAATCGACGCATGCTGAACCTGCGGGTCTACTGCCCGCGAGACCTCTCCGACGAGGTCGAGCGCATCCTGCGAAGCGAGCCCTCCGTCGCGGCCCTGGCTGTCGTTCCAGGGGGAAGCCTGCGGCCTCCCGGCGACCTCATCACCGCGTCGCTGCCTCGCACAACCACTGACTCGGTCATCGAGCAGCTCGTGGTCGCGGGAGTGGCGGAGTCCGGCATGATCGAGACATCGGACCTCACCGGCTGGGCCTCGAGCCCGGCTCTTGCGATCGAGGGGTCCCAGGCCCCGGATGACACCGACGCCGTCGTCTGGACCGATGTGGTCCAGGACGCCTACGGGGCGTCTGCGCTGACCTGGGGATTCCTCGTGTTCATGACGATGGCGACCTTCATCGCCTCCGTCGCGATCGTCCTCGACTCACAGGTGCTCGTCATCGGCGCGATGGTGCTGGGTCCGGAATTCGGTGCGGTCGCGGCACTCGGCATCGCTCTCGTCACTCGTCGCGTGCACCTTCTCGTTTCCGCGCTGCGTTCACTGGTGATCGGTTTCGCGGTCGCCATTGCCGTAACCACGGCTCTGTTCGCGGTCATGAGATGGCTCGGCTGGGTGGATGCGTCAGCGGTCGAAGGCCCGCGCCCCTTCACCGAGTTCATCTACAGCCCCGACAACTGGTCTATCGTCATCGCCGTCGTTGCCGGAGTTGCCGGTGTCCTCGCCCTCGTCACCGATCGCTCAGCGACACTCACCGGCGTATTCATCTCGGTCACAACGATCCCTGCCGCCGGCAACATCGCCCTGGCACTGCCCTTCGGCGACTGGCAGGAGGTATGGGGCAGCGCACTGCAACTGGGCATCAACATCTGCGGCATGGCCCTCGCCGGCTGGGTCACCCTGCTCGTCTTGCGACGCATGCGTCGGCGCAAGGGGTCGCAAAACAGCTAGAGCCCTACAGCGACAGCGATGCGCGAACTGCAGCCGCGATCGCCTCGGCACCATCTCGAGCCGCTTGCTCGGTCGGAGCCTCGACCATGACTCGCACCAGTGCCTCGGTGCCCGATGGGCGAAGCAGGACTCGCCCCGAGGATCCGAGCTGGGCCTCGACCGCCGACACCACAGCCTGCACGTCCGCATTGTGCGCAAGTCGCGACTTGTCCACGCCATCGACGTTGATGAGGACCTGCGGCAACCGAGTCATCACGGCGGCAAGCTCACCCAGACCCGATCCCGTCTCAGCCATGCGATCGAGCAGGGCCAGGGCGGTGAGTACGCCGTCTCCGGTGGTCGCCCGATCGAGGATCACCACGTGCCCGCTCTGCTCGCCGCCCAGGGCGTAGCCCGAAGACCGCATCTCCTCGAGCACATAGCGATCGCCCACCGCTGTCGACACGACGTTGATTCCTTGCTCTTGCATCGCCAGGCGGAAGCCAAGATTCGACATCACGGTCGCAACGACAGTGCCGCGGGCCAGGGTGCCGCGATCTCGCATCGCCAGGGCAAGGATCGCCAGGATTTGATCGCCGTCGACCATGCGGCCTTCGGCGTCAACCGCGAGGCAGCGATCGGCATCGCCGTCGTGGGCAATGCCGACATCAGCTCGATGCTCCACGACTGCGGCCGTGAGATCCTCCAGATGGGTGCTCCCGCATCCTTCATTGATGTTGAGCCCGTCCGGTGACGAGTGGATGGCCACGACCTCCGCTCCGGCTCGGCGCATTGCCTCCGGTGAGACGACCGAAGCGGCGCCGTTGGCACAGTCAACGACGACCTTGAGTCCGGTCAGCCGGCGCTGGACGACGTCGAGAACATGCTCGACGTACTCCTCGCGGGCTCCGTCCAAAGCGACGACCCGGCCCACGTCACCACCGACGGGTCGGTCCCACGGCTCCCCCAAGCGAGCCTCGATCGCATCTTCGATCGCATCGGGCAGCTTGAACCCGTGGGAATCGAAGAACTTGATGCCGTTGTCGGGCATCGCGTTGTGCGAGGCGGACAACATGACGCCCAGGCTCGCCCCATGGCGCTCGGTGAGAAAGGCGATGGCAGGAGTTGGGAGAACCCCGGCGAGGAGGACGTCGATGCCGGCGCTGGCAAGGCCGGCGACCACGGCCGCTTCGAGGAACTCCCCACTGGCACGCGGGTCGCGGCCCACGACGGCCTTCGGCCGTGCGCCCTCGACAACGAGGGCGCCAGCGTCGCCGAGCACGTGGGCCGCAGAGGCGGAGAGGGCGAGCGCAAGCTCTGCGGTGAGGTCGCGGTTGGCGAGCCCCCGCACGCCGTCGGTGCCGAAGAGGCGACCGGTCACGGCCTGCCGATCAGCGCTTGCTGTACTGAGGCGCCTTGCGGGCCTTCTTGAGACCGTACTTCTTGCGCTCCTTCGCACGCGGATCGCGCGTGAGGAAGCCGGCCTTCTTCAGGGACGGGCGGTTGCCCTCGAGGTCGATCTCATTAAGGGCACGGGCGATCCCGAGGCGAAGCGCTCCGGCTTGACCCGAGACGCCGCCGCCGCTCATGCGCGCGATCACGTCGTAGCGGCCCTCCTGACCCAGGGTCACGAAGGGCTCGTTCACGAGCTGCTGGTGCACGCGGTTCGGGAAGTACGTGTCAAGGTCCCGGCCATTGATGCTCCACCGTCCGGTCCCCGGCACGAGGCGGACTCGCGCGATGGCCTCCTTGCGACGCCCGGTCGCCGAGCCGGGGGCGGTGACAGCGGGACGCTCGGCGGCAGCCGGAGCGGACGACGGGGTCTCGCTGGTGTACTCCGACGGGATCTCCTCGTCGAGGACCTCGGTCTCGGAAACGGTCACGTCACTACTTCCTTTCGCAGACTGCGCGGGTATCGCTACTGCGCGACCTGCGTGATGGTGTACGGGGTGGGCTTCTGTGCGGCGTGCGGATGGTCGGGCCCGGCGTACACCTTGAGCTTGCTCATCTGCTGGCGCCCGAGCTTGTTGTGCGGGAGCATCCCCTTGACGGCCTTCTCGATGGCGCGACGGGGGTTGTTCTCCAGCAACTGCGAGTAGGCGGTGGCGGTGAGCCCGCCGGGGTAGCCCGAGTGGCGGTAGTCCCGCTTCTGCTCGAGCTTGCTGCCCGTGAGGGCGACCTTGTCGGCGTTGATGATGATGACGAAGTCACCGGTGTCCACGTGCGGAGCGAAGACCGGCTTGTGCTTGCCCCGCAGCAGCGTGGCGGTCTGGCTGGCCAGTCGGCCCAGCACGACGTCGGTGGCGTCGATCACGAGCCACTCGCGCGTGATCTCGCCCGGCTTGGGGGTATACGTACGCAACGGAACCTTCACTCGCTCAGGGGGCGCCCGGGGGCTCCCGATCGCGCCCTGGGACGGGCACAACGACCGCCAAGGCTACCCGCAGGGCCCCGAGAGGGTCAAAACGGGTCCCACCTCCTCCTGGCGAGCCTGATCGCTAGTCCCAGATGGGCTCGTCCGAGATCTGGACGACACCGTCATCGCCGACGACGACGAAGCGGTCCAGCCCGCGCGCGAACCACCGGTCGTGGGTCACCGCGAGAACCGTGCCTTCAAAGGCGTCGAGGGCCGTTTCGAGGGCCTCGGCGCTCTCGAGATCGAGATTGTCGGTCGGCTCGTCGAGGAGCAGCAGTGTGGCCCCGGACAGCTCGAGGAGGAGGATCTGGAAGCGGGCCTGCTGCCCGCCCGACAGGGAGGCGAAGTCCTGTTCGCCCGCAGCCGCGAGGCCATACCTGTCCAGCGCTCTGGCCGCCTGCTCCCGGCCCATGCCCGCCCGGTGGCCGTCTCCGCGGTGGAGGATGTCCAGCAGCGTGCGCCCATCGAGGTCCGGTCGCACGTGGGTCTGCGCGAACCAGCCGGGACGCACACGCGATCCCAGCCGCGCCGACCCCCCGTGCCGCACCGGGGGAATGACAACATCCGACACTGGCCGGTGCTCGACATCGGGGTCGGTGCCCCCCGCCGCCAGCAGGCGCAGGAGATGAGACTTGCCGGCACCATTGCGGCCCAGGACACCGACTCGCTCCCCGAACCACACCTCGAGGTCGAAGGCGCGGGTGAGATCGGTCAGCTGGAGCCCCTCGCACACAATTGCGCGCTTCGCCGTGCGTCCACCCTCGAGTCGCATCCGCATCCGCTGGACGACGGGAACGGCCTGCGGAGGCCCGGCATCCTCGAACATTCGCAGGCGAGTCTGCGCCGCCTGATAGCGGGATGCGAGGCCATCGTTGTAGGCCGCCTTCGTTTTGTACATCTGCACGAGGTCCTTGAGTTTGCGATGCTCCTCGTCCCAGCGCCGCCGGAGTTCCTCGAGCCGGCTCATCCGATCGGCACGCGCGTCGGCGTATGTCGCGAAGCCACCCCCGTGCACCCAGGTCGTGTTGCCGGCCGCGCCGAGTTCGACGGTGACGATGGTTGTCGCGCACGCCCGAAGGAGTTCGCGATCATGACTAATCAGCAGGATCGTCTTGGGACTGGCCTTGATTCTGTCCTCCAGCCACCGCTTGCCGGGTACGTCGAGGTAGTTGTCAGGCTCGTCGAGCAGGAGTACGTCGTCCGGGCCGCGCAAGAGCGCTTCGAGGACCAGACGCTTCTGCTCACCGCCTGAGAGTGTGTGGATCGCGCGCCACTTCACCGACTCGTACCCGGCTCCCAGTGCCGCCGTGCAGCACACATCCCACGCAACCTCGGCGTCGTAGCCACCGGCGTCGGCATAGTCCGCGAGCGCCTGGGCGTAGCGCATCTGGGTATCGGAGTCTTCGGTCGACATCAGGAGTTCCTCGACGATGTCGACCTCGGCGGCAGCGGCGCGTAGCGGCGCTGGGGAGATGGACAGGAGCAGATCGCGCACTGTGCCGTCCCGCCCCTGTCCGATGAACTGGCGCATGACGCCGAGGCCGCCGGTCGTGACGACGCTGCCAGCATCGGCATCGACATCACCGGCGATGAGACGCATCAGGGTGGTCTTGCCAGCTCCATTCGCGCCGACGAGGGCCACCTTGGCCCCCTCTCCCACGCGGAGGCTGACGTCGTCGAGGAGCACCCGTCCGTCCGGGAGGGTGAAGGTCAGATGCTGTACATCGATGTGACCCATTACCGGCCTCGATAGGCACGCGTGACGGACTGCCTCGCCGCGAGTTCGGTATCCGCGGGGTAGTGGACAGCCTCCAGGGTGAGCGGATGCGGCGGCATCACCTGCACCGAGGAGTCCCGCACGCCTCGAGACAGGACATCGCCCGGCCAGGCAATGGACTGGCGCCCCTCGCCGACGGGCACGAGGACCCCCACCACCGCGCGCACCATCGAATGGCAAAACGCATCGGCGCTCACGTTCATGACCGCGACCCCATCGTCCGCCCGGGACCACGTGAGGTCGAGCATCGTGCGCACGGTGGAGGCACCCTCCCGAGGTCTGCACAGGGCGGCGAAGTCATGCTCTCCGAGGATCGCCTGTGCCGCCTCATTCATCGCTTCGAGGTCGAGCGCTCGGGGGTGCCTCAGGGTGTCGTGGCGCCGCAGCGGATCCCACGAGAGCGGGTCGTCGCTCACGCGGTACGAGTAGCGGCGCGAGAGGGCGGAGAAGCGAGCGTCGAAGTCGTCCGGCGCGATCGAGAGCGCCCGGAGCCAGACGTCCTCTGGCAGAAGTCCGCGCACACTGCGCGCGAGACTTGCCACATCGAGGTCACCGGGGTCTAGGGCGAGGTCGACGTGGGCAACCTGACCCCGAGCGTGCACTCCGGCGTCCGTGCGACCGGCACAGGTGATCGCCGCGCGCTCCGCGAGGCGCAGGGCCTGCGTCAGCGCTGCTTCGACGACACCCTGGACAGTGCGGAGATCTGGCTGGCGGGCCCAGCCGGAGTACGCCGTTCCGTCGTACGCAAGGTCCAACCGCAGTCGGGTCATCGCCCCTCCACAGTCGTGTCCCTCCACAGACGAGGAAGCGTCAGACCCCACGCGGGAGGTCTGACGCTTCCTGTGTCACGTGCGAACGTGTCAGGCCTTGTCGTTGTCTTCAGTCGCCTCGGCCGGCTCAGCCGCATCGTCGGCAGCATCGGTGTCGACAGCCTCCACGGTCTCCTCGACCACCTCGTCGGTTGGCACCTCGGGCGCCTCGACGACTGTCTCCACCACAACATCGTCCGCGGCGGGCACGGCAGCAGCCGGAGCAGTCTGCTTCGCAGCCTTCTCCTTAGCAGCACGCTTGGTGGCACCTGTCGCCTCGGCGACGACCTGCTCGGCGAGCGGCTCGACGAGCTCGATCACGGCCATGGGGGCGTTGTCGCCCTTGCGCGGTCCCACCTTGACGATGCGGGTGTAGCCGCCCTGACGCGTGGCGTAGCGCGGACCGATCTCGGTGAAGAGCACGTGCACGACATCCTTGTCGCGAACCACCGTGAGCACCCGGCGTCGCGCGGAGAGATCGCCGCGCTTGGCGAAGGTGATCAGGCGCTCGGCGAGGGGGCGCAGGCGCTTCGCCTTGGCCTCCGTCGTGGTGATGCGACCGTGCTCGAAGAGCGCCGTGGCGAGGTTGGCGAGCATGAGGCGCTCGTGCGCCGGTCCGCCACCCAGGCGGGGACCCTTGGTTGGGGTAGGCATGTCATTACTCCTTGTCGCGGGTGGCTGATCGGTTAGAGCTGCTCGTCCTCGACGAAGCCGAGGTCGTCATCGTCGTCATCCTCATCGCTGAAGTAGACGGCTGCGGTGGGATCGAATCCGGGCGGGCTGTCCTTGAGCGCAAGGCCGAGGCTGACGAGCTTGACCTTGACCTCGTCGATGGACTTGGCGCCGAAGTTGCGGATGTCGAGCAGATCGGCCTCACTGCGGCCGATGAGCTCGCCCACGGTGTGGATGCCTTCGCGCTTGAGGCAGTTGTACGAGCGGACCGTGAGATCGAGCTGCTCGATCGGCGTCGACAGTTGCTCGGCGACGAAGGCATCGGCGGGCGAAGGCCCGATATCGATGCCCTCGGCCTCGAC
>Ga0129333_10002669_pt1 | contig 16651 bp, 13 predicted proteins | sample CPB6_08_DNA_FD_94474 | JGI IMG/M metagenome (GOLD analysis project Ga0129333, IMG submission 94474) | Freshwater to marine salinity gradient microbial communities from Chesapeake Bay, USA - CPBay_Sum_0.6_0.8_DNA | ecosystem: Environmental > Aquatic > Marine > Coastal | place: USA: Chesapeake...
TGAAAATATCATCGAATATCTTTTTCAAATTAATCATATTTCTATAATAACAGAAACTTATTTATTTGAACGAATATAATTACCTATTGACTTTGATTCGCAATTGATTGTTTCAAATAAATTGGAAAATTCTGTACTTATTTTATCACTGGCATTCATACCTGGAGTAGTCATTTTTATATTTTGCTTAATACAAATATTCTTATCCTCCTCTATCTTTTTATGAATTTCATTCACTACTTCTGGCTTCTTCTCTTCCTCTTCTTTTTTAGCCATTTGTCTATCGTAAGCTTCAATTTTATCTTCCAATGATGGCACAAGTAAAATAAGAACTCTCTTAATATTCTCACGTGAAAAGTCAAATATAGCCCCATTTATTTTCACGAATTTTACTAAATACCCCTTTAAATAAAGAGCTTCCATTATTCTATCCATAAGTCGAATAACTCCGAATTTCTCCAATGATGGTAATGGTGGTATCTTTAATAAAATTTCTCTAATTGGAATGAAGATTGTTAGAAATCCAGTTGGAGGTATTACATTTACAATAAATAAATAAATCATATACATTAGAATATAGAATGTTATAATAATGATATAAAAGGGGATAAGCTTAGCAGCTATTTGATTACATAAGCCTATTATAAATTGAGAAACCTCGTTTGGAAGTATCATACTTTTATTTCCAAATATTGGTATGAGTATGGTAAAATTGAGAATTGAAAAAATAACATTCAATACCTCGAATAAGGTTATAGCAACTGTAATAAGAATTAAATATTCAATTGGATCCATTTAATTTTAAGTTTTATTTTTAATATAAGATTTTATACTTTTTGAATAACATTCAGCATAATTCTTGAGATTATCAGCACCACTCAATAATCCAGATTCAGGTGTGGTGAACACCTGTTTTGTTTTTAAACATATCTGTAGCTCTTCATCAATTAAATCCATCACTTCTTTATTTTTATGGCCTTTTCTGTCTTCCTCCATAACGGTTTTAGCCAATGCTTCATTATTAGTTCCATCATCCACTGTCCTTATTTTATGTTCCTCTTCATTTTCCACCTTAATATTTAATTTCTTTATAGTATCACCGAGAGTATTTTTAATTTCATCATATAAGAAACTATAGATATCACCAAAAGAACTGGTAAATTTATCTTTTACTGTTTTCTCAGAAAAGATAAATCTAAATATAATTTTTCTACATAAAGGTAATATTCCTCTATCAGTCAATGTTTTAAAAGGTGGTACGAAGAATAGTAATATGAATTTTAGGGGAACAACCACAAAAAAAGGAATAATCGGTATTGGAAAGATAATAATAAAAGGTACAAAAATTAAGATAATCATCCATAAGACAAATATCCATAAAAGAACTGCAAAAACAATACATAGGAATAGATTTGCCCACATTACCAAAAATCGAAATACATATCCTATAAAATCACTACCAAAAAACCGTAAATCAAAAAGAATTCCATAAGTCCCATGAGAATTAAAGAAGAATTGTATTAGGATATAAACATTGGCACAAAACCAAAAGATAAAAACCTTTATAGTTATGTCAATGATTTTATCTACTGTGCTTAGTGAAACCACCATTTTACTTTCTAATTATATTATATTTACTATTAAAATCCAATATTAACTTGTCAGGAATTTCCCTTAAATCCACTAATGTTTTATTAAGAAGGTATTTATCCATGAGATTATTTTCATTTAGATATTTATGTTTATCAGTGGTATCCATAGATGCTAATTTAAAGGCATTTTCCTTATTCATTCCATTTTGAATTTTTGGAATGTTATCACTTTTATCTCCATAAATAATCTTAAACTCCAATTCAATTTTAGGATCACTTTTAATTCTCAATGATATATCTTTAAATTGCATATTAATAATCGTCGTATGATTATCATACATTTGTAAATAATCATTATCATTTGTAATAATAATAATTGAGACATTCGGAAATTCATCTTTAATCTTTCTCTGAATGATGTAAGTGATATCATCGGCTTCCAATGTATCACATTCACAATAATGATATCCGTGATTTGATATATAATTCTTAAATAATACGAAGATGGATGAATTAAAGTTTTGTTTCTTTACTCTGGTTAACTTATAATCCTTATAAATTTCATTTCTCCAAATATCCGTTCTTGAACAGTCACAACAGAAGATTATGTTGGATTTCACGGTTTTAAACTTTTTCACAATCTTTACCATATCATTTTCAAAATGACGAAAGAAAGATATTATAAAATCATTATTTTCGATAACATCTGTAGTAACTTCTCCGTATCTTCGAGTGAACCAACTTAAAGTGGCATAATATCGATTGAAAATATAATAACTTTGGTCAATCAATACAATGGGCTTATTGGATGTCAGGGAAACATTCAACATTGAACTAATAGTCATAATAATTCAAATATTTAAATAGATAATCAATTTTTATTGAAAAAAAAACATATATAAATAAAAATGATTTATTCCTACTACTTCAATCATTGTCCAAATGATTGAAATTGTGGAAGATATTCGTGATTCGATTCAGGCAATTGATAAGCTTTATCGCGAAACGGAGGAAATGGCTACTGTGGATTTAAATACCGCCTTGATTTCGACGGATAACTATGAAAATGATTGTTATGAGATTATGAATAAAGTTATGTTTAGTTTTCGTGTTGCTCCTGAAGCTATATCCTATAATGATGGTTATTGTGTTTTTGAATATAAAGGGTTGTTTTTCTGGATTGGGTTTATTATGGATAATGATTGCAAAACTCACATTACCATCTTCTTTGAAATCGACATTAGTGACTTTAAAAATTCTCTTCCCAATACGAATATTAGTGATAGATGCGATGGTTGGGCTGAGGACGGTCTATTTTCGTGGATGAACGATATTTGAGATTCTGATATTTATAAGGAACAACTTTTGTTCCTTATATTTAAAAAATTGACATTTATATTAATTATTATTACTATTATGATGAATGATAAGCAATTGGAAGCTTTAGAGATCGTTAAGAATGGCAATAATCTCTTTCTTACAGGTTCAGCCGGTACTGGAAAATCATTTACAGTTAAAGCTATAATTAATCATCTTTCTGAAAAAAATATTCCATATGGTGTAACAGCACTTACTGGATGTGCAGCTGTTTTAATTAATGGTCAAACCATTCATTCTTTCTTATCATTAGGAATATCTCGCAATTTCGATGAAATCTATAAAAATATTTGTAAATTTAAACATATACTACTAAAACTTAAACACCTTAAATCTCTTATCATTGATGAAATTTCAATGATGGATGAGGAGTTATTTGGATTAATTAATAGACTTCTTATGACAATTAAAGGAAATGATTTATTTTTCGGTGGTATTCAAGTTATTCTCGTTGGAGATTTCTATCAATTACCACCTGTAAGTGGTGATTTCTGTTTTAATTCCCATGTATGGGAAGGTTTAAAATTAAAACCAGTTATTCTTACGGATTTGATAAGACAGAAAAATGATAATAAGTTACAATTGATTCTTGAGGAAATTAGAAATGGGAAAATTACGGATGAAACATTCGAAATTCTTGAGGGTCTCAAAACAACTACATTTGAAAGCAAGGATATTAAACCAACACGTCTATATCCGGTGAATGTAAATGTCGATAAGATTAATAATAATGAGTTTGTGCGTTTAATTAAGAAAAATAAAGGGGAAACAGTGGAATATAAGGCATTCGCTACCAATAAAAATGATAAAACAGATGCTTATCATATAACACTTACTAAAGGGGCACAGGTAATGGTAATTCGAAATATATCGATTGAAAATCGTCTATTTAATGGTACACGTGGTGTTGTTGTAGAATTAATGGAAAATTCGGTAATTATTAAGGATATGTATGATAATACCCATACAATTGAATATTATTCAGATATTAATCAAAATGATAAAAAAAGGAAAATATCCTTTATGCCGCTAAAACTCGCTTACGCTATTTCTATTCATAAGTCGCAAGGAGCTTCCATAGATTTCCTCGAGATTGATTTAGGTGATGATATCTTTATATCGGGACAGTTATATACAGCACTTTCTCGGGCAACAAATATAAGTAATATTAAAATTAATAATATTTCGAAAAGTTCATTTATTCAAAATGAAAAAGTAAAAAAATTTTATGAGTTTCTAAAAAAATAAATATTTGATATATATAGAATTAATTATGGAAGAAGCTGCTCAACCTCAAGATTTGTTCCTCGGCGGTAAACCTATCCGTACTGGATATGATTCTTATGCTATTTACGACCCCTCTACCAAGAAACGTACTGGTCGTTATATCTCCAAAACCCCCAAGGCTGCCGCTATGAAGGCCGCTCGTCGTCTCTTAAAGACTGGCAAATCAGCTGTTACCAAGAAGGGAAAGAAAGGCGGTAATCCTCCTGAGGGTGAAGATGATGAATATAAAAGCGTTGGTGGTGCTGAGACTGCTGATAACTCCTGCATGACTCATTATGATGCTCTCAAAGATTGTATGAAGACTGGTGGTGCCAAGGCTCCTGAATTTAAGAAAGATGGCAAAACCGTGAAGTTCGTTCTTCGCAAGACTACTCGTGGCGCTATGTCTTCTGGCAAGCGTGTTTTTTATCATTTTGCCGCTACCTTAAAGACCTATAAGACTCCCTTAGTTGTTATGCGCGGCGGTGTTCGCGTGACCATTAAACATAAGATTTTCGTTGAAAGCCTTGATTTACCTGCTGAGCTTGAGCGAATGGTTGAGGCTCGCAAAGCCAAAAAGGCCAAAGCTCCCAAGGTTCCTAAGGCTAAAAAAGCCAAGTCTCCCAAGTCTCCCAAGTCTCCCAAGGCCAAGAAACCTAAAGCTCCCAAGGCCAAGAAACCCAAAGCTGCCAAAAAAGCTCGTGCTCATAAACGAGTAACTGGCGGCAGCTCTTGCAATATGTATTATTAGATTTAAGAAATAATCAATTATTTTTATTTAAATATTTCATATGAATATTAAATATTTTTGGATAAATATAGATAAATCACTTGATCGACGTTTATTTATGGAGGAGCAATTTAAACAAAAAGGAATAGACAATCAAAGGATCAGTGCTGTTACACCTGAAAAATTGGAATGGATTTTAGAAGATAAACCACCTTATTATTGTGGAAATGATTGTTGTCTTCATAATAATTGTAATGATTGTAAATATGAATATTCATGTACATGTTCTCATTTAGAGGCAATAAAGGAGGGTTATAAATCAGGAGCAGATTATTTTGTTGTTTGTGAGGATGATATTTATTTCCCTTTTAAAATTGATTGGGATAAAATGATAGGGTTTTTACCTCAAGATTTCGATATTGTTCAATTAATGGTTCTTGATGTAGATGGCAATAAAATCTTATATGATGATTGTTATAAAACAAAACAAGCCTTATTTATAGGTTTTGATCCATCGAAACGTTTATTTTCAACGGGAATGTATCTTATATCGCGAAATGGTGCTAAACAGTTATTAAATTTATGTATTAATAAAAAGACTATGAAATATGATTTCAGGGAAATTAATATAGTTAGACAAGCAGATTTCTTTCTTTATATGAATGTAAAAACATTTACTTCTACTTTCCCTTTTTGTTACCCTACACTTATTTTCATATCAGAAATACATCCACATCATTATATGCTTCATAAATATTCAATTGATAAGATTTTGAGTATCATTGATGATAATCAATTGATGCATCCATTTATTATTGATTATTACCCTTTTGATGATTTTATAAACCATTATAAAGCTTTAGTATCATAATTATAAATAAAAAATGGTAACTTATTATTGGATTAATCTTGATAAAGCAACGGGAAGACGTTTATTTATGGAGGAGCAATTCAAAAAAAATGGCATTAAAAATAAAAGGGTTGCGGCATATTCACCTGCTGATTTAGATATGATACTTATGGATAAACCACCTTATAATTGTGGATATCCTGAATGTATTGAAAATGGATGTAAAAATTGTCCAATTGAATATTCGGTTGTATGTTCACATTTAAGAGCTATAGAAGATGGATATAAATCAGGGGAAGATTATTTTATTGTATGTGAGGATGACATCGGTTTTCCATTTGAAGTTGATTTTGAAAAGATGCTTCACGGTATCCCCAAGGAGATTGATATTATACAGATGATGGTTATTACAGAGGGTCACACAAATTATTTCTATAATAATTTCTATAAAAATAAAGTATTTTTTATTCGCTATAATCCAATCACTCCTTCTGCTGGTTTTTATTTAGTTCGAAGAGAGGGAGCGAGAAAGTTATTGGATTTATATTTGGATAAAACGACAAATAAATATAACTTTCAAAATTGCAAATTTTTAAAATTAGCAGATGTCCTTATATATCAATCGGTAAATACAATTGTTTCCACGATGCCTCTTTCCATTCCCAATATTAATTTTAATTCGCAAATTCACGAAGAACACGAGGAAAGTATACTTAACCCAGCTCATTATAAAATAATGGAGGTCATTAAGGATAATAGGGGAGAAAACCCATTTATAAAAAAATGGTATTATCCACTGGAGGAAGTTGAGAATTTATTTAAATCATAATTGTCATTAAAGAAATAAATAGCTATTAATTTCTTTCTGTGAATTCTTAATTTATCACTCACATTCAAGTTATTAGCTTCATCATCTTTATTTTTAATCCAATCACTAAACAACTGATTGTATAATTCAACACTATCACTTATTAATGGATATTTATGACATTTATTAGTAGCTAACATTTGAGCTTCTTCTGCAAGTCCTATGATATGGAGGAAATGTTTGGTAATACAATCACGACATCTTTTATTCTTATTAGTAATATGCTCTTCCAATAATATTGATTGTTTTACTATCTGCTGCATATTATAAGCTGGATTGCTCACAGGGTCTAAAGCACCGCAACTTTTAACATCACAAGATCCTACCACTTTTTTAGCAGGTGATGTTTTAGATTGCTTATCTTGCATTTTTAATAATAAATAAATTAGCATTGATATGATAAATGTGAAAAATAATAATAATAAGAATTCTACTATTTCCATACTACTTCTATATTTTTGTATTATTTTTATTCGATATTTAAAAAAATTTGATTTTAAAGTTTAAAGTAACTTTCACCCATTTAACAATGAGCGATATTAAAATTTGCAACTTCAACTGCATCTGCAATCGTGATGACTGTGCCTACAAGCACTATCTTAACACGGCTGAGGAACGGAAGGCATTCAAGGAGCTGTATGATTCGACCTATGATAAGTCTCGTCACAATGAGACTGATCCTAAGGGAGAGCGTCGTAAGATGTGCCTATTCGGTCATCTTTGTGGAAAGGAGGAGTGTGGTTTCAAGCACTTCTGCAATATCGAGTGCCGTCGTCTTCTTCAGAAGGCCTGGTACAAGACCCGCAAGCAGACCGAAAACAAGGCATTTCTTGAGGAACTTGGAGGCAAGTATAAGATGTCGGAGGAGGAACTATCTAAGTTGATGGGTCTGGTTGGTCGTAAGTAGGTGGTGTTTTAAAAAAAAGAACGAAATATATTTTTGTTCTTTAACTATAGGAATGTCAATTACACCAGAAAAGTTATTTGAAAGTTTGGTTCTTTATCAGGTTGAATATAATTGCAGAAGTAGTAACTTAAAAAATACTGAGTATGGTAGCACAGATTACAAGTCAATTAAGGAAATTCTTTTAGGATTATCATATGTACATGGAAAGGGTTATTCACCTGATTCTATTGATATTTTTGATGAAGCAAACAACTATAGAATAGATTATGATATATATAGAACAGGGGATAATTTTAATTTATTTAAAGATCTTGATAATTATGATATTAATAATCCAATATTTAATGCAAAACCACTATTGATAGATAAAATTCAAAAGAATTTTAAATATGGAAAGGTTTTGGATATTGCTATTGAAAGTGATGAATTTGGCAGAAATGGTTTAGAGCTATTAGCATTAATAGCAAAAAGAAGTAATTCCTTATTTAAAGGAATAACACATCGAACTATTCCCAATCATTTATTAGATGATTATGGAATTATTAAAAATGGATCAGAATTAAAAATATCTTTTTATAATTCTACAAGTACTAATATAGCACTTGCCATTTGTTTTGCTTTTTTTACACCTACTATGCTTATTCCCACTCCTGATTTATCTGGATATATATTACCTTCAGCTACCCCATTAATTCCTGGTGGTATGATTTCTGCAACACCAAGATTTACAGCACCTCCACCATCATTTAGAAAACCTCAAGTTTCTAAATTAAATGATATAAAATCAACATTGCAAAATATTCAAATGAGAATTCCGAAAACAAATCCTGAAAAATTAATAGAATTTGTAAAAGATGAATATTATATAAAAAAACAAAAGGAATTTAACCATCAGCGCGAATTTGTTTATGGTGGATCAAAGAAAAAAGGTGGAGCTGTATTATTTAAAGATAGTGGTCATTTCTTTATTATTAATGAAATAGATCCTTCTCTTAAAGCATTTGATTATTTTGATTATATGCTTTATGGTGACACTTCATTAAAAAATAAATATTATGAACAAGCTGGTTTTATATTTGAACAAGAGATATTATTTAGCAGACTAACAAAATTCTCCAATATTACATTTTTAGGTGCTATAACAGTTGTTAATAAAGATTGTTCTATTATAGCAGCTTTAGATGATGGAGAGATATTATTATGTTTAGATGGATGTTTATATAATAATAAAGGTAAATTATCTTGTTCTATTAATATTTTAGGTCAAAATGGATTAGAGGATATCAAGTTTTTTTATGGTCCCGAAAAAGGTCATTTATCAACCCATATATCATCATTTGCCCCTTCTGCAGATGCTATAATTGGTCTTAAAGTTTATAGTTGTAAACTCGAGCCATTTGATGCAACAAGTGCTATCATTCCAAAGGAAGAAGTATACATAGATGATGCACCACAAGTAAATTTATTAGCAACAGGTGAATATATGGTAATTAATGATGAAGTTGAGAATGTACCTGTGGTGGAGAAAGAAATAGAATCTATTGTTACAAAATCATCTAATAAAGCTAAAAGAATTCTCACAGGAGCGGCTAAAATACTTCAAGATATGTCAGATATCGTAGATGGATTCGTAGAAAGTTGCGAATTATTACCTAAAATGGCTAATTTAGCAGCACGAAGATCCTGTATTATTTTAAATAAAATACTTGGTGAAGAGAAAAAATATGAATATGGAGGCACTAAGATATCTAAGATTACTTTAATTGAAAAAATAGCAAAAATAGATCCATATATCAAGGGTTTATCAAAAATGAAAAAAGAAAAACTTTTAACTATCTATAATCAATTATCTGTTTTGAATAAGTATAAAAAGGAGGAATTAATAAAGAAATATAAAGTTAAAGGTAAAAATTTAAAGAAATGTCAAATCATTGATATGATTTTTAATTTATCTAATAAATAGACGATGATTCAAATATTTACAGAAGCCATTTTTATTGGATTTTTTAACATCCTTATTTATTATCCTTTATCTTTTATAAATAATTTGATTATTCAACTGTTTATAGTAGGATTTATTAAACATCTCATTAGTTATTTGTTTGGCATTCAAGATTACTATTGTAAGATTTATAAGGGTGATAATTATCAATCAAAACCTTCAAATATAATAATGGAATGTTTATCAGAAGGTCTTTTTTTCATTTATATTGGATTATTATTATCAAAAATAATTAAAAATAGATATCTTTTGTTTTTCCTACTTGGATTTTCTATTCATATCATAGCTGAATTTTATGGTATACATTCTCTATTTTTGATATATAATTGTAAAAAGATATAAAAATTACTTATGATTAATAATATAAAGCAATGGAAACTTTTCCAATTAATCACAGAGCCAAATGGACGGACAGTGAAATTAAAACGCTTTTATTTGAAGTAAAACGAAAAACACCATTTCAAGACATTGCCGAAAATCATCAGAGAACTATTGGAGCAATCAAATATAAATTGATAAGATATGCAATTGATGAAATGAAGGAAAATGATAAGGAGTTTTCAATGGAACATTTAATGAAAATTACAAATCTTTCAAAGGAAGAACTCTTAGAAGGATTTAAAAAATTAAATTTTAATTATGAATCAGAAGAATTTGTATCTAATAATGATTTAATCGTCGTTAACCGTCTTGATGTCATCGACAACAATCTTAAACAGATTTGGGCTTGTATGTTTACTTATATTCTTATTCAATTTATCATTCATTTCAAAACATTTACAAATTATTTATAGTTTCATCGGTTGGATTTTTATTAGCCCAATAATTCTTATTAACCTTCATTCTTGTGGGTTGTTTTAATGAGAAAATGAAGAATATAATAACAGCAAGAATGGCAATACTGGCAAAAGTAATAACATAATTCAAATAAAATGGCGCTGAAGCATATACTATTAATGATATTAATAATACGATTGCTATGAAACTAATTGTCAATATTAAATTAAATAAATAAACAATTTGTTTTTTCATTGCTTCAATATGGTTATTTAAACTAACCTTCTTTAAGCGATTATGATCTGTTCTACGTTTCTTATCCACGTAAAGTTTATAAAGATATTCATTTGCATCTTGTGAATAAGTCTTATTATTTCCTATAAATACAGATGCACTTAATTCATCATTTAAATCAACATAAGCATTATTATAAGTATTTAAGTAGTCAATTATAGTATTAAAGAAATTATAGTTATTAGTCACGTGATAATTTCTTGTTTGAATATCTGGATGTTGTGGATTATAAGCGGATTTTTCATTACAAGTAAAAGTTTCATATAAACCAACGTGTCTAAAATTAGCATAATAAATACCTAACATTACAATTAAAATTATTAACATTACGATATAATAAGTATTTTTGCTATTATAACTGAAAAATGGTAAAACAGTAATAACAACTGCAGCAATTATGAGTAATATAAGGAAAACTATTACAGCACTTGCATAAATCTTAATTCTTTGATAATTTTCATAATAACTATTATATTCCTTAATAGCTCGATTAAGCGCTGTTTCAACCTTATAATATTCTTGTTTAGTATTATTTAAAAGAATAATCTTGTCTCCGTATTTACTCTTATCTTTAATAAAATCACTGGTAATATAATCAATTGAATTTTTTAAATTATCCAAATTTGTTTTCATATTAGTGATATGAAGGGTAATAGCAGGTAATCCAGAATTGCTATTAAAATTTGGAACGTCATTTAAATTGACATTAAGTTTATTTAAATAGTTATTTCTTATTATTGTTTGAATAGAAGCATTACAAACTATTACGTTATAATAGACCCGATTGTAAAATAAATAGCTAATGAAATTTTCAACTGGTGTATTTAATATCTCATAAATAACTTTTCTAAACTTTTGTCTTCTTGCATCCAGATTATTATAACTGGTATATTTATTGGATAATCCGGAATTTAATGCGTCATTTCTTGTTGAATTATAGGAATATACATTTCCTACGGTTGAAGCAGCATTTGTATCAATTAAATCGGTATTTATATTTATTCCAGATGTATGTATGTTACTCAATTGTGGTGCTAATAAATTATTACGCGGTATTGGAGCACCAGTTGGTGTTATAGATGAAATACTACCAGAACTAATGCCCAATGTAACTGAATAACCTTCTATACCAGAAACAACAGTTGGTGCTACTGTATATCCTGTACCAGCGGCATGTATAGCTGATGTAATAGATCCTGTAGCAACATTAAGAGTAAACTTAATTTGACCTCCGGTTCCAGTTGTATCACCTGTACCTCTTGAGACATTTATTGTACTGTCAACTATTGTAGAACCGAATGTAGCATCAATAACATATTTAGATGAATTATTATAATTAGCGGTATAACAATTGGTATTAAAGGTAAATTCATATCCATCACTACTACTATTTGCGATTAAATTACCCATTTTAGTACCGCATGATGTTGCGGAGTCGAATTTTAATACAAGACCGCTCACACCTGCTTTAAATTTTTGTACATCAGCATTATCTGTATTATTTCGAGTAACAACTTCCAAATATAAGGAATTATATAAATGTAAATAGAATAAACTATCGTTATAAAATGGATAAAGGTCATCACATGGGATTATTACATTATCCACCTGTGGATGTGTTAAAGGAGCATAATTATCCGTTATTTTTGATTTCTTAACCAATATTTCATATATATCATTAGTGGTTGATGTCATTTAATCTCTATTCTATTATATATAAATTAAAGTTTTTCTTCCAATTTCTTAATCCTCAATGATAATTCTTTAATAGATTCTACAATTACAGCAATCATATTTCCATAAGCAATCGATTTTGTATTATCAGTATTTGTATATACAACCTCTGGAATTATTTTTTCAACCTCTTGGGCAATCAATCCAATAGACCTCTTTTCTTCATGTAAGAGATTATAATAGACCCCTTGTAATTGTTCAATTTTATCAATCGGTTCTGTGATATTACTTATATTTGTCTTATAACGAACATCTGATAAGCCCGTTATATATCCTGCGACATAAACATTACCATCCACCTTAAATTTATAATTATCACTATTGCTATAACCTATGAAAAATTGCTTATCTGTATATATGATATTTGGGGTTTGTGGACTTTGTTTAATACTTGTAATTGAAGGCACTTGAACATAGTTACTAAATAAAGTACCACTAAAATTAATATCACCATTCACATCCAATGTTTTTAGCGGAACAGAGTTTCCGATACCGAGTGAATTAGAATCTTTATTCCAAGTTAAATTAGATGTTTGAAGAACTGGATTGATATCATTACCAATTAATAATTGATTTGGTATTAAGTTAGAACTACCGGTACCACCATAAGAAGTTCTAACAATACCTTGAGTAATAGCACTTCCACTTATTACAGTTGAAACACCCGAATCAGCTGTTATTACTGTCTGTCCTACTTGTAATCTACTACATTTAATATCACCAGCTACATCTAATGTAGCTGTGGGAGATGTACCAATTCCTAATTTACTTAACCCCTCTTGCCAATTAAGATTTGTGCTTGCTAAAAGACTTGTGGGACCTCCTATAATAATCTTTCCTACCTCAAAACCTCGAAGTCCTGTACCGCCTTGATTTACAGGAACTAATCCAATTAAATTTGCAGCGTTTAAATTTTTAATATTAAAACCATTACCTGTAAAATTACATTCACCTATATTTATGGCACCCTCTACAATTAATGAATTTAGGGATGTATCCCATTTAATATTAGATATACCTGATAATTTATTTGATTCATGAGCATATACAAAATTATATTGTTCAATGGTTGAAAAACCTAAACCACCCTGTGTTAATGGTAATACCCCTGTTAATTTAGACATATCCAAATTAGTTAAATTAAAGCCATTTCCTATGAAATTACAACTATAGATATTGGAGGCAAAAATATTTGATTGTACTCTAAGACTTAAATTTACTTCATCCCATTTGATATTTGAGGATGATCCTAATCTACTACTATCAACACCAAATAAAAATTCTCCTTTATTTATATTGGACGTTCCAATTCCACCATTCGATAATGTTAAGATTATTTTCGTTACATCTATGATACCATTAGATACATTTGAGCCGTTTAAAAGCAAACTATTATAAACATTAATATTACTTACATTTAAGGTATTGGTAAGATTATTCCAGGATAATGCTCTACTTGTTAATAAATTATTTATTCCATTACCGTATAAAATCTCTCCGGGATTAAAAAAATTACTTCCAGTACCTCCACAATTTACCGGAACATTACTAATGAAATTAGATGGATTTATAGAGGTTATATTAGAACCTATACCATAAATATTTCCAATGACACGAAGACTATTATCTATATTACACCAGAATAAATTTGAACTTGTTTGAAATTGGTTAGCATTTGATGAATAAAATAGGATTGAATTATTGCAATAAGAGTTATTTCCCGTACCTCCATTACTTGTATTTATGATTTGTGCGAAATGGCTATTCGATACAAATGGAACATTTATTATGGGTGCAACATTACTTATAATTAAAGTAGCATTATTTGAGAAAATTAAACGTTCATTATTCCATAATAAATTACTGGTGACAATTATTTGATTTGTATTATTTCCCACTAATAAGCCATTTATTGGTAAATTGCTTCGACCTGTACCACCATTGTTAACAATTCCTATACCAAATACATTTTCAGATTTAATATTGGTTAGTTTCGATCCATCGCCAATATAAAATTGAGCATAGATATTCGAAGCTGCTGTGATATTTGACGCAGATGTAATAGAACCGTAAATTGTATTTATATTTGAATAAACATCCAAATTAGAATAAGCTGTTATATTCGAAGCAGAAATAATAGATCCTCTGATGGTTATTATATTTGAAGTAGCTATGATATTTGAAGCAGAAGTAATAGAACCATAAATAGTTCTTATATTTGAATTGATATCTATATTTGAAAGTCCTATAATGTTACAAGTAGCTATAATATTTGATGCAGATGTAATAGATCCGTAGACTGTTCTTATATTTGAATAAATTTCTAAATTGGAATAAGCAGTAATATTTGATGCAGAAAAAATAGAACCTCTTAAAGTTATTATATTTGAAGTAGCTATGATATTTGAAGCAGAAGTAATAGATCCATAAACAGTCATAATATTTGAATTTGCTGTGATATTCGAAGCTGAAGTAATGGAACCTATCATTGTTGTAATATTTGAATTAGCTATGATATTTGAAGCAGAGGTTATTGAACCATAAATGGTTTGAATATTAGATTGAGCAATGATATTATTTGACGCATAAATATTTGAACCAGAAGTTATATTTCCAAAACGACTTATGATATTATAAAAGGTAATGATATCATAAGTGGCATAAATATTTGAATTAGCATAAATATTTGAATTAGCATAAATATTCGAAGTTACGTAAAGATTGGAATTTATATAGATATTTGAGCCAACATAGATATTTGAGCCAACATAGATATTCGAGCCAACATAGATATTTGAGCCAACATAGATATTTGAACTTGAATAAATTTGACCATTTATATATAAATAATTGCTGGCATTATTCCATATTAAATTTGAACTGTCATAAAAGCGATTATTACTTGAGAATATAACACCATTACTGCCTATTTTATTATTATAAATATTAGTAAGTTGAATATTTGAGATATTAAAACCATCACCATAATACGCTGAACAATAAAGATTACAAGAAAATACGGTATTTACATTAATATTTAAATTTGAATTATATAGATATAAAGAAACGTTTTCTTTAAAACTTGAAATTAATCGATTTGAGATTTCAATACCATCAGTTGTATTCGTATCTGTAAGTTTTTTAATTTGACTTATAGCTAAATTATAACCATAATAATCCATATCAAATGAATAATTATGAATATTTGGAATACTATCAATGGCTGTAAGTATATCTTGATTGATCCATTGGTTTTTTACATTATCAAATTTATAATTTACTATTTTTTTATGATTACCGATATAGATATTATTGCCTGATTTTGATATCTTACCTCGATAAACCTTTGAACTATAAATATCGGTCTCATTAACCTCTTTTAACTCAAATGAATATGAAGGAGAAACATCGAAATATTTAACATCTATATTTATATTTGCAATTCTTGTGATTGAATGATTAATATTCAAAAAATCGACATCATAAATAAAATGGAATCCTGTTTGAGTTGTTATGAATAATCGATTGCCATCAGCATTCATACTTAAAGAGGTTACAAATGAATTTGTAAAACCACTTGGTGTTTTTAATAGATAAATTTCATTATTTTTAATGATGTAAAAATTAAAGTATTGGAAGTTAGTAATAAGAATGGGAGCAAAATAAATATAATTAATTACTATTAAACTTCCATCCTTATTTGAATCTATATATATCACCTGTGGATTAAATGCGTTATTCTGAAATGTGTTATAACTGATATCTTGCATAAATGTGCTTTGATAGTAATTATAATCATTGAAATCAAGAAGAGTTACTATTCCTTTACTCAAATTGTTGATATATAACAACTTATTATAATTATTTATGGTTGATATTAGGACATTACCATCACTTGAACTGTGAATGTTAATACCAATTTGATAATAATTACCCCCAAGATTATAAGTAATCAATTGTTGTTGTAATTGATTATTTGTATTAAAATTAAAGCGATAAATACCTCCTGTAATCGTTGTAATAGTTGCCCCACCTACAGTGGTTGTTGTTAAACTCTCCTTATAAGCGCCTATAAAGATATTGGAACCGCCGATGGCAATAGATTGTCCAAAAGCGGTATTTCCATTTATAATACTTGTAATTCGATTTGTATTCCAATTATTATTCGAATTTAAATAAATTTCGACATTATTATTATTATTATTATTATAATTAATTTCGTGATTATAAAATGATGTTACTATTATATTACCA
>Ga0129333_10002670_pt1 | contig 16647 bp, 13 predicted proteins | sample CPB6_08_DNA_FD_94474 | JGI IMG/M metagenome (GOLD analysis project Ga0129333, IMG submission 94474) | Freshwater to marine salinity gradient microbial communities from Chesapeake Bay, USA - CPBay_Sum_0.6_0.8_DNA | ecosystem: Environmental > Aquatic > Marine > Coastal | place: USA: Chesapeake...
CGATCGGGCTCGATCCGCCACACCGGCGCATCGCTGACGAACTGGGTGTACAAGTTGTAGAACGCATCGGTGGCCTTGGCTTTGTCGATCAGCTGATTGGCCATCTGCAGCAGGTTGGTGAAGCTGTAGCCGCCATTGCTCAGATCGTTGAACTGGAACGACAGGCCACCCTGGGCGCTGAAGCCCGGCACCGCCGCCGGCTGCTGCGCCATCACCCTGGCGCCCTGAATGGTCTGGAATTGCTTGTTCAGCCGCTGCACCACGGCACGCGCCGATTGAGCAGGTGCGCTGCGCTCCTCGATCGGCTTGAGGCCGAAGAAGAACAGCCCCTGGTTGAGTGCACCACCGTTGAACCCGGCACCACCGATGAATTCGCCGCTGACCACCTCAGGCTCCCTGGCCAGGATCTGCTGGGCCTGCGCAGCCACCTTCATCGTCTGCTCCAGTGAAGCCTGGGGCGGCAGCTGGATGATGCCGAGGCCGTAGCCCTGGTCTTCGGTCGGCACAAACCCCGAGGGGATCGCCAGAAAAGCCAGGCCGGTCAGCACCACACCACCCAGCACGACGCTCACCAGGGTGCGGCGGCCACGAATGGCCCGCTCCAGCAACACGGCATAGCCCTTGGCCATGCGCTCGAACAGCTGGTTGAAGCCGGTGAAGATCGGCTGCAGATTGCCTCCCACCACCGCGCCAAGGACCCCGAACAAGAGAAGCCACAGCCAGCCGCCGAACAGGTAGCCATAGGCAGCACCGAAGAGGCCACCGATCACGGTCCAGGAGCGACCTGTGGGATTGGTCTTGCCACCCCCCAGCAACAGGGCCGATTGCAGAGGCTTGCCGCTGATCGCGTTGAACGTGCTCACCAGGATCGAGAACACGATCGTGAGCGCGAACTGGCGGTAGATCACGCCAGTGGAGCCGGGGAAGAAGGTCACCGGGATGAACACCGCCAGCAGCACCAGGGCCGTGGCCAGGATCGCGCCAGTCAGCTCCTTCATCGCATTGGAGGCTGCGGCAAAGGGCTGATCACCCGCCTCGATGCGGGCCTCCACCGCCTCAACCACAACGATGGCATCGTCCACCACAAGACCGGTGGCCAGGATCACCCCCAGCAGGGTGAGTTCATTGATCGAAAACCCGAAGGCCTTGACAAAGATCATCGCCCCCAGCAGCGCAATCGGCAGCGCCAGGGCAGGCACCATCGTGGCCTTCCAGTCCTGCAGGAACAGAAAGATGATCAACAGCACCAGCACAACTGCATCGCGCAGGGCATCGAGCGCACCGAAGATCGAGGCATTGATGAAATCGGTCTGGTCGAACACCTTTTCCAACCGAACACCCGGCGGCAGGGTGCTGCGGAACTGATCGAGCACAGCATCAACCGCCTTGGCCGTTGAGATCGCATTACTGCCTGGCAACTGAATCACACCGAAGCCCACACAGGGATGGCCGGAGATGCCATTGATGGCCGCCTGGTTGAAGTTCTGAAAGGCATACTCAGCACGACCAACGTCGCGCAGGCGGATCAGACTGCCATCGGGACCGCTATCACTCACCGTGGCCGAAGCACCACGCGTGAGGACCAGATCCTCGAACTCCTCAACCGTTCGCAGATTGCCCTGCACCAGAATCGGCAGGTTTGTGGGATTATTCGGCGAAGCCGGCGGGCCACCAATGCTGCCACCGACAACGATCTGATTCTGGGAGCGCAGAGCATTCTCCACATCCAGGATCGTCAGGTTGAAGCGGGTCAGCTTCTGCGGATCCACCCAGAGCTTGTAGGCGGGGTCGCTGGCGCCAAACACGGTCACCTGGCCCACGCCTTCAGCCCGACTGATGGGATAGGCGAGGTTGAGCTGATAGAGGCCGTTGAGGTAATCGCGACTGAACTGACCCTCAGTGGAGGTGAGGTTATACACCAGCAGATAACTGGTGGCCGTCTGCTGCACCGTGACACCCTGGCTGTTGACCTGCTCGGGGAGTTGAGCCGAAGCGGTCTGCACCCGGTTCAGCACATTGACCTGATCGATGTCGGGATCGGTGCCGGCCTTGAACACAACATTGATCTGGCTGACACCCTGGCTGGTGCTGTTGGAGCTGATGTAATCCATCCCCGGCGCACCGTTGATCTGCTCCTCCAGCGGACCGGTGACGGCACTTTCAACCGTGAGCGCATCGGCACCGGGCAAGTTGGCCGTCACCTGAATCGTGGGCGGCGCGATGTTCGGCAGGTTCTCGATCGGCAGCAATGGCAGCGCGATCACCCCAGCCATCAGGATCAGGATGCTGCAGACCGTGCTGAGGACCGGCCGGCGGATGAAGGTATCGGAGAGGCTCATCGCTGGGGGATCACCATGCCGCTGCGCAATTGCGCCAGGTTGCCCATCACCACGGCATCACCGGAGCGCAGGCCCTTGAGCACTGCAAAGCGGCCGCCCTGCAGGCTGCCAAGCGTGACCGGAACCTGCACGGCCACCAGCGTCCCGGCCGGTGGCGCTGGGGTGATCGGCGCACCGATCAGACGCTGCGCGACGGCAGGCGTGACGGCCTGGAACACGAAGGTCTGGCCGGCCTGGAGCAGAACCGCCGCCTGGGGGATGGCCAGCTGGGCGCTGCTGCCGAAGCGCAGCGTGGCCTGGACCCGCTGCTGATCGCGGAGGGCACCATCCGGGTTGTCGAAGCTGGCCTTGACCAGCAGGGTCTGGGTGCGGCGATCCAGCGATGGCGCCACGAAGGTCACCTGGCCCATCGCCTGACGCTCCGGTCGATCGGGCGCCTGCAGCTCCACCGGCATGCCCAGCCTGACGCGGTAGGCCAGGTCCCCGGGTACATCCAGTCGTACCCACAGGCGTCGGTTGTCGACGATCGTGGTGATCGTCTCGCCGCGCCGCACCACCGCCCCCAACTTGTACTGGATATCGCCGACCATGCCGGCGATCGGTGCCGTCACATCCTTGTAGGCGAGCGTGGCGGTGCTGGAGCGAACCTGCTCGGCGCTGGAGATCGCCCGCGCCACATAGGCATCGCGCTCCTTGGTGGACACAGCCCCCTGCTGATTCAGGAAGATGTAGCGCTCGGCATTGAGACGATCCTTGCGGGCCTCGGCCGTGTCGGCTGCCACGGTCGATTGCTGCTGAATCTGATCCAGGCGGAACAGAGGGTCACCGGGACGAACCATCTGACCCTCGCGCATCGGCATCGCCACGATGCGGCCATCAATCTCAGCGGCCAGGGGCACGTTGACGATCGACTCCAGCGTGCTCTGGTAGACGGCCTGATCCTGGAAGGTCTGCGCCGTCGGTCTGATCAAGGAGAAGGTGGGTGGCGGCGGCGGCGGCGGTGGCTTGACGCAGCCCCCCATCGGGGCCAGGAACGCCGAAGCCAGCAGGCCACCGAGCCAGGCCCGGGAGCGACTGGGCTGGGAAACACGACGCACCTGGATCTCCACCATGGGGCCGAACCTAATGAAGGCCATCCTGGGGGTCAAGACGATGACCGCAATTCCGGCCAATGGGCCGAACGGCCCGCCCCAGGCCCTGCCACTTCCGGCCGGATGGGCCACCCTGGAGATCCAACGGACCGGCACCAGCCCGATGGCATCCTCTCTGAGGCGCGATGATCAGACCCGCCGGCTGGATCGACTGGCAGACGCCTGGAACGAGGCGGAAATTGCCCGGCCCTCCCTCAGCCGCTGGATCGAGCAGTTCAGCGCGGAGGATCAACCGATCGCCCTGCGGCTGCTCGAGTGCATGCAGATGCACGGCTGGGCGCGGCTGATCCGCGAGTGCCGACTGCTGCACCAACGCCTCTGCATCGACCTGGCGGAGGACGGCTTCGATGTCGAGCGCTGCAGCGACATCGACTTCACGCGCGCCTTCGTCTGCAAGAGCGGCGATCTGATCTCCTATCTCTACCGCAAGGCCAACCGCCTGCCGGTGACCTGCTTTCACAACATCGAAGGCCTGCAGGCGTCACCGCCGATGCCTGATCAGCGGCGTGCCCTGGTGATTCTCGACGACTACATCGGCAGCGGCTCCCAGTTCCTGTTCACCTTCGTGGCGCGCAACGCCGCCAACCGTGCCCTGCTGCAGCGCTACGCGCGGGTGCGTCTGGCGGCGATCGCCGTGCATGACGATGCCCGCCAGAAGTGGAAGCTGCTACAGCGGCAGCACGTGGAGGAGGTGATGGCCATCGAGGAGCAGCAGCTCACCTGCGTGAATTTCGCACCGGAGCGACAGTCCCTGATCACAGCCCTGGCCAGCCTTGACTGGCGCCGCAACGGTCTGGTGGCTGCAGGCCGCGATTTTCCCGTGACTGCTCACCCGCAACTGAGCGTGGAGGAGCGCAACCAGCTCCGCTCCTTTCTAAGGCGACAGCAACCGGCGGATGGCGCCGGCACCACCGAATTCCTGCTGGGACACCATTCCTTCTTCTATGGCGCCCCCAATGCCCTGGCACGGGTGCTGCTGCCGCTGTTCAAACGGATCGAGGATTTCAGCGTCTACCCACGTGAGTCGCAGGTGGGCCTGCCAGCAGATCTACTCGATTACGACATCGACAACCCGGAGCCGGTGACCCTGCACTTCCCCAGGGAGTGATCTCACCCTGATGCATGCCTACGGGATGCTCAAGGCGCCTGCGCGACCCGGCCCATCTTGCGAGAACACAGCTGAAGGGAACCGCATCAGAATGAGGCAGACCGAATGATGCGCTGCCCCCATGGATCGGAACATGTCCGTTGCGGCGGTGATCACCCATCGCGTCCGTCCGGGTCGTGAGGCGGGCTATGAAGAATGGCTCCAGGGAATTGCTGCCGATGCAGGCACGTTCAACGGCTATCTGGGGGCCCACATCCTGCGCCCCGAGCTCGGCATCTCAAGCGATCACGTGATCGTGGTTCAGTTTGAGACCAGCCGGCAACTGGATGCCTGGATGCAATCCGAGATCAGAAGGGGCTGGATCGAACGCGTGCAGCCGTTGATCCGCGAGCCGGAATCGATCAGGCTGCTCACAGGCCTGGAACCCTGGTTCCGCCTGCCGGGACAAACCAGGCAGGCACCTCCCAAGCGCTACAAGCAGGCGCTGCTGGTGTGGGTCGGCGTTGCCGGCCTGTCGCTGCTGGTGGGCCCGCTGGTGGCGCTCGTGCTGCAGGGGTGGCCCCAGGAGCTGCGCGTCCTGATCAACACGGGGATCACCGTGGCGTTGCTCACCTACGGGGTGATGCCCTTTCTGACGCGGCGCTTCAAGGGCTGGCTGTTCAAAGCGTGAGGCGAGTGATGCACTGGAAAGCGTTGAAGGGGGCCCTCCTGGTCGGAGCAGCCACGGCCGGGATCGTACTCAGCAGCCTGCCCTCCACGCCACCACTGGCGCGCTGCCCGGAGATCGGCCGACTTCCCGGCATCGTGCTGGCGATGATCGTGACCACAACGATCATCCACACCCTGGTGACCTCCGTCCAGGCCGATGTGGTGCACGCCAAACGCCTCACCGTCTGGTATGCCGTCAGCAGCAGCCGACGCATGGTGGTGATCGCCATGGGCGCACTGCTGATGGCAGCCACCTTGTTTCTGGAGATCCTGCTGTGGGCATGGATCTATCGCTATGTGGGTGCGATTCATGGCCTGGAAACCAGCCTGTACTTCTCAGGCATCACCTTCACCACCGTCGGATACGGCGACATCACACTGGCCAAGTGCTGGCAACTGCTGAGCGTTGGTGAAGCCGTGAACGGGGTGCTGATGGCCGGCTGGAGCACAGCCCTGCTGATCGTCCTGGTGCAGAGAATGATGAGCTACAGCGTGCATCCTGAGGAGTGATCTGCAGCCCCGAACGGAGGCGCAGCACCCAGGGTTGGTCAGGGCACCTGCTCGGCGGGCGCCTCGCTGCCGAACCAGCGCTCCTCAAGACGTTTGATCGCCACGTAGAAGGGAGGCACAACCCCCAGCGAGAGCACCGTGGCCACCAGCAGGCCACCAAAGATCACCGTTCCGAGTGACTGCTGGCTGTTGGCACCTGCGGTGGTGGCCACCACCAGCGGCAGGAAGCCGGCGAGGGAAGCGATGGCCGTCATCAGGATCGGCCGCATCCGCGATTCGGCGGCGGCAATCGCGGCCTGGCTCACCTCCATGCCGGCCTCCACATGCTGTTCAGCCACCTCAACGATCAGGATTCCATTCTTGGCCGCCAGACCGATCAACGTGACCAGACCCACCTGGGCATAGATGTTGAGATCAATCGAGCGAAGGCTCAGGAACACCAGGGCGCCGAGCATGGCCAACGGCACGGTCATCAGAATGATCACTGGTGTGACATAGCTCTCGTACTGGGCCGAGAGCACCAGGTAGACGATCAGCACACCCAGTCCGAACACCAGCACACTGGCATTACCGGCCGAGAGCTGGAGGGCGGCGATCCCGGTGAAGGCATAGCCGATGTTGTTGAAGTCGAGCTTGGTGAAGATCTGCTGGATCGCCGTAAGCGCCTGGCCGGAGCTCTTGCCGATCGCTTCAGCCCCCTGCACCAGGATCGTGCGGTAGAGGTTGTAATGGCTGATCACCGGCGGGGCGCTGGTGAGCTCCGTGGAGGCGAACTCAGACACCTGAACGAGTTTGCCGTCCCTGTTGCGCACGTAATAGCTGAGGATGTCCTCGAGGGTGCTGCGGCCGCTGGCCTCGGCCTGAACGTAGATGTTGCGGACCTGACCGCTCTCATAGGTCAGGCCGGAGTAGTTACCACCGGCCAGCACAGCGATGGTCTGCATCGCCTGCTGGAAATCGATATTGAGAGTACCGAGGATGGCACGATCGATCGTCAGGCCGAAGGCCGGTGCACTAGGAACAAACTGGGTGTAGAGGGTAGAGAACTGATCACTACTCTGACCAGCCGCCACCAGCTTCTGGGCCAATGCATTGAGCTGGTTGAAGCTGTAGGCACCATTGCTCAGGTCATTGAACTGGAAATAGAAGCCACCCTGAGCCGAGAAACCAGGGATTGCCGGCGGCTGAGCCGCCGCTGCCAGACCCGAGCTGAGCTTGGAGAGCTTGGCATTGAGACGATTGACAATCGCAGGCGCCTTGTGTTCGGCACCGGCGCGCTGATCGAGGGGCTTGAGACCGAAGAAGAACAGACCCTGATCGGGACTGTTGCCATTGAAGCCGGCACCACTGATGAAGGACGCAGCGGTGATGTCCTCCTCTTCCTTGACGATCGCGGCAATCTCATCGGCCACCTTCTGCGTCTGGGTGAGGGAGGCGCCGTTCTGCAGCTGAAAGATCCCCAGTCCATAGCCCTGGTCCTCTTCAGGGATGAAGGCCGTAGGCAGGGCATTGAAGGCAATCGCCGTGAGCACGATGCCACCGGCCAGACCAGCGAGGATGAAGCGTCGCTTGCTGATCAGGAAGCCGACGAGGCGCACATAGGCTTTTTCCAGGCGCTGGAAGAGGCTGTTGAACTGCTCGAAAATCCAGCCGAGGCGACTACCAGCAAAGCCGAAGAGCAGAACGCCGAACACGTAGGCGCCGATGCCGAAGGAGGCAGCGCTGAAGCGACCGAAGGCCAGACCCACCACCACACCGGCGACAGTCCAGCTCCAGCCCTCAGGGCGCGGTGGCTTCTCGGCCTTGAGGATCAGGCCCGCCATCATCGGCGAGAAGGTGAGGGCGTTGAAGGTGGAGATGGCGATCGAGAAGGCGATCGTGAGGGCGAACTGGCGGTAGATGATGCCAATGCCGCCGGGGTAGAAGGCCACCGGCACGAACACCGCCATCAGCACAAGGGAGGTCGCGATCAGGGCTCCAATCAACTCACCCATGCATTCGAGGGCCGCCTGCCTAGGTTTCATGCCCTTCTCAAGATTCTTCGCCACCGCCTCGATCACCACAATCGCGTCGTCAACGACCAGACCCGTGGCCAGGACCAGACCCAGGAGCGTGAGCTGATTGATTGAGAATCCGAAGACCTTGATGAAGGCAAAGGTACCCACCAACGAGATCGGAATCGCCAGGCTGGGCACGATCGTGGCCCGCCAGTCCTGCAGGAACAGGAACAGAATCACAAGAACCAGAACAATCGCCAGGCCAAGGGCATCAGTGACGCCATCGACGGCCGACTCAATGAACTGGCCCACGTTGTAGATCTCATTCACCGTCACCCCAGGAGGAACCTGACTGGTGAACTGGTTCATCAACTCCACCACCGCTTCGGACACCTGAAGCGCATTGCTGGAGGGGGTCTGATAGACGCCGACAGTGATGGCCGGATAACCGTGGATGTCGGTGCCCTGTGTTGCGAAGCTGTTGAAGCCGTAGGTTGCCTCACCCACATCCTGCAGGCGCAGAAGATTACCCTGGGGCGTGCGGCCAACGATCAGCTTGTTGAGCTCCTCAACCGAGACGAGGTTGCCGTTGTCCTTGACCAGAATCGGATAGCTGAACATCTGGTTGCCGCCGGCCGGTGGACCGCCCACCAGACCACCGACGGCAACGGCGTTCTGGCTGCGCACCGCCGCAACCACCTGATCGGCCGTGAGCTGGTTGGCACTGAGCTTGTCGGGATCCACAAACAGCCAGAAGGCTGGATTACTGCCACCAAAAAGCGTAGCCTGGGCCACCCCAGGAATGCGTTCCAACTGGTAGAAGAGCTGCTCGTAAATCAGGCCATTAAGATAGGCGGAATCGAACTGGCCCTGACTCGACGACACCTGATAAGCGAGCAGGATGGAAGGGGTGGTCTGAATCACAGACACCCCGGTACTACTCACCTGACTAGGCAACTGAGGCATCGCCAGGGAGACGCGGTTCTGCACGTTCACCTGATCGATATTGATATCGGTGCCCTCATCAAAAAAGACGTTAACCGTGCTTGAACCGGTATTCGTAGAGAGCGAAGAAATATAAGCAGCTCCTGGCACACCGTTGATCTGCTGCTCCAGAACATTGGTGACAGCCTGCTCGGTCACCACGGAATTGGCACCGCCATAGGTGGCCGTGACCTGAATCTGAGGCGGAGCGATATTGGGCAGGTTTTCGATCGGCAGGGTTGGGATGGCGATCAGGCCAACCAGCACAATCAGAATGCTGCAGACCGTGGTCAGAACCGGCCGCTTGATGAAGCGATCAGAGAGCGACATGACAGCTCCTCAGTTCAGGCCGGAGCCATCAGCGGACCCCGAGGCCGCCACCTTCACCGGCAGACCAGTGCGCAGCAGCGCTGTATTGCTAACCACCACCTGATCGCCGGCCTGCAGACCACTGATCAGCGGATAGCGATCGGCCTGCAATCTGCCTAGCCGCACCGGGGTCTGCACCACGATCGTGGTGGCTGGCGGCAGGGCGAGCAGCTTCTGCTTCATCTCCGCACTGATCTGGGTGGAGGCGCGAATCTTGTCGATCACCTCAGCGATACGAAACACCCGATACACAAAAGGCTGCTGAGCCTGCATCATCACCGCCTGCACTGGGACCGAGAGCTGGCGCGTATTAGCAGTGACAATGCGATTACGCACATACTGCCCTGGCTTGAGAAGACCGGTGAGATTAGGGAAACTGGCCTTGACCAGAACCGTATTGGGGGAAGATTCGCTTCCGCTGACACCGTAGTAGGGCGAAATGAACACCACCCTGCCCGTACCGGTCACCGGGGGACTGCCCTGACTGACGAGCTGCACTGTCTGACCGAGGCGGACCTGCGCCGACTGCGTGGCAGGCACATCCATCAGGGTCCAGAGATTGGCATTGTCAACGATGCCGGTGATCGCCTGCCCCTTGCGCACATAATCGCCGAGCTTGACGGAATCGAGGTCGCCGATTTCACCGTCAATCGGCGCCGTGACGTATTTGTATCCAAGGGTTGCCGCATTGGCATTCACCTGATCACGACTCTGCAGAGCCCGGGTGACGTAGGCGTCACGGTCCTTGGTGGACACTGCCCCCTGGTCGTTCAGGAAGATGTAGCGCTCCGCATTGAGGCGGTCCTTGCGCGCTTCGGCCTGACTGGCGCTGAGACTGGCCGTCTCCTGAACGTTGTCGAGCACAAGAATCGGCTGACCGGCGCGAACCCGATCACCCTGTGACACCAGGATCTTCACCACCCGGCCATCCGTCTCCGGCCGTAGCGCCACATCCGTCGTGGAACTGAGACGACTCACCACCTCGATCGAGGGGCTGAATCCCGCCTCACCGATCCGCGTGACCTGCACGCTGAGCGGCTCACGCGCCTCCGGCTTGGAGCCGCAGGCGCTCAGCACCAGCAGCAACAGTGGCAACGGGACCAGTTGGCGGCGCACGACCCTGGATCAGCGACCTGCAAGCTAACGGGGGTCTGCGGCTTTGCCCATCAGATGATGGGAATGGTCGCAGCGAGCGGTTGAGCGATCTCTTCAGTCACCGCGGCGAGCAGCTGCGCCGCACCCTGGCGCCGCTGGCGGATCGTCTGCGACCGCGCACTCTCGACGACTTCCAGGGCCAGGAGGAGATCCTCGGGCCGGGTCGTCTCCTGCGTCGCGCCATCAGTGCCGATCGGGTCGGCAACCTGATCCTGCATGGTCCCCCCGGGGTCGGCAAGACCACGCTGGCCCGCATCATTGCGGCCAGCACCCGCGCCCACTTCAGCAGCCTCAACGCCGTGCTCGCCGGCGTGAAGGATCTGCGCAACGAGGTGGAGGCCGCCCAGCGCCGCCTGGAACAGCACGGCCTGCGCAGCCTGCTGTTCATCGATGAAGTACACCGCTTCAACAGCGCCCAGCAGGATGCCCTGCTGCCCTGGGTGGAGAACGGAACGGTCACCCTGATCGGCGCCACCACCGAAAACCCGTTCTTCGAGGTGAACAAGGCGCTGGTGAGCCGCTCGCGCCTGTTCCGGCTACAGCCCCTGCAACCGCGACACCTGCGCGAGCTGCTGGAGCGGGCCCTGCGCGATCCGGAACGGGGCTATGGCGAGCGGCGGATCACGATCAGCGAGGAGGCAATCGCCCATCTGGTCGATGTGGCCGGCGGGGATGCCCGCAGCCTGCTCAACGCCCTCGAGCTGGCGGTGGAGACGACGGACGCCAACGGCGATGGGGTGATCGCCATCGATCTGGCCATCGCCGAGGAATCGATCCAGCAACGGGCCGTTCTCTATGACAAACAGGGCGATGCCCATTTCGACACGATCAGCGCCTTCATCAAGTCGCTGCGGGGGAGTGATCCAGACGCGGCATTGTTCTGGCTGGCGCGGATGATCGAAGCGGGGGAAAATCCGCGCTTCATCTTCCGGCGCATGCTGATCGCCGCCGGCGAGGACATCGGGCTGGCTGATCCCCAGGCGATCGTGGTCGTGGAAGCCTGCGCCGCGGCCTTCGACCGGGTGGGTCTGCCGGAAGGGCTCTATCCGCTCGCCCAGGCGGCGCTCTACCTGGCCGGCACCGACAAGAGCAACAGCCTGCTGGGCGTGTTTGATGCCATCAAGGCGGTGCGCGCCAGCAACCGCCAACAGGTGCCATCACACCTGCGCGATGCCAACCGCGATGGCAAGGCCTTCGGCGATGGAGCGGGATATCGCTACCCCCACGCCTACGCAGACCACTGGGTGGCGCAGCAATACCTGCCGACGGCTCTGCAGGGGGAACTGTTCTGGCAACCCGGCGCCCTCGGCTGGGAGGGGCAGCGGCGCCTGACCCTGCAGCAGCGGCGCGCCGCCCAGCTGGCGGCCGCCGCTGAACATGCGGCCGAACTGGGGGAACTGCTGAGCAGCGCGGCTGACGATCCGGCGCTTGAGGTGTGGCTGCAGCGCCAGCTGGGCAGCGAAGGCGAACGGCTCGACCAGCTGCGCCAACGCCTTTGGCACGACGCCACCTGGCGACGCCACGATCGCGTGCTGATCCTGGAGGCACGCTCGCTGCTGTGGTCTCTCGATCCGCTGCGCCAGACACCGGAGGGTGGCGTGGTGATTCAGGCGGCCAGTGATCTCGACCGACAGCGCCTCGCATCCCAGCTTCAGGTGCTGGATGCTCTGCAGCGGCCGCAGCTGGTGATCGGCACCCTCGGCGAGCTGAGGCACGAGCTGGACGTGGGCCAGCGGTTCGAATGGATCGGCGCCCGCCACCCCTGGCGGGGCAGCTCCGCGGCAGACCTGGAGGCAACCATCGGAGCTCTCACTGGCCTGGCCGCGGAGGCAGCCGAGCTGCGGCTGCTGTTCACCGTCCCCCTGCTGGGCCCCGCAGCCGCGGTGCTGGCGATGGTGCAAGCCGACATGCAGGACAACGCAGGTCGGACCTTCGACAGCGAACTCCTGGCGCAGCTGACGGCCGTGGCCCAGCGGGAGCCCGACTGGCTCAGGGATGGAGTCACGGCGGCGGACTCGGCGGCACTGCTGCGGGCGCAGGGCTGGCAGGTGGACCTGCAGCCATGGCAGGAGGAGCTGGATCTTCCGCTCACAGCCGAGCTGCTGGAGCGTTGGTTTGCCCCAGAGGCCCGCTACCGCACCCAGCTGGAGCAGCAGCTGACGACCGCAGCGATCGAGCAGCTGCGGCAGGGCCTTAGCGGTCTGCAGGGTCGGAGACTGCCGCAACGGCTGCAACACCGGCTGCTGCGGGCCAGACGCGGCAAAGCCCCGGGGAGCCGGGGCCAGAGGGCTGAGCCGGTTTCGGCTCAGCCCAGGGGAGATCAGTGAAGCCGGACGTGAAGCAGGATCACCACAGACCGCGGACCGGCGCAGCGGCGGGTGCCGCAGCAGGAGCCTCAGCGGTGTAGGCCTGGATGCAGGCCGGGGTGTTCATGTACCAGCTGAGCAGCGAGGTGGCCTTCTGGCTGTTGTTGATGTCGCTGACATCGCACACCTTCATGGCACCTTGCAGGCGCTGATCAGTGGGCAGCTTGCTCATCATGCCGTAGCTCGAGAGCTTGCCATCTGCCGAATCGAGGATGATGGCGCTGCGCACAGCCTGCAGGCTGTTCTGCTGGCTGTAGTAGGGGGTGTAGTTGTTCTGACGGATGCTCTCCGAGAGGAAAGCTTCACCCCTGTCGGAATAGAGGAAGCGGGCCACTGCCGCCACATCCACATCGTATTCCTTGTTCAGACCGGCCTGCAGCTGATCAGAAGTCCAGCCGGACAGATCCGAGAGATTCTCAGGAACGGGGTTGGCGATCACCTCGGTGCCCCCCAGGGGCAGCAGGGTGTTGGAACGCACGAAGCTGTAGCTGACCGTGCGGGCGGTCTGCCGGGGCAGACTGTCATTGATGAATGTGGGCGAGCCGTAGTTCACGCCGGATTGATCGGACGTGATGGTCAGCGGCTCACGGGGCATGGCCTGGACGGACAGACCGGCCAGCAGGATGCCGAGACCGGCCAGAGGAAGGAGTGCCTTGCGCATGGAAGGGATGGGCAGAGGACGACACTCCCGGTATGGCGATACCCGGGGAGCATGGCGGTCGGCCACCAGGTTTTCTTCCGATTAATCCTGCGAGCGGCGCAATGGTCCCGGCAGCGACAACTCCTGCCAGCCGGGTGGACATTGCAGCTGATCACCCCGCCAGCTGAAACGTCCAGGCGGGCCCTCGCCGCGGCAGGCCAGGCCGCGGGGCACCGCCTCCTTGACCTCCACCCGCGCCAGATAGCGCTCACGCTGCTGCATGGGCACCAGTAACAGCTGCACCGCATCGGGCCCCTCGCTGACGCTGGCCTGAATGTCCTCCGGCGTCTCCAGGCCGAGCACATCGAGATAGGGGCTGAACCCACCCCAGAAGTAACGGGTGATCTCCGCCCCGAGGAAACGGCTGAGCAACTGGCGCGCCCGCTCGCGGGTGTCCTGTTCCGCCTCCTGGGTCGCCAGATCGGCCAGCACACGCTCGGTCTCGGCGCCGGTCCTGCTGGCCAGCGGCGGCACCAGCGGCAGCTGCACGAGCCCGGCCAGCCCAAGCAGCGTCAGCAGGGACAGCACACTCCAGCGCAGGGCAATCGGCATGGCGGCCACAGGCGGCGGCCGGACGTTAACCCCAGATCACCTGATCGAGATGCGCTCCGACGGCGCCGCATAACCAACCCTGACGCAACAGACACAGCGAACCGGGGCGCCAACCCTGCAGCAGATGCCGCAACTCACCCCGTTGCGCATCCCAGCACCAGTGGCGCAGATCGCTGGCCAGCGCAGAGCGCTGCCACTTGATCGCCGCCTCCTTGCGCACCCAGCTCTCGAGCACGGCCTGCACCTGAGCACCGGGCGAGAGGGCCTGCAGCCGCATCGCCTCCTCAGCCGGGAAGAAGCGTCGCGCCAGGGCATCGGCCGCCAGCGGCCGCTCCGCCCATTCGAGGTCCACGCCAATCGCCGTGGGCGACCAGGCGAGCAGGCCATGGTCGCGGCTGTGGCTCAGGCTGACGCAGCCCAGTCCATCGGCGAGTCGGGGGGCTTCACCCGGCGGGCTCCACAGCGGCACCTCCTCGGGGGGCAGGCCGTGCAAGGCACCCAGGCAGCGGCGCAGCAGGGCACGACTACCGGCATAGCGGCCCCGCCGGGCTGCAGGCAGCGTCGCACACCACAGCCTCTCCTGAGCACTGAGCGGCGGCGCCGCTGAATCCAGCTCAGGCAGGGGGCGCAGCCACAGGTGGGGGACAGCCGTCAGCGATCCGCTCCGCACTGCCCCTAGGCTCCCATCTCCGCGTGTCCTTCAGCAGCCATGGCCCTTGCGGTCGGCGATGTCGCCCCTGAGTTCAGCCTGCCCGACCAGAACGGCACTCCCGTTGCGCTCAGCCAGTTCCGCGGCCAGCGGGTGGTGATCTATTTCTACCCGAAGGACGACACCCCGGGCTGCACCAAGGAGGCCTGCAACTTCCGCGACCAGTGGGCCCTGTTCAGCGCCCACAACATCGCCGTGCTTGGCATCAGCAAGGACAACGCCACCAGCCACGGGAAGTTCATCAGCAAGTACAGCCTGCCCTTCACCCTGCTGAGCGACGCCGAACCCTGCCCGGTGGCCGAGAGCTACGGCAGCTACGGCCTCAAGAAGTTCATGGGCCGGGAGTACATGGGCATGATGCGCCACACCTTCGTCGTCGATGGCGAAGGTCGCATCGAGAAGGTCTACCTGAAGGTCAAGGCCGAAACCATGGCCGACACAATCCTCTCCGACCTCGGCCTCAGCTGAGCGGCGCTGCCGCGGCCAGGGCCGCCAGCGCTTCAAGGGCGAGATCCGGCGCCAGCCGCGGCTGCAGCCCCCGGCGGCGCAGCTCCGGCTCCAACCGCTGCGCGTCACCACCGGTGAGCCAGAGCTGCCAGGGCTGATCAGCCGCGAGATCCCGCACCCCCTGGAGCACCGCGGCGCTGCAGGCCTGCAGACAGCCCTGGAGCATCGCCGCCTCCGTCGCTGCGGGCCAGGGGTCGTCGGGACTGACCAGCGGATCCAGCTGCTGCGGCAGGTTCGCCGTGCCCTGGCCGAGGCTGCGCAGCTGCAGGGCCAGGCCGGCGCTGAGGCGGCCGCCGCGGAACTGCCCGTCAGCATCGATGCGGGTGAGGCTCAGACAGGTGCCGGCATCCGCCACCAGCACGGGCCCCTGCCCCTGCCGGCACCAGGCTCGCCAGCCCACCAGGGCCCTGTCGATGCCCAGCCAGGGCGGTAGCCCCCGCAGGGGGACCTGGGGCAACAGGATCCGCCGCCCCTGCGGCAACACCAGGCCCGCCGGCAGCGCTCCCACGCAGGCCCAGGCCTCCAGATCAGCCAGCAACGACGTCGACTCCGCCCGCAGGTTCACCGCCGCGGCAGCAGCCGGCTCGTGCCAGCAGTGCAGCCGATCGTCATGGCGCTGTCCCCAGTGCCAGCGGCTGTTGCCCACCAGCAACAGCCTCCCCATTCAGATGCCCTCGCCGCCCAGTCCCGGCAGGTGAATGCCGCACTCCTGCTTGAGACCACCGAACCGGGTGGAACGTCCGGAACTGGTGCCGTCATCGGGGCCGCTGGAGTGCCAGTCGCCGACGGTGGAGTAGCCGAGCGCGAACAGCGGATGCTGGGGCAGATCGTGTTCTTGCATGTAATAGAAAACGTCCTTGCTGCTCCAGTCGAGCAGCGGACGCAGGGCCCAGCGCCCGCGCACCTGCTCAAGGGGCTGCATCGCCCGGCGATGGTCGGTCTGGCGACCGCGAACACCGCTGGCCCAGCAGGTGACGCTCAGATCCTGCATGGCCCGATCGAGCGGTTCGACCTTGCGGATGCGGTGGTAGAGCTCAAGATCCTCAACGCGGCCGGTCTCCCAGAGGCGGCCGTGCAACGCCTCCATCCGCGCCGGGCTGACGGTGGCCTGAGCGACGTGCACCTGCAGACCCAGCTGCTCCATCAGCGCAGCGGCGTAGGTGTAGGTCTCGGGTGGCAGGTAACCCGTGTCCACCCAGATCACGGGCACGGAGCGATCCAACCGACTGATCAGATGCAGCGAGACCGCCGCCTGGATGCCGAAGCTGGTGGTGAGAGCGAAACCGTCGCCGAAGGTCTCCAGTCCCCAGCGCATGCGGCCGAGGGCATCGAGCTGCTCCAGTTCGGGGCAGGCATGCTGGGGATCGATGGCGGCCATGGAGATCGTCATCGCACCATCTTCCATTGTGGAGGTGGCTGGTTAGGGTTCGCGCAAGACAGTTCCCTGCGCCACGGCCGTGTCCGCCGCCCCCACCACGGCCGAATCCACCAC
>Ga0129333_10002671_pt1 | contig 16643 bp, 26 predicted proteins | sample CPB6_08_DNA_FD_94474 | JGI IMG/M metagenome (GOLD analysis project Ga0129333, IMG submission 94474) | Freshwater to marine salinity gradient microbial communities from Chesapeake Bay, USA - CPBay_Sum_0.6_0.8_DNA | ecosystem: Environmental > Aquatic > Marine > Coastal | place: USA: Chesapeake...
AAAGAACCCTGGGTTCGTGTAGTCGTCTCCATCAGCCACCGAATGCTCATAACATTCAGTACCTTTGGCGAGCATGGCTTCCCGAATCTCACGGGTTTCTCATAGGCCAAGACTCGCGGGTTGTTAGAAATGGTTTCCATTTTTATCAACCAACTATCTTAGTTTCTTTGCGAAACGTATTTTTATATAGCATATATCCTTTTTTTTCAGTTGTAAACCGGCAATTATCGACGCATTTTGGCAATTTCTATGGCCTGTTCGTCGTTGATAATAGGAACCGCATTACTCTTATGCATAGTGGCGATACCTTTTATCAATGTACCGGTATAAACTTTGGCAGCAGGTTTCAAACATGGCGCCATGTTCGTTGGATCTAAACTTGGAATCCTTGGGGTCTCTCTCCGATATGGTTCGGATTTAGGTATAAAAGTTCCTGCCTCCAGAGCACGTTTACGCTTTCTATTTTCTTGCTCAATACCGTGCCGTTTGAGAAGATCTTTCCATTCTTCGTCCAATTGGCGTGCCTTTCTTGCTTGTTCAGCATTTCGAAACTTTTTCTTGCCTTTTTTCTTGCCAGTAGTCGACAGCCACGGGCCTTCCAAATGCATACTCAAAATAATTCTCCAGTTGTTACTGTTGATACTATTATAACACAATTAGGAAAAAAGTCAAGAAAAAGCCCACCGAAGTGGGCTCTTTTGGTATTACGTTGTTATCGATTCATCACATACATCGTGATTTCAAATCCATAACGCATTTCGACTGCTTCTGGTTTGGTCCACATAACGCTTCTCCTTTATAACATAAAACATACTTGTATTGCGCTAGTATGTATCAATATTATACCACAAAAAACGTCATAAAATCATACGCAGAATCATTAAAATCATCTCATGAATTTAATACCTTAGCAACGCTGTTAACAACAGACGCGATTCTTCCAATATCGCGAAGTTGATCAACAGAATAACCTTCTGCTTTTAATGTGTCAAAATGTGCTTTGACACAAAAATGGCATTTGCCAACTATAGATGCTGCCAAACTATAGGCTTCGAATCGAGCCTTTAAGGTGCCTCCATGATTAGCAATAGCATTCATGCGTAGTTGTGGTGGTATGCCCTCTAAGGCACCACCCACCATTTCCACATATGGATACCATACATTATTCTGAGCCATAATAGATGCTGCTGTTAATGCTGCATCTCTTTCTTTCACATCTTCAATACCGCTAGAAATAAAGGTTACCAATTTTCCATTTCCTGTCGACATGGCTGCTGCCAATGCGCAACATTGTGCTTCAACTGGGTCTAGCGTAGAGCGATTTATAACCGCATCCAGATTTAGTCTTATATCTTTGGCGTATTCTGGTAACGCCTCTTTGATTTGGTCTACCCAACTCATTGTGTGTCTCCCTGTGTTTGTTTGGCAATAGATTTATATCCTTTAATGGTAGGATGAACGCCATCTGCACTCATTTCGTGTTTTCTCGAATCAATAATCACGTCATTATATTTTTCAGCGACTTTCTGTACATTGGCTCTTTTAGTTTCTTTAATGGCTGGAAGGATCCAATAAACTCTGTCTGCCTTTACTAATTGTCTTAAGGTATAAAGTTCTTCGTAAGTGTTAATACTACGATAGTCGTTTGATCCTAGGCTGATAATCACGGTCTTTGCTACTTTATAATTAGAGTTGGTATATAAAATATGACGATTCACATAGTCATAACTGTTTATACCACTTTTAGCATAAGTCACACACTCCTTGCGGATTTGTCCTACTCCAACTGCGAGGCTATCGCCTAGAATCAAACATTCTAACATTATTTTACTCTCTAAAGTTGTCTAATAAACAATTACCTACCTCGACGGTTAATACACCAGTAATTAAAAGAACTACCAGTTTTAAAATCCATATTTCTAAATAACTGTCTATGATCATAAAGTTATACCTTTAAAGTCTCCCCACCAACTTTACGATTGCAGGCACATAGTTCGCCGGTTTGTAGTGCATCAAGAACACGAAGTGTTTCTTCTGGGCTACGACCAACGTTCAAGTTGTTGACAGTAACGTGTTGAATTTCATTGCTCGGATCAACGATAAATGTAGCACGAAGTGCGGCACCTGCCGGAGCATAGAACACGCCTAATTGATTGATAAGGCTCAGTTCATTACGCTGTGTGTCGGCGAACTGAACATGCTTGATGTTTTTTAGATCTGGGTGGGCATTCTGCCAAGAAATCTTGCAGAATTCGTTGTCTGTGCTGCCTGTGAGCAATACTGCGTCACGGTCTTCAAAATCTTTTGCCAACTTGTCATAGGCAACGATTTCAGTTGGACATACAAATGTGAAGTCCTTTGGATAGTAAACGATAACCTTCCACTTGCCTTCAAATGACTTTTCTGTAATATCGAAAAAAGCATCTTCTGGCTGACCTGGCTTAACACCGACTAATGCAAACGCATCTAATTTCTGACCTACTGTTTTCATTTTAACTCTCCTTTGTGTGTGTTGAAAACTTTACAACTCTAGTTGTTACGCTAATTATATATCCTATTAAAATAGGAAATCAATAGTTTTTTTCTGAATATTTTTTAATGCCTATAATAGGAAAAAACAATAATCCTAGAATGCCGCTCCGATATTAAAGGTGGTAATATTATCAATTACAGGATCCTTGGTATAGAGATTAGTAACTCCTAAAATGATTCCTTGATCAAGTTGGTAATTCAATTCTGTTTTGTTTCTTATATATTGTTGATCGGCCCAGTCTACCAAAAATCTGTTAATGAAAGTAACTTTTTTGGCGACCTTATAAGAAACCCAAAAAGAATTTGAAACCACATCGCTCAAACCTAAATTGTGATTCATTTTGCCAACAGAAAATTCGTTAGATACTTTCAGAGTATCTGTTCGCAACAATTTGTACCCATAACCGAAACTAAGAGAAGTTCTATTCGAATCATCACGAAACTCGTCATGGTCGTACCTTAACCAACCTAAAGCATAGTCTTTTTCACCTAGTTCGTAATTTTCTTTAAACGAAAAATACCCCTCATTGCGAGTCCTTATGCTATTTTTTTCGTTATAAACGTAAGTGCTTTCTAATGCATGTTGCCAACGACCGTATTCTTTTGAATGATCTATCGAGGTAGTTACAACTGTACTTGTATCTTTAACTAATGTTCCGCCTATTGTAATTTTGCTATCTGCAAATGCCGTAGGTAAAACACAAGATAGCAATATTGCTAACACTATTTTATTCACTTTATTTTCCTCTAGAAAAAAAGGGCCCGTGAAGGCCCTTTGGTTATTGGGTTACAAGGTTACCAACCCCGGAGTTGCAGTTTCTTAGGCTGCTAGAGCGAATCTATCTTCATTGGCAGCACCAACGGTGTTGCTAGTGAAGTTCAATGCGCTGAACTCGATTGTAGATGCTTTTGCATTTACTTGTTTTGCTTCTTCGGCCGGGTTCCCCCAACCCTACGGTTTTCACATTACCGTGTTGCCGTCTCTACTATCTACCCCTGTCGAAACCATGGCAGGCCCATCAGAAAAACACTTATGTTTTGTTAACCCTTTGCTCTGTGTCCAAGTAAATCTATTAAAACAGTTTGGGCACAATGCGGTGTACTTCATAAATATCCTTTTGGTGGACCTGGCGGGAGTCGAACCCGCGTCCAAGAGTCCTTCGCTTTGAAGGGATTACAACAATTCCTTACGCAGGCTGAATGTTACTTGCCTGTGCGCCTTTCATACCTTGAGTTACTTCAAACCTTACACTCTGTCCTTCTTGTAGGCTTTTGAAGCCACTCGAATTAATTTGTGAAAAGTGTGCAAATAAGTCTGCGCCGCCGTCGTCCGGTGTAATGAACCCAAAACCTTTGGCGTCGTTAAACCATTTTACTTTTCCTGTTACCATTGTTACTTTTCCTTAAAAAACTACTATTTGTAGTCTATATATTTAACTATCTTTAGAATCAGTTGTCAATTATCTTCATCATCAACCTCATCTTCCTCTTCCCAAATTGTGCCTTTTTCATCATAGCGTTTATAATAGGCCTCGTTTGGTTTGAGTATACGCCAATCGTTTGGATATTTCAATGCTGCTATTGTGGTTTCTTCTTTCTTTAGCAGATCACAGATCACGAAACTGCTGCCGCATCCGCCTTCGACATTCTTAAATGGACTGTGCTTAAACTCATTCCCAGACAGGGCTGTGTGCATCTTAGAACCCCAGCGGAAGATGATTCGTGTGATACCCAACTTTTGGTTACGCAACCGAATCTTATCAAATACAGTGAGGGTGGAGATTGTAGCAGAGTTGTCATCGTCTATGGCTAATAAACAATCCTTGACTTTGATGCTGCCTTTGGTATGCGAGTTATCCGGTGTCTCCTTGGTAGTCCAAGGTATCTCGCAGGTTACGTGATCAACGTAAAATGATTCCCCATGTGTTTTTAGGACCCACATAGGTATGGTTTGGTCCTCTAGGTGTTTTTTGTTGAAATGGAACACCACATCCTTACATGCATATTCAATCTAGGCCATTTGGCTCTCTCCTTAAAAGTGTATTTAATAAAATTCTTTGGTGCGCTAGATGGGAATCGAACCCACTAACCAGAGTTTTAGAGGCTCCTAACCGACCGTCGGTACTCTAGCGCATTAATTTAGTGTATGTGATTTCTTAGGCGAACGCAAGAATTATTTTATCCAACCGATCTTCTTGCCTGCCAACTTCCGCTGATCGTGTTCTTCCGGAGTAGCAGGATACCTCCACGCCCAAACAGCCACAAGGGCCATAAACACTGCGGTTGAAACAATACCGATAGGTTTAATTCCCCCTGTCCACATCAGCACCAAACTTAGGCTCATCATGAACAACATAAGGTATCTTAATTTAGTCGGGAAAACTCTCTTTTCAGACCAGTTTGTAAGAAACGGCCCAAATATTTTATGATTATAAAGCCAACGGTGCATACGCTCTGAACCTTTGGAGAAACAGTAGGCAGCACCTACTACCCAAATACTATAAGGCAGTCCAGGGGTTATCACACCTATATAGGCCATTCCTAAACAGAAAAATCCCAGTATATTCCAAAAAAGTTTTTTCAAGTTCATATTAATTTGTAATCACATTTCCGCTACCCGATGCTGGATGTCCGCAACTGGCAGCATCCCCTGCTCTACAAACCGGAATATTGTTGGCAAATACATTGCCGCTGGCTCCGACCATTACTGGTCCTCTGTGGGAGCCTCTACCGTGACCTGAGACGGCTGCACCTTTTACTGCAATTGGAGAATTGTTTACTATTACTGTTGGTGCTAGAACACCAACAATGGTTCCACCTGCAGCATCTTTTCCAACTCTACTAGTTCCTGGCATTAAAAATCCTTCGGTACAACTTTTTTAATTTGGTTGACATAATATTGTAAGGTACGATATGCTTCGGCCTTCTTCTCATCATTTACTTTATCTAATTCAAGAATTTTCGCTTCTTCAATCATTAACTTGTAGATGGATATCAAACCAAAAATTTCATAGGGGGTAGTAGTTCTGATGCCGACTGTCTCTCCTAACTCTTTCATTCTTCTACTATGTTCTTCCATTGCAGATAAAACAGATATTACAGTAGTTGAACCACCTGTCAGTGAATGTTCTATTGATGTTAGAGAGTTTTTAATATTAGTAGAGTTAGATGCCATGGTTGATAACGATGCTGCGATAAGTAAAATTTGAGCAGCCATTGACGTTGTATCTGTGTCAATGTCGTTGAGTTCGGTAGTAACAGCAGAAATAGTACTAGAGTAGTCTGGTACTGTTGCGACTGGTTCTATTAAGTATGCTGGCATAAATCTATTTATTAGTAACTAGGATACCACTTAGTAGTGGTGGCATCGTAGGTCATTATTAATGCTCTGCTGACTACCGCGGTAGATGCTATGGCAATATTGCCTGCGGTCGTTGTAGTAAAAGCACCTGTGGGCAATAATGTTATTTGATTATCGAAACTTCCTAGATTAGAAGGAGGAGTAATAGTTGCTACTGCCGTAGTGCCTGACACAAATGCAATTCTTGTTGTAGGAGCGATAGTGGTTGCGCTGGCAATAGTAGGCGCAGAACTGGCCGCTGATGCAGGATCTGTAACACCGCCTACCCTAACCACAAAGTTAGCAGGAGCATATATCCAAACCCTTTCACCGGATAATACAGGAACGTTTTCTAATACAAATGTTCCGCTGGCTTTGATCGGAAAATCGTAGAACAGATAGTGCTGTGCTGTAGGTGGATTAGATGATGTTATGGCTAATCTAATGTTACCCGTTGCTACTGTAGAATTCAGCACATAGATGTTTGCCGTTAGATCAGACGTAGCGGTATAGGCTGTTGTTACAGTATTGGCTACACTTACAACGAAAGTTGAAGATACTATTGGCATGATCTATGTTAGGCTAACTTAATGCCTGTGGTTCCTTGGATATAATTATCTGAAAACATCTTATCTGTGGCTTCAATGACCATAACGGTACTTTTATAAATCCTAACAGGCTTATCGGGATTCACAGTAAACAAAAATGGGGCCATGCCTAATCCTTGATTTGATGCTGTTAATACCATAGGCTTGCTGATTTTATAATATAGAGGACCGTCTTCGTCCAATTTTCCAATCAACTCCTCACCTGTTACTAATTTCATAGTAACTACTTCACCTTCTGTTACGCCTTTATCTATTAACATTATACTCTTCCATCCCCAACTCCTTGACCTTCCCATTGTTCAAAAAGTTTTTTAAGTTCTGTAAATCCGCCTACTAATTGATTATCTAAAAATATCTGCGGAACTGTTCTTGCATTTGGTACGGCTTCTAATAAGTCTTCTTTGCTGAACCCGTCACCGATTTTCTTTTCTTCAAACTTGATTCCCTTCTGTGTTAATAATGCCTTGGCTTGTTCACAGAACGGACAGTGATACTTACTCCAAACTACCGCTCTCATTATTATTCCTTTCAATTTGAATATACGACTGCGCCGTTTTTATCTACAACTCTTACAAGTAATGCGCCTCTTTGCTTTCTATTTAACGCGGCTGCAATAGCGCCTTGTTCATTTCCGAAAGTACCTATCGTGGTCCAACTTTCGTAGGGTGATTTGCTTTTGAACTGTGCTTTGTACATGTTAAATCTCCGGCAATTCTTCGTAGTTAATTGAATCGCTCATGACTCCGATTACATAGTTTGTTGATTCATTTTCTTGTAAAGCAGTTTGTTTTTTGCTAGTGTCTGAATGTTTATTAAACCAGGGAATAGGAGTACTCTTAGGAGCAGGATTCCAGTATTTTATTCCTATGTCTTTAAGGGCAGAAGCAGCAGTATAGTCCACAAAATCTTTAAGAATGTTAGCATTTAAACCAATCACTGGACCTTTCTTAAATAGATACTCTGCCCAGGCCTTTTCTTCAGCGATAACATCTTTGTAAATTTGAATAACCTCTTCTTGGCATTCCTGTGCCGCCTTAGCGAATCTTTGATCTTCTTTAATAACTTGGTTGATTAAATAAGCCGTCCAACCTTTATGTAGTAACTCGTCTTGTAGGATTAGGCTGATAATGTTGCCATTGCCAATAAAGATTTTATTCTCTACCATTGCAAGGCTTGTAGCAAAGGATACCATGAACCGGAATGCTTCTAAGGCATAACTTGCGTGTAGTGCTAGATAAATTGCTTTGATATGGCTTTCTTCCGGACAGTTGTTTGGGTCACTGTCTGTTTCTTTGATACAATTAAATTTGTGTAGATCATCATAATATTTGCCGATACTAGATGCCATATCAACGATTTCTTTAGTGTCGTGAATTGTATTGAACACTTCCTTAGGCACATTGTAGATATTACGAATGATATGACTATATGAGCGGCTGTGAATGTTAGTTTCAAAGAATGTCCAGTTGTAGACCAGTGCTTCTAATTCTGGTAGGCTTATGACCGGAGTAAAGATTTGACTTGGGCCGCGACCCTGTAGGCTATCCAGCGCGGTCTGACGTAATAGGTTACTGGTAAAAATATGTTTAACTGCATCTGATGCTTCCTTAAAGTCGCCTGCATCCTTGGTAAGACTAATTTCTTCTGGTACCCAATAAAAGCCACGTGCAGTTGTTTCAAAGTCTGCAATCTTCTTATATTTGACTTCTTCGAAGCGTTGAATGGTAACCGGACCAGCAGGGTCAAGAAACATTTTACGATTTAGATAGTCTGTCTTTGTGTTTAGGTTATATTGTTGTTTACTCATAATTTACATGCTTCGCAATCTTCTTCTTCTATAACTTCTCTTTCGTTATGGAAACCATTATAATGTACTTCGGGTGTTCTTTCTTCTTCTTTAGAGCCCTGTTTGTTAATAAGGCTGTAGTAAAATGTTTTGATCCCCCACTTGTGTGCCTGCATGAGATTTTTAATAATCAAAGTTGTAGGTACTTTGCGATCTGGAAAATAAGCAGGATTATAAAAAGTGTTGGTACTGATACTTTGATCGATATAAGCAGCCAATACAGCAGCGGTCTTCAGATATCCATCACAGTCTTTTTGTTCCCACATCAATTGATACTTGTTTTTTAATTTTTGATATTCCGGTACAACCTGTGTAAAAGAACCAGCCTTCGATTCTTTAGTGGAAATTAGACTCATCGGCATTTCTATACCGTTAGTACTATTAATAACGACAGAACTAGACTCCACAGGAGCAATAGCCATAAGAGTAGCATTTCGAACTCCATGTTGTTTCATCTCCTTACGTAATGGTTCCCAATCAAGTTCTGGTTTAAAACTGGTAAGTTCGTTGGAACCTTTAGAGCGTCTTTCCCAAGGGAATACACCTCGACCGTACCATGTGTTATCACTTTCTTTACATTTACCTCTTTCTTGAGCCAATTCAACTGTTGCTTCTGTGAGATAGTATGCCTGATGCTCCATCCACGATTTGACTTCTTGTAGTGCGTCCTTCTCGCCATACTTATGTCCGCGCTTGGCGTGCCAATAGGCTAGATTAGTAACACCAATACCCAATGGCTGAATTTCATCGTTGCTGAGTTTACTCTGTATACTTAGAAAATCTTGATAATCCAATATATTGCAAAGACTACGCTGCAATATACGGCAAGCACGGCGCATGTCCTCAGGATTGCGGAAGGCACCCCAGTTAATGGACCCAAGGGTGCAAAGAGCGATTCGACCCTCTGGATCATCGAGCCTCTTAAATGATTTCGTAGGTAATAGGATCTCACAGCATAGATTGGACTGATAGATAGTATGGTACTCTGGGTCAAATGGCCCTTGGTTTATCACGTTGTCGATGAATACCAAATAAATGCGACCAGTATCAGTCCTTTCCTTGAGAATACCACTCTTGAATACTTCTTCAGCACTCATAGTCTTCTTACGAAGATCTTTACGTTTTTCATATTTAACGTACAGTTCTTCGAAAAGGTTTGTATTCTTATAAAATGCTTCGTATAAATCAGGCACTTCGTTAGGATCAAAGAAAGTAATATTTTCTTTATTTTTAAACCGACGCCAAAAGAACGCTGATAGTACAACTCCGTAGTCCATGTGTCTAACGCGAGTTTCTTCAGTTCCCTGATTATTTTTAAGAACGATGAGATCGTCAAACTGATAATGCCAAATAGGATAAAAAACTGTGGCAGATGCGTTTCTAATACCACCTTGTGAACAACTCCTTAAATCGCCAAACCATTTCTTTAAAAATGGTATCATGCCTGTGTGCATGATCTCACCACCTCTGATAGGCGAGCCTAAAGGTCTTAGACGGCCAATCTCTAAACCAATGCCTGCACGTTTGCTGGCATACTTGGCCATCATTTCTCCAGAAGCAAAGATACTATCAAGATTGTCGTCGCTACGTATAAGGACACAACTACTAAACTGTTTGGTAGGCGTGCCAAGACCAGCAAGAACGGGAGTAGCGAGAGTAAACAAACCGTCACTGGCCGCTGTATAATATTCTTTAATATAGCGCATACGTGATGAATTGGGTTCTTCTCGATGGAAGACCGTAGCCGCTGCCACGATATACCTAACCTGCGGAGTCTCATAGATTTCCTTTGTGGCACGATTGCGCACAAGGTATTTTTCAATCAACTGTTCGATGGCAGCATACGAGTACAATTCGTCTTTTTCGTGATCTATGATCTCGTCCATCTTGTTCCAGTCATCTTCTGAATACCAAGTTAGCAATTCCGGAGTATATAAACCTACTTCTATATTCTTCTTTACAATCTCGTAGAGGCGAGGAGGGTTATAGTCACCATATACATCCTTTCTCAGCATTGAAAGACGCTGTTTGCCTGCCACGTATTGGTAATTGGTATGACCAATGTCTGGATTGTGTTCTATATCGATGAGATCAACTATTGCCCTAAGAGTAATCTCGTCAATCTCTCTGGTCGTGATTCCGTCATAAAAGTGTGGCTGACTCTTGATCTCGATCATACTTTGGCTGACATCAGCAATTCCTTTACAAACTTTTGCAATTTGATTCTGCCATTTTTCAATCGTGAGTGGTTCAGCGGCTCCACTTCTTTTAATGACGGTAATGTTCATTTTTTCTTTTTCCTAATTAATTATGAAGAAATTTATTTATTGACTCTTTTTCTTTCGACCAGATGATACGGTTAGAGTCTTTGATACGGGAGATAGGCACCGCAGAGCGGTATTCCCAGTTGAGTGCTATTGAATTATCAATAATTAGAAAATAATCTTTTTCTCTATCTGTCTGTAACATAGGAGTATGTATCTCAAAATCAACACCAATAAAACGCTGTGTTAATTTTATAGTATACAGCATTCCAAGACAGATAGCAAGATTATCGTACCGATCGTCAAGAATTAAATGCCAGGGATCTGGCCAACTCTCGCTATCGTTAGGATCAAGATAGGGACTAACTAAGGGGGCGCGGGCCCAAAATTCGGCCACATCTTGGAAAGGAGTTTGACTAGTCTCCAAGTTGTTTCTGAACTCACGCCACCTTGCTAATCGCAAGGCACCGTGACAATCAAACACCGTAAGAAATTTGGTAGGTAATGGTACCTGCAGAACCTGTGGCCAGAGGATTCTTATAGGATATCAATAATGTATCGATACCGCTATCGGCATCGTTATCCCTAAGTTGAGCGTTAAATTCAAAATTTGTCATAAGACTTCCTCCTGGTGACGTAGTTAAACTTGCTGAATATTGAAATTCGTCTGTGATTGCCACTGTGCTGACATCGTCGTCAATGGTTAATGTTAAGCGTCCTATTCTCGAATGGCTACTTAATCTCAAGAAATAATTTACATAGATAAATCTGTGAGTTGCAGGAAATGCCACGAATGGTCTAAAACCATCGCTAAGGAAAATATCGCTATATTGACTGTTAGTCAGTGTTGTCTTACTACTTCCCTGTGCTTCTGGATAAGTTACAGTTGTGTTAGAGACGGTAAGACCGCCGAATTGATTTCGATTACTGGTGCAATTAACGACATCATTTCCACGCTTATCACCGAATTCTAAAATAGCCACTTCCGGATATTGTGCTGTATTATTACCGTTACCGCAGTCTGTAAAATCACAATCGTTAATGTAGGTTCCTGTACCATGTGTGGAATAAAATGCTTGTTGGTGTATTAATTCCCAACGACAATTTTCCAATACCCATTTATTAGTTTGGCCGGTAACTCCCTCGATATAAATTCCAATATTGTTAACCTTAAATTCGCAGTCTGTAAATCTAATTTTAGTTTCAAAACTAACTGTTTGAGAACACTTGATAGACATTTCTTGATTAAGGAATAAGCAATCCTCAAAAGCGATATCGGTAGTTTTTATTTCGTTGATATCATTTTGCCATGATACTGCACTATTTCGGGATGTAGGAGACACCACAGAATCCAATAAGGTGTATTCGCCTTGAAATTTTACATTTTTGATTTTTGAGTCCCTAACTCCTGATAATACTAATCTTCCAGAAGATCTGCTAATGGTAAGATTAGAAATTTCTATGTTATTAGGTCTATTAATAGAATTAAATTGGGCTAGTTCAAGACCACTTTCTGTGACAAAGGTTATATTATTTGCTCCGATGTCTAGTATCACTCCATCCCTAGTTTCACCTTGTATAATGGCTGTGCTTGGGATTCTGAGGGTGGACGCAAAAAGATAAGTTCCGTTTGGGATTGTTAATACCTTTTTGAATTTTGAATCTGCATTTTGAAACAGTTCATTAAATGCTGTTTGAAATGCTTCAACATTATCTGTAGATCCATCGGCAACTGCACCAAAGTCTAGAATGCTTACGTATTCATCTAATTTGCTCTGTAGGCTTCTTGATACACTAAGTCCAATACTTGGTTCTGGTAGTGCAAATCTGTAAGCAGATGCAAGTTCTAGAATGTTATCATGTTCGGTAATAATCTTAGTATTACCTACATAGGGTGCTCCTTCTGCAACTGAACCGTTACCTATGTATAATTCTTGAGAATCTACAGCCCAGGCAAATTCTGCTGCACTTAACTGTGGGATTCCGATCCCGATATTTTTCTTTCCTCTTCGGACTTGTATTTTTGATATCTGTACGACAGCCATAGATTTCTACCCTTGTTAGGATATTTATCTACTTTGGCTGTAGTATTCTTCTACTTTGTTCAGCCACTGATCTTGCCAATAACTGAACTCGTCTGGCATAAGGTTAAACTGTTGATATTGTAGATCCCTCGAACACATAAAAACCACGCCTCGTTTAATGTCTGAGCCATAGACTTCGTTGTGCGCCATAATGTATGCAGTTAATTGAATCTTATAATCATCGACCCATTCTTCCTTTTTAGGTTTGTTGGTCTGTTTATAATCCATTACCGCAGGCTCCCCTTTATAAACACCCACAAGATCTGTAGTACCGGAAAATAAACCTGGAAAATAAAGACTCTGTTCCATAGCCCAAACTTCTTGTACATCGCTTAGACCGTTTTCTATGATAATGTCTGCCATTGCATTGGCCTGAACATGCACAGGATTATTTCCTGGCTGTCGCTGCATTCCTGCAATAAATCTTTCTAAATTGCTGTGCATGGCTGTACCAACGCCTGCGGCTTCTGTAGTTATCTGTTTGGCTTTTTCTTCCCCTACTCTTTTTTTCCATTCGTTTAATGCTGTCATATCTTTGGTAGCACCAAGAATGGTTGTGACACTAGGGAGGCTTTCACCGTCGGGAGTTAGGTAAACTCGTTTTTTCGTTACTGGATCGTTTACCTGAGTACAGGATTTATATTGATATCTTTCAACAAATGGTGGGGGTGTATAAATTTTAGTCATCCTGTATATATTACAGGATTATAAAATCGTTGTCAAGCCTGGGGAGTTGCAGTGGCCTGGGCCAATTGAGCCGGCGCGGCCGATGCTGCTGCTTTATCTACAGCCGCTTGGCTGTCTTGAGGAGTTTTTGTACCGTCACCTTTTGGTTCGTCTGATACGCCAGGGACATCTAATTCTATACCGTCGGCATTGAAATTTTTAATCAATGTTTGAAGTGCAGGATTAGCATCGTACATGGCTTTGAAGGTTTCGTAGTCTGCAACTATTTCTATTCCGCTTTTAGACGTTAATTGATTAAATGCCTGCCAATTCATTTTAGCCGGCATTTTTTGAGAGGCGGCCCTGCCTATTAGATTCTTAATTACAATAACGAATCTGTCTGTAGGGTCATCTTGAAATTCAAAAAATCTCATTTTATCAACGCTAACTGCTTTTGAAGATCGGCTAGTTCTTTCTGCTTATTTTTTATTTGATCTTGTATTTCTTTTTTCTTATTGGCTCTGTCTATGGCTTGCTGGGCTAACATTTTAGATTGTGCAGCAGGATCTGCTTGAACAGATTGTGTAGGCGCCAATGTGGTTGAACCCGGTATCGCGGGTGGTGTTCCTGTAGGTGGTACTACAGGCGCCTCTGATACAAGTTCAACAAATCTCATCCTGCCAACACTTTTAAAAGTTTATTCTGAAATTGGATGCTTTCTCTCTGTTCGCGACCTGCTTCTTCGGCGCCGCCGGCAGCCGGTTCTGCGGCAGCGAATTCATCCTCCGGTGCAGGTTCTGCATTCATTTCATCAGGTGCGGCTGCGGCAAGATCTTCTCCGCCTTCTGGTGCTGCTGGTTCTCCGCCTAACATTTCGGCACCCTGCTCTTCACCTGTTAATGTACGAACACCTGTGGCCAAAGTTTCACGTGCTGTCTTTAGATTCTCAAGTGCTCCTTGAATAGCGGGTGCTACGGTGCTGATAAACGCTTTGGCTTGCTCTTGACCCATTTCGTCACGAATACTGTCGCCTAACTGTAGGAGTGTGTCGTTCTCCATACCAGAAAGTTCTTCAATCCATCGACCCACTCTGTCTACCATTGTCTTAGCGGTAACGATCGCAGATGCTTGCTGGATCTCACCTTCTGTTACTTTAGTCATTTCTTCTCCTTGATCTTCTGTAGTTTCGTCTGCCTCTACGGCGAATTCTTCGCGATGTGCGATTTCTGCATTGATGGCATCTAACATCCACTGAGCCTTAGTATAGGCTTCGTTTTCTAGAGTTTCGTTAAATGTAGAAGAACTACGTACCTGACTTATTTGTGTACGTAATTTATTTCTCGCATCTTCTAATTGCTGTAGATCGAAACTTTCTAAATTAAGTTTTTGCCCGAAAGTTTTTCCTATGCTTTCGTTAATTTTTTTCGAATCTGTTTTAGCAAATAAATCAGTTGTTTTCATAAGTGCCCATCCAGTGAGATTAATTATATTTATTCATTTAATGCACAAGGACTGGGCTTTAATTTTAGCCGCAGCCGCTTTTGATCTAGCGATTTCGTAACGTGCCATTGCACTATCTGCTCTGTCAAAGTCCTTAGCATCTTGTGCTTTTGTATAGGTATATAGCAGAAACTGGCATTCAGTATGAAACTTTCCGTACTCCTGATCTGCTTTGTATACTTTATCCATATCAAATTGACTGTATTTTAGCAGTAACATTTTAGCCAACGAAACTGCCACAACATTAAGGCTAACACTAGCGAACCTTAAACGATTATGTACAAAGATGTTTTTTATATTGTGATCCGATCTTATAGACACAGGTCCAATTTCTATGCCCGTGTCGGTTTTCACAGGTAAAAAAATGCCTTGAGCGGCTAGTTTCTTTTGATTTTCTTGTATGAACTTTTTGAGTTCGTTGGCTGTTGTCATGCAAAAAGGACCTTAGTCCTTTATTTAACTGCTCACATTTTACAGCCCGAAAAACTTGAAGATAGTTTGAATATTAAGTTGGCCAGTCCATCCTAACCCTGCTACGAAGGCCATACCTACTAGTCCATAGGTCATTAATTTTTGCTTCTGCTTCTCTAGATCTTTAATCTTGCCTGCAAGTTCATTATGCTGGCTTGTCGATTCTACACGCATTTCTTCTAGAGTTTTGGCGAGATTATCACCTGTGCGATCAAGGCAGTCGTGTAATTCTTTTACGTCTACTTTTAAATCATCTAGTTTTTCGTCTAGGTTAACAACTTTAACCTCAACAACACTAACTCGCTCTGCTACTGTGGCCATCTAGGCTCTTCTCCTGTATATTAAGTCAAGGTCCGCTCCGGACATGTGCCTAAGTTAGAATGCCTAAATGTATGCCTTATTCTATTATTTATTCAATTTCGTCCGTTTCATACACCCAGGTGTTGCATTTTTTTCCTTCGGTGATAAAACATGCAGGATCAATATCGACGTTATTATTTAGTTCAGCCACTACAGGAACACCGTTAAGGTCTCGAATTAATAGTGCTACAGGGTTACCATCAACCTTGTACACATCATCTCTTTCAGTCTGAAAAAACCATATCCAATGATTGGCTTTCCCTCCAATGTCGTAGGGCAATACTCCTTTTTTCATTTTAGGATCGCTGTCGAAATCGAAATTTGACCTAAGCCCTACAGCCTGAATTAACGAATTAAAATTAGACTGTTGTCCTAATTTTACTCTGTCAGTTTCAATTCGACCAGGATTGGATCGAGTAATATCGACTAAGGTTACTACGCAATATCTTTTCATAATCTGCTACTATTTAAGCAGATAAAAAAAGAGCGGAAATAAATTCCGCCCTTCTCCTCCCCATCCCTGGGAATTAACTAAAATTAGTTATTGTTTTTGTCTTGGAATACTGCAACAACTGCGGTTGTGAAACCAGAACTGTTCCAGTTAGCGCCTGCGGTATGTACGCCTGTGCCTTGTAGAACGATGTAAATTGTGTCAGTTACACCAGACTCAAATGCAGAACCGTCTGATGTTCCGATACCTGCTACGCTAAATGCATCATTGGTGCCTGCTGTTACTGTTCTTGTTAGACCTCTAACAAGTGTAGCAACTTCAGCATTGGTCATGTTTGACTTTGCTGCACTAATCACTGTGGTCTTACCGTTTAGACCGTTAACGATACTGAATACGTTGTAGTTGGCGCCTACGGTTGTTGAGCCAACTGTTACTGATGATACGTCTGCCATGATATTTTCTCCTCTAATCAATAGTCCCGCTCAGGGACTGGCAAATTTATTTATTTGGTTTGGAAGAAA
>Ga0129333_10002672_pt1 | contig 16635 bp, 22 predicted proteins | sample CPB6_08_DNA_FD_94474 | JGI IMG/M metagenome (GOLD analysis project Ga0129333, IMG submission 94474) | Freshwater to marine salinity gradient microbial communities from Chesapeake Bay, USA - CPBay_Sum_0.6_0.8_DNA | ecosystem: Environmental > Aquatic > Marine > Coastal | place: USA: Chesapeake...
AAACAGGTAGAGAATCTTCAGTCTATATCGACAAGTGTAACTATGAAACTTGCTGAAAAAGTTAACACTGTTAATACAGTAAACAATAACAAGACGGTTGTTATTAATACAAGCCAGCTTACTAACGAGGTCTTGAGACAGTGTGCAAATACATTTACAATTGATAATGCCTGTAACATAGATGGTATAACAAAACATCTTACATCTTCATTAGAAGATCATATTGTATGCACCGATCCTTCTAGAAATGTGTTCAAGTATACAAATGAGAAAGATGAAGAGATTGTAGATAGAGATTTAGATATCTTGTTGCCTCAATATCTTACTGCTATAAAAGATAGAAATAATTTCCTCTATAAAGAAGTATATGAGTATTTTAAGAAGAATAATGTATCTTTTAATGAACAGACAGATTATGCGGTATTTTATCAGGCTTTAAATAATATAATTGAGCAGAAGGGACAACAGAATAAGTATACAGAGAAGTGTAAGCAGCATATGGTTAGGGAGTGTAAGAGACGTTTCTTAGAGAAAAACAAGAATAAGGATAAAACGTTGACAAAGAAGTTGACAACAGAAGAGGTAATGATGAATATTATAGAGACAGGAGGATCAGTGAATGACTTTATTAAGATGATGTTTCCTTCGTTTTTGGATGATGATGTAGAGGAGACAGATGAAGAGTGCAAGAATCGTAGAGAGATGGAGGATATGTTTATTAAGAAGAAGAGGGAGTGGAGAGAAAATAAGATTAGAGAAAGTAAAGAAAATAAGGAGCAGTGAGTAAAGAAGAATAATATAACTTGGAGGAGTAACTTTAGTTCTTATATAAAGAAATAAAGTATCCGAATATATTGAAGAAAAAGCTAAATTTAATATCGCTGCTTATCATATAGGTGTAGGTGAATACGAAAAAATTGCCGAGAAAGCTTTGGAATATATCTTCTATTTTTTTGAGATTTCCTAGAGTTAATACGAGCATTAACTGAAGACTGAGAGATATGTAAAAAAGTAGTGGAATAATGGGGATAATATGATTCATATTATTTTTTATTTGAAGTTAAATAAAGGTTATCTAAATCAATTTTATTTTGAATATTTTATAAGTTTACTTATAAAATAAATGAATTACGAAGAATTTAGAGATGGATATGAAAATATTATAAAGGCTTGGAATAATGGTGAATCATCTAATGATATTTATCATATGATAATATATATATATATTGGTCAGAAGATGTTAAAAAGAAACTTGGTTCATATAATTTATATAATGATGATATAAACAGAATACTTTTTCTTGCTGAAAGTGATGTATCTTCAAAGGATATTGTAGAAGAATTTATAAGAAATAAGAATTTATTTAGAAATAACAAACTCGTTGTTTCCATCCCTTGTCAATTTTAACTCTGTTCCTTTAATGATAATTGCTATGTAGTCAGACATTTTTGGAGATCCCCACATTTTCTGATCGAAACTGCTATCTACATTTAACAAACGATCTTTAAGCCAGCTCATATGGATATGTCCTCTGTCAGTCTCTTCGATTATTTTCAGAGTAGTGTCTCTTATATTTGTATTTCCTAATCTTAGCCAGTAAACAGTATCATTTATCAAGCAAACATCATTCATTTTATCAAGCATATCTTTTGTGATATTATACTGGTATTTTTTTGCAATCTCAAGTAAATCATTATACTTTGTTATTTTTTCACACTGAAAATAACTTTCAAGGAAAGCGTGAATACCCTTGTTCACAACATACTTGTACTTTACCTTGTCTTCCTTTCTATCCTTTTTTTCTCCCTTTTCCTCTTTTTCATCCTTGTCATCCTTTTCATATCCTATCAAGCTTTCAATTGATATAAACTTATCGCAGTTGTTTCGAAGCTTTAACGGGGTGTGATTATATCCTATTCCGATGCAGAATTGACCTCTGAGACGTATTTCAGATGCAAGAGAAGAAAAGTCGCTGTCACTGCTTACGATGACAAAAGTGTGTATATTTTTATAATTATAAAGTGTTTTCATACAGTCAACGATCAATGTATTATCTGTGCTTTCCTTTTTAGCAATTCGAAAGGTCTGAATTGCCTCTATGCCATAGTTAAAAATATATTCACGCCATTGATTACTTGTGGGTTGACTAAAATCAGCATATAGCCTTTGAATTAAAACTCTTCCATTGCGTTTCATTTCGTCTAAAATTTTTTGGTAGTGTCCTCCTGAGATATTATCCCCGTCTATAAATATAGCTATGTTGTTTATGTTGTTCATATTATATAACTTTTTCTTATATTTTACAACTTTAAATTTCGTATAATAATGTGTTTATTTTAAGTCTAAACTTAAAATAATATTATTCATCGTTATCATCTTCTTTATCTTCTTTAAATTTCTGTTTAGTCTTTCCAAAGTATTCATAGGCAAATCCTTGTGATACCATCCACTTGTTGATGTCTTCTCCGCACTTGTCGTAAAAGGTGCATAGGAGACGTCCATACTTATCAGGTTTATAAAAGAGGGCTAATACAATGTTATCATTCTTTTGTAGATAGTCAGTTAGGGCAGCAGATGAACGTTTTGATGCAGCAATTTCTTTGTCTCTGTTTGGATCATTCTTAGGAGGACGTTTTTCAGGCGTATCAATTCCGTAAAGTCTTACTCGATATTTAAAGATTTTATTTGTTTCTTCGTGATGGTAGGCGATATCTACAGTGTCACCGTCGATAATGCGTAGAACTTTGACTTTTTTCTTGATGCCTTCGTATGTGTAGTAAGGAGTGTTTTCGTCGGTACAATTCTTGTATACGTCTTCTTCTTGTTTTACCTCTTTTACCTCTTTTAACTGAGTATCTTTCACTTCAGTATCCTTTACATCCTTTACATCCTTTACAGAGGTAATATTGTCCATTTGGGACTGGGACTCATTTTGTGTTTCAGAAGCAAAGCAGTTTCCCATTTTTGTTTAGTTTATTATATGGTTATATAGAATTTTAAAATCAATTTTAATATCGAAGGTTGTTTAAGGAGAAAGAGTAGGCATAGAAGGAGGAAGGGGCGCAAGAGTAGACGGAAGGGGCGCAAGAGTAGGTATAGAAGGAGAAAGGGGCGCAAATGTAGGTGTAGCAGTAGGAAGAGGTGAATGAAAGTTTTGGTTGATAGAGAAATGAGGTTTATTTTCAATGTTTATAGATTGTTTGTCTTGTCCTTTGTGACTGCCTTTTTTGTTCCATACAGAGTCCCAAGTATAGTTGTAGCCGGGGTAGTATCCGTAGTATAAGTCGTTTACATAGTCTAGATATACATTTCTTGGCATACCTAGAGATTGAGGGTAGTATTGAGGGTATTGAGAGTATTGGGAAGGTATAGATATGGATAGTTTTTGAGGCAAAGATGTAGGGTTAGGTTTGGAAGTATTAGAGGGGGATGTAGAAGAGTCTTTCTTGAGAGCGATGTATAGTAGTAGAGCAACGATTAATCCTAGAAAGAATGATTGCCACATTTCTTTTATATTTTCTTATTTTTTTTATTTGAAATAAGAAATGAAGGAGTTGAATGTAATAATAGCTATAATTTTGATAGTAAATATGATACTATTATCGATATATTTTCATAATATGAGAAATGAGGAGGATTACGAGTATGGCATAAACTTATATCGTGGTGCATTGGCTAGGCAATATGCACAGTTTTCTAAGAATCATCCTAATTAGTTGTTGATAACAGTAACATTATTATTTACTGGTGTGTAACATTCTTGAGTGACAGCTTGTTTTGGAACATTATTAGTCATAATAGATACTCTTCTAGGAAGCATAAGAGTTTTAGTGAAGGATAGTTGTTGACCAGAGACGGTGAATGGTCTTAGAGGATTGTTGAGGGATGTTTTACTGTTCCATTTCATTTTTTTGTATGTTACAACGGATGGCTGTGGAGGGGGTGTATAAGGGTACGTTTCTGGTTCTTTGATTGGGTCAAATACGGTTGGTTGTAAATTTCCGTAGAGTTCAGGTGGATCTGTTCTAGGTTTTGGATTGATAAAGGGGTTTGCGTTGTCTGAAAGAGTAAATTTTTGTAGGTATTCTTCACTTATGTTATTATTACTCATTTTTATTATATAATATTATATATTATATAAAAATTTTACAAAATATAAAAGAATGGATTCAGAGAACAAAGCGTTCGAGGAAGAAATATTGTCTTTGAAAGATTTTTTGCCTATATATCCTGATTTTAATGAAGAAGTAGAAGAAATATTAACTGATGCCTATGTAGAGTCTGGAAATCCTAATTATAATATATACAGAAAGAAGGAGTTTTATGATTATAGATTAGATGAGAGGGAGTTTAAGCCAAAGGATCCGGGTCAGCAAATGAGACATCAGACAATTATAGCTAGATATATAAGCAGTCATACTCCTTATGGAGGATTGTTATTGATGCACGAGCCGGGAACAGGAAAGACGTGTTCATCGGTTGCAGCAATAGAGCAGATAAGGAGTGAGATGGGAACATATAATTCATATAATGGCGCGTTGATATTAATGAAGGGATCAAATCTTATTAACAATTATATTAACGAGCTTGTGTTTGTGTGTACTTGTAAGAGTCAGGATAAGGATAGGAAGTGTATAGATGGTCCTTATATACCAGAGGATTATCACGAGGATGGTATAACAGAGGAACAGAAGAAGAGAAGAATAAATGCAAAGATAAAGGAGTTTTACGAGTTCGATACATTTGGAGTATTTAGTACAAGAATAAGTAAGATGAGAGAGGAGAGTATGATAAAAAAGTATAGCAATAAGATAATAGTGATAGATGAGGTTCATAATCTTCGAATAAAAGATGAGGAGAATCATTATAGCATTATACATAATTTTTTGCATACTGTAAAGAATTGTAAGGTGATATTGTTGACAGGAACACCAATGGTTGATAGACCGGAGGAGATAGCTAGTATAATGAATCTGATATTGCCTATTGATAAACAGTTGCCTGTGGAGGATGAATTTGTGAAGGATTATTTGATAAAGTCTGATAATAAGAATATATCTTTACTGGATGAGGACAAGGTGAGTGAGTTGAAATCTTATATACACGGGTATGTGAGTTATTTGAAGGCAATGAGAAGTGATGTAAAAAAGAGTTATGTTGGTGATGTTAAAGTAGGAAATTTTAACTTATATCCGTTGAAGATGGGAGAGTTTCAGACAAGTGTATATTATCCTGCTTATATAAGAGATAGGGAGAGTGCTGATAAGAAGGGTGTTTATAATGATTCAATACAGTCAAGTTTATTTGTGTTTCCTGATGGAACGTATGGAACAGAGGGTTTTGATAGATATATTCAGGAGACAAAACAAAAGTCAATATTTGATGATAGTGAGAGATCGGTGTTTAAGTTGACATCTATATTGCGTGATAATATTATAAAAGATGCTCCTAGAGTTGAGGATAGATTAGAGAGATTGAGAATGTATAGTACAATATATGCTGATTGTATAAAGAAGTTGTTAGATCCTGAAGATCGGTCAAATCATTTCATATATATAAAATTGGTGAAGGGAAGTGGAGCGATACTTTTTGCAAAGTTGCTAGAGTTGTTTGGATTTAGGGAGTCAAAGGGAGGATTTAATAAGGGACTACACTATTCAATAATAACAAATTCGACGACGACTGATAAGGAGAATTTGGACATATTAAAGACTTTTAATCACAAGTCAAATATGGATGGAAAGTATATCAAGGTGATAATAGGAAGTAAGGTTATTTCTGAGGGAATTACGTTTAAGAATGTTCAGAATATACATATATTTACACCAAGTTGGAACTTTAGTGAGACAGATCAGGCGATAGCAAGAGGGTATCGTTTATTTTCTCATAGAGATTTGGAGGAGGCGGGATTAGATGTAAATGTAAAGATATTTTTGTATTGCGCTCTTCCTATGTTGGAAGATGAGCGAAGCGAATCCTTCGATGAGGAGTATGACGAGAGAAGCTTGGAAGGTTCAATAGATTATCAGATGTATAGAGTGAGCAATGATAAGGATATATCAATAAAGTCTATAGAAAAGGTGATAAAGGAGGCAAGTGTTGATTGTGCATTGAATAAGAAGAGAAATACTTATCCCAGTAGTAGAGATGGATCAAGAGAGTGTAATTACGGAAATTGTAAGTATAAGTGTGATGGTGTTAGAAATGATTGGATCGATAATTTGGGAGAAGATGATATTGATGTGAGTACTTATAACTTGTATTATAATGAGAGTGATTTGAATGAGATGATAAGTGATATAAAGAAATTGTTTGAGGAGTATGCAATGATTAGTATAACTTTTGAAAAATTATTTAAGAGTATTAAGAAGGAGAAATATACTTATCGTATGATGATAGATGCGATAGGGAAGATGGTTTCGAATAATGTAACGATGAATTCAGTGTTTGGCAATAGAGTATTTTTTAGGTTTGACAATGATATGTTGTATTTGACGACCAATTTGAAGAATAATAGTAATTTTTTTGATAGTTATTATGTGGAACGATTTCCTTTGCAGAAAGAGATAAATTTGAATGATAACATAGATGAGTTTTATTACAATAGTCTTCCAAATTTGTTTAAGAGTTTGAAGGAAGAGACAGATGATACAAAGAGACGAAGTATTTTACGAAAGTTTCCTCCATCAGTTCAGGAGTTTTTGTTAGAGACTTCAATATTGTCTCAAGAGAAGGGTATTAGTGGCGTTAATAGCATAAGAGAGTTTATATTGAGCGAATTTAGACCTTTCATAGAGAGATTTGAGGATAATATTATAGCATCCACATTATTGCATTCAATAGATCCTAGTGAGAAGATAAGATGTTTGGATATATCAGATATAAAGGAAGAAGCAGAGTGGAGAGATTGCGCAGATGAGAATGTGGAGAGAGTTATTGAGAGAATGTCACAGAAGAAGACAGAAATACACGATAATCCTTATGGATATTATGGCATATTGAATAAGGCAAATGATAAGTTTTCTATAGCAAATATAGTTGCAGAGAAACAAAAGGTAAGAATAACAAAGACAGGAAAAGTGGATACACGTAGATCAAGTACTGGAAGAGTATGTACTACTTGGGATCACGAGGAGTTGTTATTATTGATAGATAAAATTAAGTTGGAGTATCCAGAAGAGTTTAAGAAGAGATATAGTAAGAAGACAGAGGAACAGATGAATAGAGAGTATGATAATAAGTTATTTGTGAAAGTAGCAAAGATAGTAGATAGAGATAGATTTGAGGAGATGAGTAGAGATGACAAATTGAGACTTATGTATTGGGGAATTTCAGGTAAGGAGAAGATAAATAAACCAGAGATATGTGATGCAATAGAGAAATGGTTTAAGGATCACGGATTATTGGAAGAAAAATTGGCAGAGCAAAAAAATGTAAAAAAGAAAAAATAAAAATCTAGAGATAATTTTTTGATGAAAATAAAATTTTTTTATAATAAAAAGATGTCTATTTCACTACTAGGATCTATTAATGTATGTAAAGTAAATACTGGATGGGCTGATAAGATTCAATCCGATCGTTTCGAAAATCCATCTAACCTATTGTGCCCACTATGGAATGGACAAGACAACTTTGGTCGTTTTGTTCACCCTGATTCATTTGTAACAAAGAATGCTGGATGTAACTCTGCTGATGATCGTGTAGCCGTAGAGAACTTTCTAAGACCACAATATATGGAGTACGTTGCTTTGGATGCTGCTGGTTTCCAAGCTCCTCTATACGGAAACGGAAAGCAGGTCGTAGAAGGTTTTGCCAACCCATCAAACAATACCGGCAATATGTTTACCGCCGATGCAATGGTTACCAGACAGAACGCCTACAAGGAAGTTCCCAGAATCGTAGGAAGCGCTGGTTATGATTACTCTGCTACTAACACTATTACCGATTTTGGTTTAAGAGGAGTTAATGGAAACTTCAATGGAAGAGGATGTGGACAGCGTTACTCACCATCACCTGTTGTTGAGAATTTTGCCTATGATGATCGTGCTGGCTACAACTACAACCAGAGAGTCGCTCAATCACAAATTCAGGCCTACAAGTCTGGATGCGCTGCTTGCCAATCTGGTTTTTAAATTAATTTGTTTAATTATATATTTATATGCATTATTGTATATAAATAAATTTGTTATGAAGAGAAGCCTAAGAAATGAGAAACAAAAGAAATTTGCACCCACTTTTCTCAATAATATGAGTATGATTATGAGTAGTAGTGATGAAAAAAGGGATACTTATATTTCTATATTTGTTGAAGAGAGGCTTGGTAATCAGTTATTTGAGATTATATCAATGTGGTCTTATGCTAAAAAGAATAATATAAAATTTGTGTTGGATAAGAGTTATCAAGAAAAAAATCCAAAGTATTACAGAAATTTTTTTAGCAGTTTAGATTATGTGGATAGGCTTGATAATTATGTAGTGAAAGATTGCCCATTATATAAGAGTATATGGGATAGTAATGAATTGTATGATCTTTATAATAGATATAGGAGATATGGATTAAATATAGTAGCAAAGGGTTTTCTTCAGAACGCAAATAATTTTAATGCTTATAGAGAAGAGATACTAGAAAAATTTTTTAATATTAGAGAAGTAAAAGAGAAAAATAATAAGTTTTTTATACATATTCGCTTGACTGATTTTAAAACTTCGCCAATACATAACTTGAATTTAGATAGGTATTATGCAAGAGCGATTGAGTATGTTTCTTCTTTGATAAATGTTAATGAGACAATATTTTATATAATGAGTGATGATATAGAGGAGGCAAGAAAAAAGAGTTATTTGAGTAAATTGAACGAGAATAATGTGAATAATATTATATTTGTAGATAACAGAGAGTATGATGATATAGCTACACTTGAGCTATGCAAGGAATGTTGTCAGGGAGCTATTATAGGACATTCTACGTTTGGATGGTGGGGTGCTTATATTATAAATTGTCCAGAGAAGATTGTGGTTTGTCCAAATAAATTTTTGAAGAGTAATGAAAATTTTTCTGGATTTTTTTTGGATTATAAAGTTATAGATATATAAAAAAATATAATAAATAAATAATGGCAGAGGAAAGAATTGGCGAGACAGCGGCAAAACTTTTAGAAGACCTTTTATATTTTCAAAATCAAGTTAGATTATATCATTGGAACACAAAATTATATCCAAGACACGTTGCTAGTGGAGAATTATATGAAAAGATTGATTCCTTTATAGATAAATTTATAGAGATATATATGGGTAAATTTAACGGAGGTTCTTTAAAGGGAGCTCCTCTTATATATAAAGAGATGGAAATAAAACTTTCAAATGTAAATGATGCAGAGATTATTAAAGTATTAAATGATTTAAAATCTGTTCTAGTTGATGTTTGTAAGTGGCTAAGTGATAGTATGCCTTCTTATAGTAATACAGACTTGAAGAATTTGATAGATGAAATTATGGGGGATACTAACAGAACATTATACTTGTTTACTTTAAATTAGATGTTATTATAATATCTTAATATTATAATAAAATAAAGAAATAAAGAATGGAAGATATAATAGATAATTTCTACGATTTTATGGATGATCCGACATCTCAATTAAATGAAGATATAGATGACGAGGATATTTTATCTGTCTTTTTGTCTAATAACTTGATAGCTTTGAGAATGATAACTACAGTAATTGATAAAGAAGAGATGTATAATACAGTTATAAGTAATAGTAAGAGTGATTCTATTGTTATATTATCAGAGTTGTTAAATAGGGAGCTTCAAACTATTCCTAATATAGAACAATATAAGATTGATGTATGCAATAAAAAGCTTAGAGAATTGATAGATTTTCTTGGAGAAGAAAAAGAAAAGATAAGAGAGGTTCAACGAGAAAAGGAAGAAGCAGAAGAGAGAAAGAGAAGAGAAAAGGAAGAAGAAAAAGAGAGAAAGAGAAGAGAAAAGGAAGAAGCAGAAGAGAGAAAGAGAAGAGAAAAGGAAGAAGCAGAAGATGAGAAGAAAAAAAGAAGAAGAGAGAAACAGAAAGAATATAGAGAAAGAGCTAAAGAGAAAAAAAGACAAAGAGAACAAGAAGATGCTGAAAGAAGAGCTAGATGGGACAGATCTGGAGGCGGGTTTTTTGGAGGGGGAGGATTTTTCGGAGGGGGGTTTTTTGGTGGAGGATATGGAGGAACAGCTACAGATGCATTTCAAAAGGCTTATGTAAATAAAAATGGAGAGGAAGATAAAAAGAAAGCTGAACAGGAGGAGAAGAAATATAAAGAGGATTTGGAGAAGAATAAGGATTTAATACAGGGAGATCAGTTTAGATGTGTTACACCTTATAAAAGAGGAACTGATGATGCAAAACTTCGTTTAAAATCTTGTAAACAGGAGGGAAATTTTGCAAAGGGATTTACTGAATTTTTTGGCAATAGACAACAGTGCATAGAGTATTGCAGTACAGAATAATATAGAGTAATTATTGATAACAGTGGAGCAATTCAAGATTGAAATATGTAAAAGAAAGGAGGGACATCAAGTAAAAATAGTTACAGAGTTAAGGAAGAATAAGGCAGACTTTATTTATGATTGGATTAAGAAGCATTATGAGGAATTAGATGTTAATAAATGGGAGTCTTGTTCATCGGATAAGGAGGAGATGAAAAGACTTGAAGAGATAAAGTCTAAAAATGATTGTCTAAAATTATTTGAAAATTAAGAGAAATTTAAAGAGCACTTAAAGATTATTTTCTAATATACAGAAAATAATGTCTAGAATTTCTTCCTTTCTAAAGCTTGGAAATACTGTTTTAAATACTCGTTATATTCATCATATCGAGATTTCTCCAGATCAGTATAACATTTATATGAAAGGAATTACAAAAGGAGTTATTATGTTTGGTTCTGGATCTTTATCTGAAGACTATGACTCTTTTATCGTATCAAAAAATGAAAAAGACAAGCAAGATTATGATAAAGTTAGTAAATGGCTTTCTAATTTAGAAGATTAATCATATTTAAAGAGTGTTTCTATTAATATAGAATAATTGAGAATTGATAATGTCTTTTATAAGGATTGGAGATACAGTAATAAACACTAATCATATTACTACTATTAAGATTTCTGCGGATAGTTATTATATTAATATGATAGGAGGAAATCCCAAAGGATCTTTTTTTGGAAATTATCTTTTTAATGGTGGACATTTGTATACAGAAAATAGTGCTATTCTAGTATCAAAAAATCATTATAAAGAAGGATATGATAAAGTTAGCAAATGGCTTTTAGACAATAATTTAGGAGGCTATTAAAGTTATTAAATCTTATATTAATATAAGATTTATGAAGAGACTTAGACTTGAACTAAGAACCTGTAGATCTGGAATCTATTGCGCTGCCGATTGTGCCATCCCTTCTTTATTTTTTTCTAAAATTAATTGACTTTTTTATGCGTATCTAGCATAGGCGTATTTAGAACCATTTCCGGGTGTTCCCTTGAATGAGCCCTTTAATTGTTGTTGTTTACTGTAGTTTAGAGATTGTCCTAGATTGATAAAGTTTGGACCACTCTGGAACTGGTAGGCATCGCTATTGTATCCATATCCAAATGGGCAGTTACAAGGAGGCTGTTGTACAACATCTCTAGTTGGATTTGGGCCATAGTTAAAGTTCTGAGCATAAGTGCAATATAAATTGATAGCATCAAGATCGGCTTGTGTTCTAGTACCTTTTAGTAAGGGATTAGTCTGATAACAACTGCAACAAGACATTTTTATAATTAGAAAAAAAAAAGTTAATATATTTTTTAAAGCTTGAAACTTAAAATATAAGAAAATAGAAATGAGCTATAAAATTTATAAAGAATTTCCTGTGCTTTATGGAACAGAGAAAAATGGTAAGACAAAGATGTGGAAAGCCTCTATTTACTATGATGAAAATGGAGATAAAGCTATATCTACTATAGAGTTTGGACAACTTGATGGGAAGAAACAGTTGTCTAGTAGAGAATATACAGAAGGAAAGAATATAGGAAAGAAAAATCAGACAACTCCTCTAGAACAGTGTATAAATGAGACACAGAAAAAATGGTTTGATAAAAAAGAGAAGGAGAGTTACCGAGAAGATAAAGAGGATAGTGAAGAAAAAGAAGAGAAACAGGATAATGAAGAGAAGGAGGAGAAATATTTTCCTATGCTTGCTCATACTTATGAGCCTAATACAAGTAAGAATAAGAAGAATGATATAGTTTTTCCTTGTTATGTGCAACCAAAATTGGATGGATTGCGTTGTATTATGTATAAGGATAGAGGTGGAAAAATAAGGTGTCAGTCTAGAACAGGAACTTATTTTGATACAATGGATCATATAACAAATGAACTAAAGACTCTATTTTACAATCCAATTATACTTGATGGAGAGTTGTATACAGATAACATTCCTTTTGAAGAGTTGGCGGGTTTGATAAAGAAGAAAAAGATTTCAGAGAGTGATAGAGATAAACTTAAAAATGTAAAGTATCACGTTTATGATATTGTAGATTCCACCCGAACATATGAGGAGAGACATAGGGATATTGTTAGACTTATTGGAAGTAATTATGAGTACACAGTTACTGTTCCTACTTATTTATCAGAAAAGGTTAATTTTAAAAAATTTTTTAGCGAGTTTATAGAGATGGGATATGAAGGAATTATGCTTAGAAATATGAATGGTATGTATCGTTGTAATTATAGGAGTCACGATTTACAAAAGTATAAGGAGTTTATGGAGTCAGAGTATGAAATAGTTGGATTTAAAGAGGGCGATGGAAGAGACAAGGGAACAGTAATATGGGTGTGTAAGAGTGAGAATAAAGAGTTTAGTGTAAGACCAAAGGGAACAATGGAGAGTAGAAGAGAGTTATTTATAAACGCAAAGAAGTATATTGGAAAGAAATTGACTGTAATTTATCAGGAGCTTAGTGAGTTAGGAGTTCCACGTTTTCCAGTAGGAAAGGCGATAAGAGAAGGGTATTAAAGGATAAAATTATATTTTTATTAAATATAATTTAACTTATTTGGCTTTGGTAATTCTTAGTGTTGTGTAAGACGAGGACTTACAGTATTTATCCCATATGTCTTGTGGTAGTTCCTTCTTTGATATAGATTCTCTAGACATTAGAGACTTTTTTATTTTATACTTTTGGCTATCTACTGTGTGTTCTAAAGATGTTAATCCATCATTCATCATATGTTCCTCTATTATTTTTCTGTATTTATCGTGTCTTTTCTGAAGTTCATCAAGTTTTAGTTTGGTTTCAATAAATTTTGTCAAGTCGCTTTCAGACATCTTTTATATCTTTTTAAAAATTTAAAATTATAAAATGACTTATTATTTGAAAGTTGCTAAAGATGATATGTCTGGATTGTGCAATCAGATATATACTATTGCTGGTTGTATTGAATACTGCATAAAAAAGGGAATTAATAATATGATATGTGATGGATTTTTATTGGAAGTAAAAACAAAAGAGTATTGTCTTTTATCTGAAGTCATAGATATGAAGAAAATAAATCAAACGTTAAAGAAACACAAATTAGAATTACGTGATGCAACAGAGGAAGAGAGAAAGACTATACAATTTCAACCATCTCCCATTCTTTATATGGCTAATTCTTTTAATAGTAAGATATTTACCGATATACTAAATAACATTGTTTTTTTAGAAGATTACAATACACTCGCAAAGAATATCGTAAAATATGATAGAATAAATGTTATTCATTTAAGATTAGAGTATGATGCAGTAAATGTGTTTAGTAAACAGATGAATATACATCCAGATGTATACAGGATAGTAAATGAGGATAGGTATATAGAAGCAATATCCAAGTATATAGATAAAAATGTTATGACAGTTATTTTAACAAATGATAAGAGTAATAGAGTAATAGATTATATGAAAAGATACAAGTATAAATTTATTCTTACAGAAAAAAAGTTTGATAAAAGAGAACTAAATGCTTTAGTTGATCTTCATATCGGATTTATGTGTAATACTGTTCTAATAGGATCTTATGATTCATCTTTCAGTTATACAATACTTAATAGGGTATTAATAAAGAGAAATCCTGAATTTTTTTCTTGTATGATTGAGTTAAACAAGTACGATAACATTAATAGACTCTATAATTATAATACATATGATAAGTATATATCTGATGATAGTATAAAGTCTCTTATTTTTATAGGAATGGATGGTCAATTATATTCTTAAAAATGAAAAAAAGTATAAAAATATTATTGAAAATCAATAGATCAAAGTTATGAAGAAGTCTGTTACTATCAAGCGAAGTGTTTTTATTTCTCCTAGCTATATTGACAGTAATATTATGAAAAATGTCTTTAGTATTCTAAAGAATAAATACGAGAAAACTTGTGATGAAGATGATGGTATGATACTCTCTATTGATAAGATCTTGAAAGTTGAGAATATGATAAGTAAAGATTCTTGTTCTATTATATTTGACATAACATTTATAGCAACTGTTATTAAGCCAGAGAAGAATATGGTTTTGCAGATTAAGCCGACATATATTCTCGCTTCGAAGGGAATTTTCTCTAAAACATATGATAGTATTTCTATCTTCGTGCCAGAAATCAATATTAAGGACTGGAAATATGCAAACGAGTCCTATACTAAAGGTGGAAAAGTTATTAACAAGGATACTACAATTGATATTGTTATTAATGATATTAAATTTAATTCTACAAAGTATAACTGTGTTTGTTCATTAGCATAAGTTTTAAGTTTATAAAATATACAATTTATAGAGTAAATTGTATATAAAATGAGCGCTGAACTAAAATCATATTCTGATCTTCATAAGACGCTAGTTGCGTTTTTTGATGAGCTAGTTGATATGTTCCCTAAAGAGGGAGATTTTGTTATGTTGCGTATTATGATTAAGGATCGTGTTCCTGTCACTTCTATTGTTAAACATTTTGAGAAGTCACTTCTTCCAGAAAAGGAAGCTATTCTTAGACGAGATAACTCTTTTTTTGACAAGAATATCCTATTTATTCACGTTGGTGATGTTCAAGCTCAAAAATTTCGAAAGCTCTTCCTAAATCTAGACAAAGAAGATCAACAGGCTATCTGGAAGTGGCTTGACGCATTTGTATCCCTTACTGAAAAGTGTCTATAAGGTTATAAGCTTATAATCAACAAATATATTTTATATTATAGTTAATATAAAATGAAGGATATATGCTCAAATAAATACGTAACTATTTTTTCTAATGCTATTATACAGACTGTTATTATATTTATTTTTCTAACAATATTTTTCTTCTCTTATGTGAGTGGTGTTGAAAAAACTGAATTTGAGTCACAATTAAACTTTATTACTGATTCAGTTTACAGTAGACATAAGAAAGAGATCAATGATGCTTTAGATAGATACTCAATAAATGAAGACAAGAGAAGGTATATAAAGACAGCAATATACGGAACAATAGACTACAACGAGGAAGAAATGACAAAAAAATCTCAACAGGAAAACAAGAATATAGAACAAACAAATAATAAGATAAAGGAAGACTCAATTTTTTATGTAAAGGCATTAACAATAATAGCTATAGTAATACTATTCATTATTTTTATTATTATGCACAAGAAATACGATTGCTATCTTCCTCTAGGTCAGTATTTTAAGGAGGGGATAATAGTTTTATTTTTTATCTTTGTTGTAGAGATAATTTTTCTTAATGTTGTTGTAAAAAATTATATCAGCGCAAATCCAAATGAGATAAAAAATAAGATTGCGGCCTCTATAATTAATTATATAGATAATAAAGGTATTAATAAATGAATACAGTTGACATACTGATAAATGTTATCTTACACTCTTTTATATTATTTGTATTTTTATCCTTCTTTTTCTTCTTATATATTTCAAAAAGAGAAAAGGAAGAACTTGATAGACAAACAGACTCTATTTGTAAACGTATACCTGACCTTATTGATACTTTGAAGAAAGAAGATAAAGATAAGTTAATAGACTGGAAAAATGTTAGACAAAAAGCTTTGGAAGAGATGGAATATGATGACTTGGATATTGATGACTACATTAAAACTAATAACGAAGAGCTTAAATATATTACAATAATCATTGGAGGTTCTATGTTATTTCTTATACTCTTAATATATCTATACTATACATATTTACTGAAAGAAGACATAGATATGGCATATATTATAAAAGAAAATATTGTTATATTTATATCAATAGGAATAATAGAATTTTTATTCTTTACAAAAGTATCCTCTAAATACGTTCCAATATTACCTGTACAAATCTCTTCCACAGTTCTCGACAGAATAAAACAAAATATAATGACCTACCATTAAACAACTCCGTTAAACAACTTCATTAAACAACTTCATTAAACAACTTCATTAAACAACTTCATTAAACAACTTCATTAAACAACTTCATTAAACAACTCCGTTAAACAACTCCGTTAAACAACTCCGTTAAACAACTCCGTTAAACAACTCCGTTAAACAACTCCGTTAAACAACTCCGTTAAACAACTCCGTTAAACAACTCCGTTAAAC
>Ga0129333_10002673_pt1 | contig 16634 bp, 17 predicted proteins | sample CPB6_08_DNA_FD_94474 | JGI IMG/M metagenome (GOLD analysis project Ga0129333, IMG submission 94474) | Freshwater to marine salinity gradient microbial communities from Chesapeake Bay, USA - CPBay_Sum_0.6_0.8_DNA | ecosystem: Environmental > Aquatic > Marine > Coastal | place: USA: Chesapeake...
ACCAATCGATTGTATAACACGTACAAAGGACTTGCCAGGCTCAATAAGAACCAAATTAAAAATGCGAGGAATATTGATCCCAACTGCCGCCACACCGTAGGTTGCGATGATGACTTTATCTTGACTCGTTGCCACTTCGTCATATTCTTCTTTTCTATCCTTTGTCTTTACATTACCTGATATGAATACGCTATCTTCAATTTCATTTACTAAAAATTTACCTGTATCAATTCTATTTACTAAAACAAGCGTATTACCTTTTTCTGCTATATTCTTAACCAATTTACTGATATAAATCATTCTATTTTCATCAGTAACAAGATACTTTAATTCTTCTGCATAATTTTTAAACTCTGGTAGATCAATCAACTGTACTATGTTTACATGACAATTACTAAGTACTCCACGCTCTTGCAATTCACTGGCTTGTATACCACCAACTACTGGTCCAATGCTGGCAAATATCTGTTCTGCTTCGTGTGGTTGTTTAGGTACAGTTCCAGTTAGTCCCCAACGAATACAAGCATTGTTTAGGTTGCGTGTAAGTAAATTTTTTAATACTTCTGCTTTGGCCATATGTACTTCGTCAACAATCACAGCCCTTACACCGTCTAAAAACTCTGCTAGTGTATATTGTTCTTCACCGGCTTCCTTACTCTTTTTATCTAATATGTTTAGACTTTGCCAAGTACAAATCGTATGTGTGCAATTTAAATCTTTACGATCACCATAATAGACACCAACGTCTAAACCTACATTTGTATAATCTTCAAGGGTTTGTTCAACCAAACTTTTATTTGGTACAATGGTAATAGTTCTGCCATATTGTTCACATAGTTGACTTAAAGTGGCAGTTGTGATTGTTTTCCCTGCTCCAGTAGCAATTTCTTGTAGACTTTGATGATTAGTTAAGAACGTATTAATGGCTTCAACTTGATAGTCTCTTAGCATGATAGGTTTACCAGAATCTATGTGACCTTCTGGCCATACTTTACCTTGATCTGCCCAATATGTTTCTGTAATAGGTTGAAATTCAATTTTCGTACTAGACCTATGATCCTCTATATCATCAACTTCAATATGAAGTTCATTTAGTAGTTCTAATATACGTTCAATATGATTTAAATATCCACTTCCACCAATGCCAAATAAACTAGTTGATCCGTCCCATCTTCCTAACTTGTATGAAGGACGAAATCTAGCAGTAGGATCAACATATTTGAAAGCATTGGCTATTTTTCTACGGGCCTCTATGGGAAGACCTTCCAATTTAATGTTGACTTCGTCTTTAATAATAAGTTTACAGTATTTCATCACATTTATTAATCAGTGGTTTTGTTGCTGTATAGTATACAACAAGATCACAGTCATTGCAATAGACTTCAGTTTTATTTGAACGTAGTCCACTAGTAAAACTTATAACTGCATCTGGGTACCAATTATTTTTTAATAAAAATTTAGGTAATTTACCATTGTTGATTCCAACAAATTTACTACTATCATTAAGTTGTTTGTTGAAGTTATTATCTGCAATAATTTTATTAAAAGTTTGACCTTCCCCTTTATTATCAAATCTAAAATAGATACCAACAGAGTCAGTAATGTTAATACTCTTAAACAAATTAAGGCAAGAAATACATTCAGATATTGAATAACTGTCAAAAACCATGAGTATTTTATCTCTTTTCAAGTTACGAATAGCATTTATTAGATTACTAAATGAAACTTTTGAATTAGGGATAAAAATCTTAGGTAAATTTCTATTGGCAATCTTATACTCTAAAGAATTTTGAGTTTTTTCATCAAAATTTTGATCAAAGGTATATTGATATCGCAATTTTCTATCTAGAATAACCAGATCAGAATCCAGTGTTTCAAACTTATTAATTACTTGTTCTTTTTCTCTGTAAAAATTTTCAAATCTAAATTTATTATGAAAATACTCGGTGTCAATGTTCTTTACTTTTTCGTGTAATTCTAAAAATTCTGGTGAAAATGTAAATTTAAATGATTTTAAGGTATCATATATAACTATAAGATTTTTTTCAAATAAGGAGTAGTAATGAATACTCGGAGTTCCAAAAGTTATATCACCTAGTAAATTTCTGTTCAGTAATGAAACAACTTTTTTAATTTCTTTATCAAAACTAAACTCTATTTTTATGAAAAATTTACCCTTTTCTTTCTCTTCTATACTAACATTACGAGTTTTTTCAATTTTTCTAAAAGTTTTATCCCAAGTCGGAAACTTAAGACTGTTGGCAATATCCAGCTCAGTAGAGTCTAAGTATTCTAAATTCTCTTTTAGAATTTTTACCAGTAAATTTCCTTGTGACTCGGTGATGTAACTATCATTAGTCATGATATTACTAATATTTTTTAGTATTTTTATATCTCTTAAAGGTACTGATGGATGAAAATTGTTCAGACCTTTATCCATTAACTCATTAATGATCTTGTCAATAGTTTTCATAGTGCTATTGTATAAGACTTGACATGCTATGTCAAGTTTACTTTACTCAATAAGCGTTTTAATGGTATACCTGCACCTATTTCTTCTAAAGTCCACTCAGTATGTGCTATTTTTTCAAACCATAACTTTCTATCTGGTAGGTGTGGGTCATTGATGTTATTCATCTTAATACTTACATCACTGGCTAAACTAGATTCTTCACATATCAATGGTATACCGTGCCATACACTGCGTATCCCTACCCCACTATTATAGTTTATAATAGTTCTATAGTTGAAAAATAGGTTATATTCATCATACGTTCCTGGAATCTTCACTGGACTTTCCAAAAAAACATTTTTTCCAACAATTCCTGAAAATCTATTGCGTGGATGTGGTCTGACATGAATGGGATGATCAGTATAACTTCTAATTTCTTCGATTTTTTTCAAAATCCATTCTCTGCTAGACAATGCACAAGACCATTGTAAACTCTGATCATGTTGACCAGCTAGTAAGATAGGTAAATTTTTGTTATTTCTTGGTTTATGTAAAATTAACCCTAGATTTTTGGCTCTCTCAGGTAAAAGATTGTCATCATTAGCGTAGATCCCATTTTTTGTGATATTATTCACAGAAACTTTCCAGGTTACTCCTCTGACTAGACTACCAACTTCCAAAATAAACACAGGTTTTTCTAATCTTCTATAATGTTCATAAACTTTTCGATTATTCTCCATACGGCCACGCCAGAGCACACTCCATATTAGAGCACAATCAGCGTCCCAACTATTTTCTACTGGTTCTATTCCAAGTTTTTGACAACTTTCTAAAAATTTACGCCAAACTGGTTCACTCTGTAGAGCAGTCTGATTTGCAAAGTAGGCTATTCTCATAAGTTAAATATTTAACTATGAAAATGCCACCGTTATATGGAAATTTAGCCGAATCTGATACAGTATTTTTCATCGCCGCTGATGAAAACTACTTCAATGTCCATGCTCGACCACTGATTAACAGTATCAGGCAAAGTTTCAAAGAGACTATTCACTTTCATTTGTACAACCCCAGTGACCATACCAAGATTTTTTGTGATAAGTCAAATATTTCATTTAGTTTCGAATATTTTGATGAAAGTTCAGTGAAAGAAACATTCCAGGTCTATAAAAATGTCAGTGTTGATTGGGAGTTGTCTAGAAGACGTAGTAAAATGTTAAAAGAGGGTGATGATATTTCAAAATTGCATAATGAGTTAGTTAGAACTTACTATGCCTGTGCAAGATTCGTCAGATTACATGAATTATTGACCAAACCTACTTATATTATCATGTTAGACACTGATAGTTTAGTAAGACACCGATTTAATTTGCCTAGTACCATGTATGATATACATATTTTTGAAAAAAGGCATAGAAAACATGTTCCTTACACTCAACATTTGGCTAGTACCATATTTTACACCGGAACTCAAGGTAGTTTTGACTTAATTAAGGATCATGCCAAGTTAATCAGAGAAGAATTTGACCTAGATTCCTTTTATTGGTTCCTAGACCAAGAAACTTTAGATATTGCCATACAAAAATACAAAAAAAATGCACTACGTCAGGTTTTTGTTGACTTTGACATGGATCCTAACAGTTATATATGGTGTGCCAAGGGTCGTAGGAAAAATGAACAGGTGTGGTTGGAAGAAATTGCAAAATATCAATGACCATAAAAATCTTTGAACTTTTTCCAGTATTCACCGCTTGAAATTTCAGAATTATTCCAATGTATGTTGGCTATTTTGTGCGCCCAGTCTTCTCTATCAGGTTGTGGCGGGTCTTCAATCTCAGATAAGTTAGTAAACCCAACATCTATAGCCCAACTGTTTAATGGATCGTCTAAATAGACTGGAATTCCTTCAATTACACTGGCACAATTAGGTGTACTGTTGTATCCAATGCTACACCAAGCATTATTTAGGTCTTGTGCAATATTAGGATTATTACTTACATGAACATCGGTCTTGGCAAAAATTTGATACAGTTTTCTTCTATTTTCAGTGTCAAATGTTTTATCGCCTGGGTGTAATCTTATTATAATTTTTCGATCAGTGTATTGTTTTACTCTAGAAACCATACCTATGATCCATTCTAGTCCGTTACGGTTTAACATATTCCAAGACAACGTTCTTTGTCCTAATATAAGCACATGGTTACCATTTTGTCTCCATGGTTTGATTTCTAAGTTATGATATTGCAAAACTTTTTTAAGTTTTTGTTTATTAATTTCTTTACCTAAAAAATATTCTCCATCTGTTGGGTATACACTGTTAACGCTGTATCGATGATACTGATGCTGGTTACGACCGTAACTAAAAATATTACTATCAACAAATATTACCTTAGCCTTCATTAACTTCAACGTGTCAATGATTTTTCTTCTATAATTATTCTCTAATGTGTAACCTAAAACAAAACCAGCATCTAAATTATTAATATATTGCGATCTACTTTTAAAATCAATAGCAGTATCACCTAATGCAATAACTCCTTGACGAAAATAATCCATCAAGTTTTGCTTGTGGAGAGCCTTATGTATATTTGATATAGAGGAATAAAAAATACCTACTCTCATTCTTTTACCAACCTATCAATAGCAATTAATTTAGATAATAATGCTTCCATGTCTTCCATCTTAATCATATTAGGCCCGTCACTAGGGGCACGATCTGGATCATTGTGGCATTCAATAAAAACACCGGCTAATGATCCTGTTGCTACTGCTGCTCGGGCGAGATATGGGACCATCCCGCGATCCCCGCCAGTAGAGGCACCCAAACCTCCAGGCTGTTGTACGCTATGCGTACAATCAAATATAACAGGATATTCAGTTCCAGCCATAATAGGCAAACTACGCATATCGACCACAAGATTGTTGTATCCATGAGTGTATCCTCTCTCACATAACATAATACGTTCATTGCCAGTGCTGGCTATCTTCTCTGCTACATTCCTCATATCGTGAGGGGCTAAGAATTGGCCTTTCTTCACGTTAATAGCCAATCCAGTTTCACCTGCTGCTATCAATAAGTCAGTTTGACGGCATAGATAGGCAGGTATTTGTATTATGTCTATACCAGCATCAGCCACTATACTTGCTTGATAACTTTCGTGTATATCAGTGAGTACAGGTATATTGAAATTATCTTTGATATCACGCAATATACGCAGACCTTGGTCAATACCAATACCTCTTTTACCATTTATACTAGATCTGTTGGCTTTATCAAAACTGCTTTTAAAAATTAATGATATGCCTAATTTATCAGTTATATCCTTTAGCATTAGTGCTAGATAAAAGGCATGTTCACGAGACTCTATTTGACAAGGTCCTGCTATTAATACAATGGGTAAATTATTGCTAATCCGTATGTTTCTAAGTATTATTTCTTTCATTAAGTTTCTTTACTAGTTCTTCATATTCTTCAGAATCTCTAGTCATTCGTCTTTTATCATTGATTATACTTTCAACTAGATGATCGTTGTTTCCATCCCATAGCGCTCTCAAAATTTTAGGTATCTTACTTCCATAATGAACAGTACCTAAAGTATAAGTGTGCAGTCCACCACCATGATCAGTATTTTTAATTTTATAAGAAGGCCATTTGCCTTTTATTAGACTTTCCACAGCCTCACCATCATAATACCTACGTAGTTTAAAAATGTTCCCACTTTCCCAAATATTTTCGTAATCATACATAAGGTCATCTAATCTTGAATCACGCATGTTAACTATGATATGACCAGCATCTAATTTGTTTTTTTGACTTTCACCGGTGGCCCATATGACTTTATCACTATAGATTTTGTTAAGTATCTCTTCAAATTCTTTTTGATTAAAATTAAAAACTTCTACGTCAGTGTCTAATAAAACCACCCAATCATATCTTCTTAAATTTTTTAATGCCCAAATTTGACTCTGCATCTTACGCCAAAAATTCATAGGCTTAGTTCTATTACAAAAAGTAGTAAATTTATTAGATCTGTTGTATGCGTAGTTCCAATCTATAACAAAGAAGTTTGGATCTGCTATATCTTTTGCATCATGTACTATATATTTGTCACCAGGAAGTTTATTCCAAGAAGGTAGACAATATTTTGCTATGTAATGATAATAATTAGAGTCTGCTAGACCAGACCAGGCGATTCTCAAAATCTTACTCCTATCTTACGAAAAATAACCCAGTTCTTTGTATAAAAGGTTTCTTCATTGTACTATTTTTCCTTAAAAGTTTAGTAAGTTCCTCATCATAGTTAAAATTGTAATTTTTAAATACATTGATCCAATAATCAGCATGTTGACAATTAACGTGATGATGCCCTGGCCATCCTGGTGGTGCATGGGTTATGGCTACTAGATCGGAACAATTAATAGTTTGCATATAATTATCAATATATTTTTCTTCCACATGCTCTACGAATTCACAACTCCAACATAAGTCGTATTTTTCTTCTAATTTTAAAGGACCTTTTGCGTAGTCGTGTATTATAAACAAATTTGGGTTCGACCTTTTTAAAGTATAATCACCGTCAATGCCTAAAGTTTTTAAACCTTTTTTATTGGCTAAATCGACCATACCACCGGGTCCACAACCTACGTCTAAAAAACTTTTAATGTTAAATTTTTCTATAATCCAATTTAAATTTCCTTCATCTACATGAGTTTTATTTAAATGGCCTCCTAAATGTTTTGGTAAGTTCATGTTATTCTTTGTTCACAATGATTTGTTAAATAATTTTCAATATGCCAATATGTATTCATTTCAGTATTTTTAAATTCATTAAAGCACGGAGCACCTAAGGTATAATGTAGAAGTTTTGCATTTTCGTTTTCACCTAACTCATCAGGTAACCAATTCCATTCTATAGGTAAAGCACCTATACGTTCATTATCGATCCATTCAAATCTATGTAAGTGACTACCTTTAGAATTCATAATGTATTCTGGTGTTAATGATCTATTTACTTGACTATTACAGTTCCAAATTATAACGCTGCTCCAATTTTTTCTAGGATAATCTTCATTTTTACTCCCTAGATACTTTACAGGCATGCGTGTTTTATAATTGTGTTGCACAACTTGTACATCAAAGAAAGGATTTCTTAAATCCCACAATTTACTGATATCATCACGTAAAATCATGTCTCCATCTATATAGATAGCATGACCTTTAAAATTCATAAGATATGGAACTAAAAATCTACTATAGATAAAAGCATTACTGCCATCTTTATGTGTTTCTTCATAGTCCTTGAATAGGTTTAAGGCTAACGGTATAATTTGAACGGGTCTAGTGCTTTGTCTTATAATACTATTAGAACAAACATGAAATACAATGGCTTCCCTTGGATCATAACCTATAAAAATTGGTATAATTTCTTTCATATAAATCTTTCTTTAAGCCAATCAAAGTCATTTATCAACTTTAATGCTTCTATATTATCATAGTTTACAAGAGCATAATTTTTACCTTCTCTTGCGCCCTGAACACAATATTTACCAAAAGGTTTTTCAAAACCAACTTCACACCAAGTGTTTAGTCTCTGTAAACTTTCGTCATTATCTTTTTTATTAAGTACGTTTAGTGTAAGTTTGACACATTCACGAAAAGCACTACGCCATGTACTAAACTCATCCACATTAAAGTGAGTTATATTGGATACCTGGTTAATTATCTTTATTTTATTAATACTTAATGTCATATCTAAGGTATCAATAGACATTTCAGCAGTCAATTTTCTAGGTAATAATTTTACTGCACCATAACCATATTTTAGGTCATTAATAGGGTTTTGACTATGAAAAATATGTACATAATCTTGATCATATTCAGGAACTTGATAATCAAAATTAAAACTATCCAATATTCTCGCATCCCCATCCACTGCCCAAAACATTTTTGTAAAACTTTGTTTGGCTGCTGCTACATGCGCTTGATGTATACCTTTTATACCATTTATTCTTTTTGCTAGAGTAAATCTTTTAGATAAAATTGTCCAATTTTCATTTGAATTTGGTTCATTGTTTGAAATAAAAATTATATCGTACATTGCATAAAATAAATAGTTGTATATTTATAAGTTATCGAAAATGCAATCAAAAAAGGCTTTATTACTTGGATGTGGATCAAAATGGGGATCTTCTTTCTCTAAAACTGTTGCTGAGTCAGATTATTCAGTTGATTTAATTACTAGTAATAATTTAAATTATCCTAATATTAATAGTATTAAAATTAATTGGAATAATTTTGACTTAAATTCATTAAAAAAACATATTGATTTAAAAGAATATGATCTTATATTTTTTAATCAAAACTCTGGTGGTTCAGTAGGTGAACATTACCTCAAAACAGACAACACTATATCACTTGACCATTGGAATCTGTCATATTGGATAGATTGCCAACTTCCTTATTATATTATAAAACATCTGTCACCTTTGATTAAAAATTCGACTAAAATTGGTTGGATGCTGACTGGGTTGATAACAGGCCGAGATGAGAATTTTTTTCAATATGCAGGTTATGCTTGTTCAAAATCCACAAATCTGCATATAATGCGTGGATTTAGTAGATTTCATCATGGAGTATTTTTTGCTATTAATCCATTTTGGTTTCCACCTGAAGATTATGAAAAAGATTCAAAAAAAATTTTAGAAATTATAGAAAATATTACTGAAGAAGATTCAGGAAAGACATTTGATAAAAATGGGAAGGAATGGATATAGTGTTATCTTTTGATAAAGAGAGTGATTTAAATAAAATTAAATCTATATGTGAAAATAAAGTCTGTTCATTAATGTGGGATGAAAAAGTAAATTTAATTATTTCATACATTAAAAAATATAAATGTAAAAATCTTATTGAGGTAGGTACATTTGCTGGGGGCACTGCTTATAAATTAAAAAAGGCCTTACCAGATGTTAATGTTACTACTATAGATACAAACAAATTTAAAGAATTTCTTAGTATAAACCATAATTATCATATCTTAGAATCTGTAAAATCTTTGTACACAGAAATTGATATAGATGATAGCAGCATTTTAAAGATACAAAAAATTTATAAAGAATTACTCCCAGAAATAAATTTTATTGAAGGTTCTGCACTTGATTTAAATGTTAAGCAATATGATTGTGTAATTATTGATGATGATCATTATGTACAAACTCTAAACAATCATTTAAATCATTTTTATACAAATATGGAAAAGGGAATAATTATTGTAGATGATTGTATTTTTGAACACATTTCAGATATTTGCATTAATTTTTGTTCCAGTAATAATATCCCAAAACAAAACTATAAATTTGACTGCTACATAAATTATAATGATATTTTACCGCGTGAAGGCAATGATCTTTTTATAATTGGAAAAAATATGAAAATAGAATAATCAAATTTTTTCAAATTTGTAAAATAACATCATAGTTTTACAATAATCATAAGAATTTTTAGGTTTTAAATTAAGAGTGACCTTATACCCTAAATCACTCATTCCATCAATTATAGAAACATAATTAAATAAAATTGATTTATGAATTATTTTAAAGTCTTTTCTACCGCGATAATAAGATCTTTCATTTGGTTCATTCCTAACTAATACTCCTTCTTCATCGTTATATCTAGTTTCAGGGTAATCTAAAAAAAGAATTTCTGGGTTAAGATAATTTACAACCAGTTCAAGAAGATGTAGAGGTGAATGAAAATGATACAATACTCCTAATAATGTAACAACATCAACTTTCTTTTTATTTTCAGGAAGATAGGTGAATATGTCATCATTTATAATTGATATATCTTGACCATTAAATTTATTTACTAGACCAAGATAATTATCTATATCTGGTTCAACTAATGTTAACGATAAAGGCTTAAATTCTTGAAATATTTCTGTATGATAACCAAACCAAGGTCCTACTTCTATAACTGATTTATTTTCTAAAACAGAAAAATAATCCTTTATATCATCAAAATAATTTTTCCATTCGACTGTTGCATCTTTTAAGTAATTCATTTCATATCCTAATTAATAGAAAAATACGTTAAAAAGAATTGTTTTTCTAAGAATAGTAACTGTAGGTACACAATGCCAAGTTAACTCAGTATTTAGCCATGCAGTCCCATAGTTTTTCATATTTTGTCCTTTATGTATTATTTTATGATCTTGCATTTCAAGATGATGATGTAAATCAGTACTAAAATGTGTTCTTGTTTCGTTATCTATGACATTAATTGATCCAGAAATAACTATAAACCTATTATCTAAATGCCAATTTTGATAAAAGCCTGGATGATCAACAGTTGGAAAAAGGTCAATTCTACAATTATGATAAAACGAATGTAATTGAAAATTAGGATATCTTTTTTTATCCATATCTAATAAAATTTTCGTTATTTCTATAATTGATGGATTCAATATAGCCTTTAACTCTTTAAAAGATTTAGATTCTGGCAATGTTTGAAATCTTCTTTTATCTACATCAAGATCACCATATTCTTGAACTAAAAAATTATTATCTAAAAAAATTTCTTCTAAATCTATTCCTTCTAATTCATCATAATAAAGATCAATAATTGCAGGTTCTTTAATTTTATTAATTATTTTCATTTATTTCTACCAAGATTCGATATGATGCTTATCGGCAACTTCCTTCATCCATGGTACAGTATTAAATAAATTTTGTTTTCTATAAAGATCAAAATTTTTCATTAAATTGAAAAATTTGATATACTCTGCATAATCTTCATTCGGTGTATTAATGGACTGTTCATAAATACCGATCAAATTATCCATATTAAGACGTCCTTTATCTTTATATGGAGATATATTTGCTACTTTTTTAATTTTTTCTAACTCATTTTCTAAAATATAAGATGGTGTCATATTTAAATATAATCCACCAGTTACTGTGATCCACCAAATATCATCTATACCTATTGTTACAAATTTTTCAAGAAAATCTGTCATATTTTCTGCGTTTAGGTTTTGATTAACTAATGAAAGCCCAACAGTCATTTTATTAATGGTATTTTTATATTCTATGGCTAATTTTAAATTTTCGTAAACTTTATTAAATTTTCCTGGCCATCTGATATATTCATATATAGACCCAGTTCCATCAATACTAGCATTTAATGTTATATAACGAAAAGATTTCCAAATTTCCAAATATCTTTTTATATCAACCTGCATATTTGTATTATATTGTAATAATATATCTTTTGCTCTTCCGTTTTTAATTAAAACATCTAAAACTCTATCATGAAACTCATTAACTAGAGGTTCACCACCTATAAAGTAGATTCTATTTAAATTTTTAGCATTAGCAACTAAATGAAGAATTTTTTCTTCATCATCAGATGAATGATTAATTAATCCATTATTTCCTGATTTATCTTCATAAATTTTTAGATCAATTAAATTTTTGGCATATAAACTACTGCTATAGAGATTGCACATTCTACAAGCCAAATTACACTTGTTGCTTAATGTGATATCAAAATATTCAATATCGTCATAACTAATCTGTTCTTTAAGATAGTAGTTAATATCTTTTGGATTATCTTTTTTGAAAATATCTAAAAAAACTTCACGATAACTTTTGATATTATTATCTTCTAATTTCCAACATCTATTACAATCCTCGTGTCTTTCATCTTTTAAAAAACTTCTTCTCAATGATAAAATATGTTCATTATTCATTATGCTATTATAGTCATAATTTTTAATTTCTCCATAATTTATTTCATATGCATTGCAACAGGGTCTGAGCCCCCCTCTAGAATCCATACTTACACTATTAAAAGGTAAGTAACAGAAATTTTTAAGACTCATGTAAGTTTTCCTTTATGTTTTTCACCTAATTCACCAAAGTCCAATCCATTAAATTCTACGCCGCAACAGGCTCCACATTTTTGAGGCATCATAGATCTATTTTCATCCCATGACATAGGTAAGTAATGTCTAAATATAGGTGTTTCTAAAATATCATAGATATTGTGTTTGTGCATATTAAGTGTGTCTACACCTCCATTTAATTCTATCATTGTAAGGTAATTTGTGTCAACACCTCGTTTGGTCGAGTCAACAAATGGTTCAGATCCTAAATAGCAACACGGTGCTACAGTTCCATCTGCACTAATATAAATTTCATTCCATGGCACATCCCAACGACTTTTAGCTTGTGCTCTACATGCTATAGTAAGTTCATTGGTTTCAATAGATTTCCATTCACCATGTACATATCTTTGATCATAATTTTTTCTACCCTTCATATTTTTAAAATCATCTAATGTAATTGATTGGTATTTTGAATTTTCGATAAAGATTTTAGCATCTTCAAAATTAGGTTTAAATTTTGATTCATTAGGTTGCTTTAAAAAATATTGAAATTCACCTCTGTGATCAAATACAGGATACCTACCTTGTTGAGTATCTTCTGAGTATTCCATCCATCTAGTGGTTCTTTTAACATTAAAGTTTTCAAATCCCATAGATTTAGCTAGTTGTCTTGCCTCTTCTACCTGATGCTGATTATGCTCAAAAACTATAAAATCCCAGTGTGCAATACCACCTGCTGAAATATAGGCTTTTACATTTTCCATTATTTTAGACCAAATAGTGCCTCTTCGATATAGATGGTTAGTATCTTCTAAACCATCTAAACTAAAAGTACAATAATCTAATCCATGGTTTCTCATTTGTAACCCTAATTTATACCACCAATCAGGATTCCTCATACTACCATTAGTATTACAACATAATTGAATCTTAGGATTAGTAAGTCTAACATATTCATAAATGTTTGCAAAATCCTTACAAACACATGGGTCCCCAAAATTTCCACAAGACAAAATTTTGCGTAGTTCTTTAATGAATCTTTCCGGCCAAGATTTTTGAAATTGCTCTAAAGTCCATTCAGTATTTGCTAAGGTAGGAATTTCCACCCCTGAAACATATCTAGGGCACATTGGACATCTACTATTACATTTATCAGTTGGTTCCCAATGGACTCCTTGAATAATTCCTGTATACATTTTAATTCCTTTACATATATTCTTTTAATATTTTATAATATTCTGGAAATGTGTTTTCAAAAGATTCATTCCTAATATTATCTCTGAGTTTTAGTTGTTCAACAAAGTTTTTCCAATCTATAGAAGAATAACTAGTTTGCTCTAAATGTTTGCAAATCATATTTTTTTCAATATCCCAAACATAACTATTATAATTAGAATAGGTATTAAAAATTTTTTTAATCAAGGTATTCTTCACTTCTATAGGTAATACTTTGATGCTACTACGATCATGAACGACATTTATATAGATACTAAGATCTTTTTTAGCATAATGTTCGAAAATATCAAAGAAATCAAATACATTAAATGCAGATAATGATAAACATACTCCAATTTTCCAATGTAGATTTTGATTTTTGACTTTAAGAAACTTATCTATATTTTTTTCAACTTCATCCCAATTCGCACCGTGTCTTAAATACTCAAATTGCTTATATAACCCGTCACTACTAATTTGTATATCAACACATCCAAACTGATTTAAAATATCAATATATTTTTCAGGAAATATAGTTCCATTGGTGTTATAATGTACAGTGATTTTTGAAGATAAATTGTTTTCAACACAATACTTTAAAATTTCCCAATGATTTTCAATATAAAAAGGTTCTCCACCTGCAAAATCTAATCTTTCAACATTAGACATCATATTTTTTAAATCTTCCCAAAGAAATGTATTTTCTGTTGAAAAACTTTCCTTAAAAGGAATCCACATAGGATTTTTAAAATATTCTTTGAAATTATTACCGTGATGTAATTTGGCTTCTTCGATCATCCAAATAGAACTGTGAATAGGACTACATATTCGACATTTAATATTACATAAATTACCTAAAGATAATGCCATTACTATGGGAAGCATGTTTTCATCTGTTATACTATCACTATAAGTTCTATTATCTCTTATTCTTTTACTCTCTTTTCCAGACTCTTCTTCTTTCCAACAAGCACTGCATTCTTTTAATTTTTCACCCGCATTTAATCCTTGAATAAAGGTTTTTCTACTTTTAGAATCCCAAAATTTCATAATGGATGATTGATTCAGTCTCGTATGACCTTCATCTGTCTTATATTCATAATTACTCATACAACAGGGCTTAATCATCCCTGAAGGATGAATATCTAAATTCATATAAGCATTGACACACCATGTGTCTTGATTAATATCATTTATCATAATTTTCGTAAACTTTTTTACACTCGAAATAAAAATCTTTATAAAGAGGAAAAGTTTCTAAAAGATTAATATTATTTCTTTTATCAAATTCAGTAAAGAATACGTAAAAATCTCTTTTACCTCGTTTAATCAAATCATCAGTTATTCTTGGACCGCCTTGATAATAATAATCTCTTACTCTTTTAAATTTTTCGTATTCATTAACACCAAATTTCATTAAGTTTGATCCAGATTCACTACAATTATCCTCAATAAACTTTAGATCTAAATCAAGATATTTTCCAAATTCTTCTTTAGGTAATAAGTTTATCATCCAATGAGGTGGTTCTTTTAAGTACGGAGTGTCAAAATTGATTCTTTGATGATTTGAATCTTTATTATATTTATTTCTAAGTTCTAATATTTTTTCTAATAAAGGTCTAAAGTAAGCAACAGATAAAATATTATATGTCACCATAAAACTTATTTCAGAGTTTGGAACTGTGTTTAAATATGTGTTAATATTCTTTTCCCAAAGATCACAATCAAGTCCCTGCCTCATATATTCAGCATGTTTACCCCAACTATCAATGCTTGTGAATAATCTAAATTTTTGTATTTTCTTTTCATTTAATAATCCAGATATATCCTGACAAAATCTCTCTACCCTAGAATTTGCCACACCCATATTGCTATTAAGCATCAATTCTAAATTAGGCGCAGGGGATTCGTCTAGCATTTTCAATAACTTTAGAGTGCTGGTATGCATTAGTGCTTCCCCGCCTGTTAACCTTAAAACTCTTAAATCTTTTCTTAGATCTGGCCACCATTTCCAAAATGCTTGAATGTAAGGATTCTTTTCTTCATCATTATAAAAACTACCTTCTCTACTAAGAAATTCAATACCATATTGATTATAAGTTAGATCATAATTGCCATTCTTTTTAATCTCATCTACCCATTGAGTACTTGATTGTGGGCAACAATACCCACATTTAAAATTACAACTATTACTAAAACTAAGTTCTAAGTAGTGTGGATTATAATTTTTATCCCAAGAATTATTAGTTATATTTTGTATTTCCTCATCCAAATCAAGCCAAGTACTTGTGTTATGAAAAACTCTATCACTATAGTGCTCACCTTCCAAATCTTCAATATTCCAACAATAATAGCACTCATCAGGACGTCCTCCTTCAAGCATGATCTTTCTTTGTTCTTTTTTCCATTTGGTATTATGTAGAGCCGATACATCTATTTCTATTTCATTGACTGGGATATGGTGTGGCCTCGGGTGATAGCAACTGTGATTGTCCCCAGTATGAAGATAGAGTGTTTCGTTTCTCCATTTTTGTAGGCAAAATCCTTTACCTACTTGGTTTAGTTTGCTTTTTACAAAGTCTAATTTTTGGATATAGTTATTTGACATATTAGGTTAATTGGTTGGCTATAGATTTAGATTCTTCCCAGTATTTTTTAAATTCTGGAAAAATCTTTATGAAATTTTTATTTTTTCTTTTGTCATATTCTTCAATAAACATTACGAAGTTAGTTTTATTTACTTTAATTTCATTTTCTGGAAAAGTATCCTGCATTACTGCTAAATCTCTTTTTAACTTTAAAATTTCGTATGGCATAAATCCTTCTAGAGTTATAAGATAATTTTCATCTTTTACATTTTTTTCCATGAATTCAATACACTTTTTAACTTCTTCTATTTGGTCTAAATCTGCATTTTGAATACTGAACCATTTTGGGCTATACAAAATTGGTATATCAAACCATATTCTTGGAAAGGATCTTACGAGCATAGGCGGATGATTAATACCATAACTAGGTGGTGATTCCTTAAATTTATCATATTGCGCTCTTCCACCAAATTCTCGTCTAAGTTCTAGGAT
>Ga0129333_10002674_pt1 | contig 16634 bp, 24 predicted proteins | sample CPB6_08_DNA_FD_94474 | JGI IMG/M metagenome (GOLD analysis project Ga0129333, IMG submission 94474) | Freshwater to marine salinity gradient microbial communities from Chesapeake Bay, USA - CPBay_Sum_0.6_0.8_DNA | ecosystem: Environmental > Aquatic > Marine > Coastal | place: USA: Chesapeake...
AGACTTCTTGGAGAGAAGAAAGATGTACTCATGCGCCTTGGTGCAGCGATCCTCCACGCTCTCGGGCATGGGATTTGGCTTTGACCAGATGATGTCCTGACGCAACCACCAACCATCTGCCTGTAGGGCAAAGGCTACACGCCATGGGATGCCGATGAGATCCTTATGCTTCAGCCCCTTCTGTTCCCTGCGATTGCCAGGAATGAATGTAGGCATGTCCCTCTGCCCACCGATTGTCTGTGGTGGAGGAGCGACATTCTTCTGTGCCATGTAGGAGTCGCCAAGGTTCAGCCACACAGTGCCATCATCGCGAAGACAACGGCGAACCTCGCGGAATACATCAACCATTGCATTGACATACTCCTCGACTTCCTGCTCTGATCCGATCTCTCCTTCTCCCCCACCATAGTCCCGAAGACCAAAGTAGGGAGGAGAAGTGACACAGGTATGTACGGATCCCGCATCGATCTGCTTGAGGGCTTCACGACAATCTCCTTGGATGATTCTGTAGTCCATATGTCCTCAGTATGCAACGCCACGCGCGAAATGATGCTCCTCAAACGATGAGAAGCCAAAGCACTCCCGAGCATACTCCAATATGATGTTCTTGTCAAAGTTGTTGCAAGAATAGACATCCAGCGTGATGAAGTGGGTGGGTTCGATTGAATGGATTTGAATGCCACTTTCAATCAGAGGAACCCACCCACTTACACCAGCCTTTGCGGGATAGAGTTCCTTGCCAAGGTGAGTTGGTCCGTGTATGACAATCGGTTGACTCATGCGGGTCATGCCGATCTTGTCAACAACCCGCTCAAGGAAACGATAGGTGAGTTCCATGTCATCTGCCACGCCAGGCTTGCAGTTGTACATGTCGAGATAGTACGAATATCCAAATGCCATCAGTTGCGCTCCACCATGTAAATGTGTTCTTCCTCAATCACATCAAGATCGTCATACTGCTTTCCACGGCACTTGGTGATATCCCAAAGCGCACGATCTCCAACCCTGATGTCCTCGGTCACGCCTTCACCGACAGCAATCACCTTTGACCATACGAGTTTGGTAGTCACCTTCTCGTTGTAGATGATTCCTGCCTCTGTTGTCTTCTGTCCACCGAAATCGCGACGAAGAGCAACGAACTTTCCAACAGGTCTGAACTTACTCATGATAGTTCTCTCGTAGTGCAGTGAATCAGGGACTCTCCATACTGTGCCTTCAATCTCTGATCCTGCCGATATGCAGAAAGAAGAACGATGTAGTTGATCACATCAACCATCGTGTCCTCGAACGACTCGTCCTTGACATGATTCTTTCCCGATTCAATGATCGATGATAGACGGCTCATCTTATCCGTGAGGCGAACCATGAAACCCTGCTCAGTCGAGCAGATTCCCATTGCCTCCACGCGAGTGAAGTTCGCGAATGGTTCCTTGCCATCATTACCTGCATAGTCGCGGTTCTTCTTATCCATCAGATCCCGCGCTTGCTTGCAAAGCACCTCATGGTGCTTCAGCAGTTCTTCTCTGGTCATGCTGTGTCTCCATAATGATTAGTTCACGCCTGTGCTTCCAAACCCACCATCCCGCGAGGTTCGCTTCTGCGGTCTCTCGGGCGTTTCAACGATCACATAGTCCTCATTCCTCACAAGTTCACCCTGTGCAATCCGCATGCCATGCGTGATTGTCTGCCGCACAAGAGAATCATTCTTGAGAAGGATGAAGCACTCCTCGACATAGTCGGAGTCAACTATACCCTCGCAGTTCTGAGTTACAAGTCCATTCTTGAAAGAAAGACCAGAACGAGGATAGATTCTAACGGAGTAGCCTTCGGGAATATCGAATATCAATCCAGTCGGAATCAATACGCGAAACTCTGCCGGTATCTCCAATGAATCAACATTGCAATAAAGTTCTATTGCTTCATTCATCCGCGAGTATGCCTTGACCTTCTCCATGCCCTTGAGGCATGCACAGATGTCAAAGCATGCGGACTGATCCGTGGCAAACTGAGGAAGCAATGCCTCAGTATGAGTTTTATAAATCTTCAGCATCAGCGGCTCTTTGCCTTGCGATCCTTCTTGCGGTTCAACAGCCTCTGTAGGTTCTTGCGTCGAGCATCCTCTTCCATCAGTGGATTTAGAACAGAATCGGGATTTGGAATCGTCTTATTATGATTCCTATCCATCTCGCGCAAGGCATTTAACATACCGATATTCTCATTCATCTTCTGCTCATAGAGTTGTACATTCTGCTGCATCCTTGGTCTTTCCGACTCTGGATATGCAGGATTCTGAAGAAGGTTCTTTGCATAAGCAATTCCTTCATCATACTTGTGCAGATAGAATGCCGTGGATGCAATCTCATCATCTACCTGCCACTTGTAGACATCCTCATCGATGAACAGAATGTCAAACTGTGGGTACGGCATCTTCTTAGCAAGGGTAGCATAGAGATATGCAAGCCTTGGCTGATTTATCATGCGATACATCTTGGCAATATGCAGAAGAGGTTCTGCACGGATTGGACGATAGTTCCATGCCATGAGGAATCGTTCCTTGATCTCATGGAATGGCTTGTTTGTGATGGCGGCGATCATGCCAAGTCTATAAAGAGAATAGAAGACTTCCTCCTCCCATCCACCCATATCAACTCGCTTCTGATATGCCTCAGCCGACTTATCCCACTGCTGTGAATCGAAATATGACTGTGCAAGATAGAACTGATGCCTAGTATTCGTAGGATCTTCCTTCATTGCTTCTTCAAGAACTACGGCATCTCTACTGTACTTCTCAATCGGAGTGATGCCAACATTTCTTGCACCACCCATTGTTCGCGCACAAATACCGTAGTTTCCTTCAAGTTTCTCAATGCGTGGATTCGGCTTTTCACATGCCGCATATTCATGTAGAACACCCTTGTATTCCCACTTGCAATCCAACTTGAAGACTTGATTGCGCCACCAGAAGAAGGAACCCCGCTTGATGCGAAGAGCATAACTGTCCACATCCTTGTGTGGAGGAAGTTTCAGTTCACCCTCAAGGTAGTCATCGGCATCGATGACCCATGCATAGTCTGCCTTGCCTTCAGCAGCACGGAAAGCGAGGGTACGGTTGTGACCGAAGTTCTTCCACTCATGATCATGGATCTCACCAGGAATACCCTTCTCCTTGAAGAAGTCGGTGATGATCTGCTTTGTGTTGTCGGTGGAGCCTGTGTCGCAGATGACCCAGTAATCAATGTACTTGTATACCGAGTTGAGGCATTCGTGTATGATGTGCGACTCGTTCTTCACGATCATGCATAGTGTAACAGTTGGACGCATTATGTAGATTCCTTTTTGTCAGGGCTTCTTCTTACCTATGTGGTATTTAGGTACGAGTTCCCAGTTCTGCTTGTCTTTGTGTGGGATTATCTTCATCTGTGCAAGAGAAACTATTGGCTCACTTGACTTCTTGGGATCGACTATATCCACAAGCCCCCACTCCTCAAGTAGATTCGCAATCGTATTCCTGCGCCCAATGTCGGTATCATCGATGTCCGTTGGTAGCCCGTCGAGAGCGAACAGTTCCTTGAAATGAACTATGTAGAACTTGCCACGCTTGTGAAGAATATGGCAACTCTGATATAGTTTATTCTCTTTCTTTGAGGAAACTCCGATACGGGTAAGCGTTTCACGCACCTTGAGGAAGTCGTCCTCTGCCTTCAGTGTAATCTCCAAAAGGTCTTCGACCCTGAGATTCAATACTCTTTTTTCCATGGTATCCTCGCCAATCAATCAACATTACTGAATGTTCTGGATTATTTAGCATTTCGGATACCTCCATGCATGACTTTGCTATACTTTAGGATTTCATCTATTTTGCTCTTTCCAAGCACAGCAATGATCTCAGTTGCCCTCTTTATGGAGCAGCCAAAGAACTCAGATATCGTCTGAGCGATCTCGGCATCCTCCTTCTTTGCCCACTTGCTCATTCGCTTTCGGGGGCGAACCGAATGAAGCAGAAACTCATACTGCATCTGCTTATCCATGTGCCATCGAATGTTCATCTCATTCGAATGCATAACAGTATCGGCAAACTGTGAGAGACCCTTATTCATGAGGTAGGGGGCATACTCGGATGCCCCCCTTCCCTCCTCACGGATAAGATTGATCTTGGTGGTATTGATGCTGTTTAGGAAATCAAATGGATTGTCATTCATTTCTTGAACTCACAGGAAACCATCAGTTCACTGATGCAAGCCATGGTGTTGATCTCCTGATCAGCAGCGAACGCAGACTTGTACTGATAGTCAGCAAGGGTCAGGATAGCCTGTGGAATAGACTGTGGCTCAAGAATGTCATAGATCGAATCGTAGATCATTCTGAACAACCCCACATGATCATTGTCAATGTTGTTCGCCACCCACTTCCTGATGCCACCGAACTCCTTCTTCTTCATCATGGAGATGAGATCCTGGATCTTATCCGATACGCTCGTCCCAAGGATGCCCACATCGATCTTGCCCGACAGAGCATACTTCTGTAGATCGTTGATGAGCCTTCGGAAATCAGGAAACCTACGAACGACAAGTTCCGCAACAACACTGGAATCATATTCTACTCCTTCAGTTTCTAGAATGGTACAAACGCGCTTCCACATCTTCTTCGCCATCAGTTCCTTCTGAACCGATGGAATCTTGAAATCGATCACCGTGCATCGCGAGTGCAGCGGCTGAATGATCCTGTTCTTGTAGTTGCAGGTCAGGATGAACCTACAGTTCTTTGAGAACTCCTCCATGAACCCACGGAGTGCTGGCTGCATGGATTGGGGATTGGAGTAGTCGAACTCGTCTAGGATGACCACCTTGTTGCCACCCGTGAAGGATACGGAACTCGCAAAGTCCCTAATCCTTGTGCGGAGGGTGTCGATGTTTCCATCCTCAGAGCAGTTGATGATGATCCAATCCGCACCCATCTCATCGCAGAGTGCCTTTGCAACGGTTGTCTTGCCCACGCCAGGACCGCCCGCAAGAAGCATGTTCTGCATCTGCCCCGCAGCAAGAGTGTCTTCAAATGTCTTCCTGATGTCCTCTGGCAAGACGCAATCAGCGATGCGGCGAGGGCGATACTTCTCTGACCACAGGTATTCTTCCGTGGCAATCATCTTTCACCTCAAGACTTGGTTGACTCTGAACGCAGGGCTACCCAATACGCAATGGGATTGTTCTTGCCAGTGAACTTGGCAACGGCAGTGCCACCGATCTCAACATGATAGTCATCAGGAATCAACTTGAGAAGTTCGATGTCGATGAAGATATTGAACTTGTTCTCAGTCTCATCCTCAAGCACCATCGTGAAGACATTCGATGAACTGTTCAGACCGATCTTGCGATCAAAGGTGACGATCTCAATATTGCCTTCATCGGTGTTCCTGATGCACAGAGTGTCAAGTTGAAGGACAGATGATGCCTTCTGCATCTCTGCGATCTGATCGTTCTTGAGATCGAACTCCACGGTCAGGGAAGGCATCTTGATGCTCTTGTTCGCCTTCTCCACCAACTTCTCGTCGGCATAGTAGTAGTTCACTGAACTGTTCTTTGCCTTGATGCTCACGAACTTGTCATTGAACTGATACTCAGGATTCTGAAACAAAGTCGTCGTGGCAATGAACTTTCCAAGATCAAAGATGGCAAAGGGAGTGACAAAATCCTCCTCCACCTTTGCCTCTGCCATGATGTTTTTGGCTGTAGAAACCGTGCGAATGGTGTTGCCCTGCTCAACATGAATGCTTGAGCGGATGCCCGAAAAGTTCTTCAGAATGTCAAATGTCTTCTTGCTGATCTTCATGATTATTCCTCATCTTCAAAAGTATCCATGATGTCGTCTGTCTCGACATCCTCACCGTTGTTTACCATGTCCTTTAGATCGCGCATGTGGTGCTTCATGTCATGCCTATGACCACGCCGTTCGTGCTTCCGCCCACGCGAGGACGGGTGCCTACGATCAAGCGAATCAAAGTCATTGTCTTCCCACTTGCGGCTCACTTCTCAGTCTCCTTCTCGTTGAGTGTTCTGAGATAGTCTACACCAAAGGTCTCCTCAATCAACTTCTTTCTCATATCATTCTCCGAAATGGTTAATGGAACATAGTTGGTGAATCCAGGCATGTTCTTTGGGCAATGAACCCTTGGATAGTCCAACTTTGAATAGTGATCTTCATTCAGATTCTTTATCTGAGTATGCCCAAAGTCCCCGCAGTTGCAGGCACCGCAGTAGTAGGAGTCAGCGAACTTCTTGCTTTTCATCCTATTCTCGCATGGGCTGATGCCAAGTTCCTCGGAACCATGGCAAGATATCTCGCGTATGTCCTTTATATTTTCTGAAACTTTCTCGTTCTTGAGACCACGCGAAGCCAAGGCATCGGTGAGTTGCCATGCCTTTGCAAGTTTATTCCTTAGAAAGTAGTTCTTCATTGCATCATCCTACTGAAGTTGTTCTTCTTCTTGAATACCAATACATCCTGGAACTTGTCCATCAACTGATCGCTCTTGTGGGATATTACGAATATATTGCAACGAGAACCCATGCCCTTGAGCAACTTCATGAACTCGTCCATTCCTGTTCCATCCAGGCTTGAATCAAACACCTCATCAAGAACAAGAAGATTGCAGTTTGTGCTGTTCTTCAGCCGTGCGATCTCACGCCATGCAAGCAGAAGGGACAGATCGATACGCATCTTCTCTCCCTCGCTGAACGATGCATAGGTGAACTCATCGCGGTGCCTTGACTTGATTGTTTCATCGAAGTTCTCGTCAAGGTTGAACTGAACGAAGAAGTCCATGCATGTCAGGTAGTGATTGATCAACTTGTTCATGATCGGAAGATAGTGGCGAATGATCTTGGTCTTGATTCCACTATCCTTGAGGATTATCTGAGCAGATCCCAGCAACTTCTGTTCATGCTGCTTCTCCGCAAGATTTCTCTTCTTTGCCTCTCCATCATCGACAAGTTCCTCAAGGGCAGTCTGCTCGTCTTCAAGAGACTGCTGAGACTTCTTGATCTTGTCGATGTCATTGGTAAGGCGATCAATCATCTTCTCAGCCACACCAAGTTTCTGACGATGCTCGTTGAGCGCAGTCTGAAACCTGTTGTATTCATCCTCAATCTTGTCGAGTTTGTTGTTGAGGATGAACAGGTTCTCATCGGCTATCTTGCAATCGATGTCGGCAAGTGCCTTGTTCACTTCCTCCCGCTTCATCTTCTTTGCATCCACTTCCTTCTGCCGATGTTCGTCCGTCATCTCCCTGCCACATGACGGGCAAGGCATCTCCTTGGTGGTCATGTACATCGATATATCCATGTCTAGAGAATCTATCTTTCGCTCAATGCTGTTCTTCAGTTTCTTGAGATCAGAGATATTTCCCACCTTCTTGCGATAAAGTTCTCTGTTCTTTCCCATGGTGGCAAGGATGTTTCCACCCTTGGTGGACATCGCAGACAGGCTGTTTTTATTTTCGATGTTGCTGTTGAGTTCAACCTCAAGTTCCTCAAGGGAAGTCCTACTCTTCTCCTCAAGAGCGCGAAGATACTTTCTCTGAGTCTCTATCTTGCTATTGAGAATCTCAAGTGATGTCTCGCAGGATCGAATCTCCTCCTTGTTGATCGACAATCTGTTCTTCAACACGACATTCATGGATGAGAATACATTGATGTCGAGCAGAGACTCAACGATTGCCCGTCGATCAGCCGCAGGTAGGCGCATGAATGGAATATAGTTGGTAGATCCAAGTATGACCACCTGACAGAATGACTTGTAGGACATCTTGAGAATCTGCTCTTCAAGCATCTTCTGATAGTCCTTTGACTTGGAATCCTGATCAAGCATCTTGCCGTCCTTGTGAATCTCAAACATCTTTGGATTCAGCCCACGGCGAATGAGGTAGTTTGTGTTGCCGATGCGGAACTCGCACTCAACGATGCAGTCCTTGTTGTTTATGCTGTTCTGTAGTTGTGGAATATTGATGTTTCGGAATGGCTTTCCGAAAAGACAGAAGCAGATGGCGTCTAGGAAAGTGGTCTTTCCTGCACCGTTCTCTCCGCAGATCAAAGTCATCTCATTCTTATTGAGGACTATCTGCGTGAAGTAGTTGCCGTAGGATAGAAAGTTCTTCCAGCGGATCTTCTCAAAGACTATCATGGATCACTCCGTTGTATTTATACGGAAACCTCAAGACCAAGCATCGGATTTTTTTGAACGAACCAAGACGGAGGATCCACATTCTTCCACTTGGCAAACCGTGCCTTCTCTCCAAGATAGTATTTGCGATATGCAACAACGGCATCATTGTCCCTATATTGATCGGGCATTGCCTGTGCAAACGGCGTGAGTTCATTGGTAGTCGAGGTATGATGCACGGCAGCATGAGCCAAGAACCATGCCGTCATCGGCAGACAGGAATGGATCTTGCCATACCGCTCGGTATACTCAAGGCACAATGCATGAGTATGCTCCGCAAGCCACATGTAGTTCTTGTGGGACATTCTTGCCCACAGGGTGCATGGGTGGTTTGCGAATGATTGCTTATAGAGGTTGATGGGTGCATGAACGACATGGCTACCGCAGATGCGGTGATTGGTAGAGAGCATCTGACAGCCCTCCACGATCATCTTGACCACATGCTTGTCGCACATGTCCTTAGCCGCAAGGACGGGATCACTGTTGAGTACGAAGATGTTCATGCCAAGATCATAGTGCAGGATTCACGAAAGTCAAGTGGGATTTGTCTTTGGTGGAGTCGGAATGATTGGAAACCTTGTTCCCTGCTCAGTGATCTTATATTCTTCCTTGACCACACCAGACAACTTGGAGTTGATCAGTTTGATCTTGTAGTTGTTGAGGATTCTTATGTTGCTGATTTTCATCTTGTACTCTCCGAGTCGATGTCGAACTTGCCAGAAAGAATCTTTGACACCACATCTCCTCCAGACAAACCCTTGACCATTTCAACATCATAGAAATGATTTCCATACTTGAAGTTGGCTGTAGTATCATTCGCTATCACCATCCTGACAAAGCCAGAGGTTCCACCGACAAGATAGAAACCATTCTGCACAAACTCATGTGTTGTGCCTGGCTGAATGATGTAGTTCTGCGTGATCCCGCACTGATATATCACAGAATCCGTGTACTTGCTCTTGCGAACCTTTGAACGGAAACGGTAAGATGAAAATGAATATGTTCCAGATGAATAGTTCAAAAGAGGAATAGGATTCAAGTCCTCATCATAGACTTGGAACTCTATGACTATGGTTGATCCCTGCTCAATGACATAATCTGCGTTCAATGAAGCCATCAGTTAGTTGCCTCCGCTTCAAATGTCATCTTTCCAACAAAGCCTCGGATATTCTCCACACCAGTTGTCTTTGTCTCAATGATCTCTATGTCATAATCATGTCTTCCATACTTCACAGAAGAAGTGGTGGGTGACGAGATGACGAACTTTACTTTTCCTGGTGTTCCCGCAAACACATAGAAACCATCTCGCGTGTGTCCATCATCGGATGATGCCGCAGTTCCCAACATCGTTACTCCGCTTATGTCAAGGAGAGTTGCAGTCAGTCCACTGTACTTGCTCTTCCTGCATTTCATTGCAAACGAGAACTTCCCGATTGCATATGAACCAGGAGATGTCTCGGTAACTGTCTTCAAGGGATAGCCATAATCATCAAGCAGGTTGAACTGCAAGACAAAGGTAGAACCCTGCTCTATGCTGAAGTCCCTTGAGGCAAGTGCCATTTAATCTCCCTTGGTCATGTCACCAACACTCTTGTCCTTGCGCCACATCTGGCATGACCAATACTTAGGAGTATCGCGGGGAATGCCACCCTTGTCGCAACCATGACGAGCGCGGAAGTTCTTTAGCCGACCAGGTTGATCTCGCTTGATCGAAAGACCAGGATCGCCAAAGCGAACTAGTTTGCCATCGGCGCATACGGCAAACTTCTTGTTCTCACCAGGAGTTCGCCATGGCTTGCCAGATGCCTTGCCCTCGCACTCATTCGCTTCCTTGATCTCCTTGAGGATTCTGCCCTTGTCAACGAAATCAAGCATGGACAACTTGGATTCATCAATCGACTTCCACTTGCCACCCTTGCGCTTGTAGCACTGAGCAGCCCATCCATTCGCATAGGCAGAAGGATAGACATCGAACTTTGCCTTGGCTTGGGAAACACAATCCGCCCACTTGTCGGGGCTAGTCGGCTTGTTCTTCTCCAAGAGGACTTCCATGGACTCTATGAGGTTGTCCTTTGGATCAATCACATATTCCTCGCTGATTCTTCCCTTGCCGAAGTTGGATACCATGATGGGTTCACCCTTTCTCTCTGGATTTGGATCATGCTTTCTCTTGGTGCGGACAGCAGCAGCCCTCTCACTCTTGGAAAGTTGAGCGCGCTTTTCATTGGACATGCACTTGGGCTTTGGCTCTCCAGGTTCCCTTGCACAAGGACCGATTGCCTCACCCTTTGAGTTGATTCGCTTCCAACCACCCTTGGGGTGGCTAGGGCTGAACCATTTCCGTAGATCCTCTTGTATGCGTCTGTCCATCTGTCCTCCGATTCCTAATATTTAGGAAACTAGAGAGACAAACTTTCAGTATAGATTTCCCGCATAAGGTTCTTCAGATCGCTTCCACCATCGATCTTCAGTTCATCGATATAGCCGTCTATGAGGTCTATGGTGTTCCTGGAAAGTTCTTGCTCCGTGATCGTAGAGGTATCTTCCTCCTTCTCAAGGTTCTCCACTATGAGAAGATCATGGATTCCTGCCTCGAACAACTTGTCACAGAACATGTCGAACTTTGGTGCATTCTTCTTGGACAAGACCACCACCTTCACAAAGCAATCCTTATACTTTGAGAAGTTGAAGTTTCCATGCCCAGACTGATCTAGGCTCTCGTCATAGACGATCTTTTGATACAGTTTCTTTCTGTTCTCAATGAACTCAAGAGATCCATCTTCTGTATCAAGGATATGGAACCCCTTCTCCTCTCCAACCTCAGAGAAGAACATCTGATATGGGTTTCCAAGATAATGAACATTTCCACTCTTCTGCTTGCAGTGAAAGTGACCAGAATAGACCCATCGGAATCGTGACAGTGCAGCAGGATCAAGCCCACCTTCATGCCTTACTCCACGGACAACCTCGTACCCATTGAGTTCAAAGTGTCCGAACAAGGCATCTGCATTGCTTTTCTTCAGATACTCTGCCACTACCGAGGCATTCTCCTTGGATATCCAAGGAACAAATCCACAAACCATCCCATCGATGATTACATCCTGTGGATTTTCATAGACCTTGAAAGTATCACCAAATATCTCCACAACCGAGTTCACTTCATTGGTATTCTTCCAATAGCAATCATGATTTCCAATGACGCAATGAACCTCAATGCCTTCCTTTGAGAAGACCTCCGTGAACCTCTTTCGTACATTCCGTAGCGTATTGAAATTGATGAACTTCCTGCGATCAAGAACATCGCCCATATGAATGATGGTCTTGATTCCGTTCTCTCTCAAGTAAGGAAAGAACTGCTTCTCAAAGAACTCAAGGTATGCCTCAAGGAATATAGGCGAGTCGTTCTTGAAACCGAAATGCGTATCAGTTACGATTGCAATCTTCATTTCTTTGACTTCTTCTTTGGCTTGGTCTGCTTGGCTTTCTTTGCCACTGCTGCTTGCTTCTTCTTGCCACCCTCAAAGTTCTCTATATCAGTATCCGACAAGGCAAGAGTCTTGAAGAACTCCTGAACCTTGTTTTCATCATGATATAGTTCACTCAGCCACTTTGGTATCTTTCCATTCATCTGTGCAAGTTCTATGCTCTTGAACTTGATGTAGTTCTGCTTCTTTTCCTTCTGTATCCTGCGGACAAAGGCATAGTAGATGATCTGAGTGAAATAGGAGAATGGATTCTTTGACTTGTTTGGATTGAAGTTAGCCGCATACATGAGGCAGTTCTCAATCCCGTCTCCGACCATCTCCTCGCGATATGGGTAGTTGATGAAGTTTGGTCTGTATGAAAGACGCTCTGCTATTGCCAGAAAGCATCTTCCGATGTAATCTGTAACAGGTGGAAGCGGAAGATCGGCTTTCTTTGCCTTGTTCCACTCCTTCTTCCACTTGACCATCTCTGTGTAGAATACTTTGTTGTCTATGTAGTGGCTATCACTCATTCATCTGTTCTCCTTTGTCCGTGTGAACATCCTACACCAACATCGGCTGAAAGCAAGCGGTGACTTTAGATTCTGTTGACAAGGGGCTTGACAGATGAAAACGAAATGTGTAACTTGACTGTGTCGGGTTTGATCAAGAAGTGTTCTTAGAGATAATCCTTTGGATCAGGACTCCAATCCTTGAAACTGTTTCCAAAGGTTTCTTTCCCCGATTCCTTCACACCACCAGTGTCATCTCTGAACTTCTTCTTTGGTGGAGAATCGACATCGTCTTCCATGTCATCCTCATCGGAGTCATCACCATTGTCATCCTGGAATGGCATGCCTCCCATGAGAAAATCCTCAAGGACTCCATCCTCTATCATGTTCTTGAACATCTTGGATGGAAAGACGAAGTTGACCACAACGACATCCTTTCCTTCATGCTTGCCCATCTCAGAAGTGAAACTATCCATTCCTCCAACCATGGGTGAGGTGATTCCTGCGTCTGCTGCCATCTCACTCATCATCTTCGTCATCTCTTCCTCTATGCGCTTCAGTTCATCCTCATCCTTCTTGTCGATTGGCTTTGGTGCTTCCTTCGGCATGTCTTCGTTCTTCATGTAACGCTCATATGCCTCTATCACCTCGCTGGAAGGAAGCATCTTGATTCCGATCCAGTTGTTTGGAATAGTCACTTCATTCTCATTCGTCCTGCCGATCCAGTTCTCAAGAACAACTGCTGCCTTGAGAGAACCAGTCATGTGATCCATGAAGGGAACCTGTCGAATCTGCATCGGGCGCATCACCTTCACGCCATTCCTATTCTTGGACATGAGGCTTGCGACTATTTCCTCTCCCGATCTCAACTTGATGAGAATGTAGTCCTTCATGGTAGGTTCTCCACCTTTAGTATGATCGGTCGGAACTCGAATTTTTCCGACCGATAGATTTTGATTCTTTCGGAGAAATGACGAAGAGTGTGATTCTTCCTTGTTTTCCATGACAGATCATCTCCAATATCGTACAACTTTGCAAACTGCTTGTGTTCGGAAACTCTGAGTTGCCTTCCGATGGATTGCAGCACGCGAATCCTAGACTTGCTCGGAGAGGCAAATATGATGTTGTGCAATCTCTTTATCGAAATCCCTGTCGAGAATGTCCCGTAAGACGCCACCACGATGCACGAATCGTTCTCTTCAAGTATCTTGCGTACAGCCTCGCGATCCTCGACATCCGTGCCACCGTGAACGAAGAAGACCTTCCTCTTGCCACTTTCCCTTGCGAGATCATAAAGAACCTTTCCATGTTTCTCGACATACTGGAAAAGTATCAGTGTATTTCCCTTCAGCGTATGTGCGAGATCCGTTATGAACTTGTTTCGCTTTTGATTGTGGACGAGCCACAGCATCTCGTCACTATAGTTATGCTTCGTCATCGTGCGTCTGTCCTCCTCGGGATACTGTAGGAGGATGGCATCGATCTTGAGGCTCGACAGGATGTTCTTGTCGATCAGTTTCTTCGTGGAGGTCACATGATAGGAAGGACCGAACAATCCTTCGATGATCAACTTGTGGCACTGCATTCCGTCAAGTGTTCCCGTGGTTCCGATCCTATGGTTGCAGTTTGTGAGTTTCTCCATGATGCCACTGAGCGACTTTGCCTTGTACATGTGGCATTCATCGCCAAATGCAACCGAGAACTGATCAAACCATGAGCGCGGTTGCTTGAAGATCGATTGCCATGTCGTGATCACGATCCTCTTGTTTGTATCCTTGTCCTGTCCCGCATAGATGGAGTGGCAGTTCTTTCCAACCTTCCAATCGGTTCCCTTTGAGTACAACTTGAAGTCTGACTCCATCTGAGTGACGAGTCCTATCGTTGGAACGATGATGAGGATCTTGCCCTCTGTATTCTCAAGCAGATGCCTCATCAGGAGGTAGATGATCAAGGACTTGCCGCTACCCGTTGGAGACACCAGGAGGATTCTAGATGTTTCTGCTGCCTTCACAACGGCTTCCCGCTGATGATCGTGAAGCGATGGTATTCCCGACTCCTTGCCCACGCAGCGCAAGAACAGTTCGTCCACCTGCTCACCTGTCAATGGTAACTTTGGAGTCTCGGAAAGATTGTTCTCCACATGGTAGCCACGATCCGCAGCGAACTTGGTCACATAGTTCTTGAGACCTCGGTAGATCGTTGCCTTGCCTATGTTGTAGAGTTTGATGTCTCCATTCCAACGCGACTTGCGAAAACGGGACATGTACTTGTGATTAGGAACCTTGAAGGAGAAGCAATCGCTCAACTCCTTTGCGGTTCCGCGTTCACATCTCACGCGGATGAATACTGAATCTACATCTTCAAGAACCAATGTATCCATACAGATATCTATGGTTCTATTTCCTCCCCATTGAACCTAATCTTGAACTCTCCCTCGTTCAAAACCTTTCCTTCATATAGCAGGACTTCCACCCCAGCACCCTCAAGGATGTTTATCCCGATGTTGCACTTGGGTTTCCATCTTGAAGGCATGATGTCCCAAATGGTCTTGTGACCAACCACTCGCTTGATTCCTGCCAAGACGATGGCTCTTGCACAATCGGGGCAAGCAATGAATGGGCAATAGAGATGAGTATTGAGGGTGGTAAGACCCTTGCTTGCACAGCGATATATCACAGCCCTTTCGGCATGTTCGATGTAGTCGTACTTATCCTGATATGCTGGCTGCTTGATGGATGGATAGCGGTTGACATCGGCAGCAATGATTCCTGATGATGGGAACACGATCAATGCCCCATTCTGTGTGTTGGGATCTTCGCTCCGAGCCTGGGCATGAATATATGCCTGTCGGAGATATGCCCGATGTATTCCTTCATTTACGATCTTCATGATCCGCTCATGAACTTCTTCCATTCTATAGCCGACTTGATATCCCATCCACGCCGCCCAAGCCCCTGTAGAACGGACTCAAGATACTTGACCTTCTCACGCTGATAGTGTATTCGTGCCTCTAGACGCAGCAGATCCTTGTCGGACTCAAGATACACATCGATATCCGTGCGTAGGATCTTGAGACCGAATGGTTGCCAACCCTTCTCGTCAAGGGTCTCTTGGTCGAGTTTGCCAAGATAGTATTCCCACTTCAGCCTACGCATCTCTTTCTGCTCAATGAGATACTTGTGCAGGACAAGCGATTCGTCGTGCAGCAGGTTGAGATACTTGCCGTGTAGTTGTGGAGTCTTCAGTGATTCAAGGTCAAGGTTGAGATCATCGATCTCCATGTCCTTCTCGACCATCTTCTTGATTGATTCGATATCCATAATGAAGAACTATACCACTCCTTCAGATCAAGTCAAGTCACCTTTTCCATGTCAAAATAATCATAAACAAATGATGCACTGATCGTCACTGGATCAGGATCTGTCAATGCAGAACTGAGTTCAAAACCAGCAAGAGTTGTTGGGAATACTCGTCTGAATGTGAATCTCATATTCGGTCTCTTGGCACTGTTTAGACAATGAATAGTTGCATCGGAGAAGTAGTTGTTTTCATTTCGAATGATATCTTCGAAATCCTCAAATGGAGTTGTTCCGCGCATCCATCGATAGACCTCGTTCCAATTGGCAAACTCTTCATCTAGAATGAATGTAAGATTCAACTGACTTAGCGAGACAGATGAACCAGGAACATGAATGGGCATGACTCTTGTTGGAATACTGATCTCTCCAACCGATATCTCGGGTATGTTCACCTGAGTACACCAGAATGTCATGTTTGGAATGCGTTGGAATGTCAACTTGAAGTTCGTTGACAACATTGCATTCGTGGTCTCGTTCTCCTGATTCAAAGGATTGAAGTCAAGACCTTCCTGATTGATCATGGATGTATTGTATCTGCTCATGTAAATATGTATTCCCTAAAAAGAAAGTCGGGGGGATTTCTCCCCCCGACCTTTGGATCATTTACTGATCAACTATCAGGCTCCAGTGGTGCTTATTGCATTAATACCGTGGAGGTTGTCCACGCGGAAGATGCGGTAGTACATGTTTGAACGATAGTTGCTTGCCACTGCGACATTGGTTGGGTTGACGAATGGATTGACTGCCATGCCGTAACGGGTCTTGAAGCCGATCTTGGGCTGGAAGTTTGCATCGTTGATTGCACGAACCATCTGTAGTGGGATGTAGGGGCAGTAGAAGAGACCTGCATCATATGGCGAGGTTCCCTTGTATCCAACGCAGACGAAGTCACGGGCATTTGCGTTTGCTCCACCAAGACCAACACCCGAGTAAGGATCAACATAGACCTTGATCTTGCCATTGAGAACACCGACAAAGGTGTTGCCAGTGTCATCTACATCAAGGTTGACATTGAGTGCTGGACTGATGTTGAGGAAACCACCCATCGCGAGTGCCGATGCAACATCGGACGAAACGATGATGAA
>Ga0129333_10002675_pt1 | contig 16630 bp, 18 predicted proteins | sample CPB6_08_DNA_FD_94474 | JGI IMG/M metagenome (GOLD analysis project Ga0129333, IMG submission 94474) | Freshwater to marine salinity gradient microbial communities from Chesapeake Bay, USA - CPBay_Sum_0.6_0.8_DNA | ecosystem: Environmental > Aquatic > Marine > Coastal | place: USA: Chesapeake...
CCGGCAGAAACAGAACTAACGATTAACCCCTTGTAAAAATCAAACTGGTTTAATTTACCGAAATCAGAGTTTTTCATTATGCTTTATTTTCTAGATTATTAATTCTAATTTCATGACTATCTACATCATGCCTTAACTGCTGAATGTCCTTACTTTTCTCCATGTCCTTTATTAAAATATCTTGCATTTTTTTTTCTATGCAATCTATTTTCTCGACTATTCTTTTAGCGAAGTAAGTAAGCAAGGCAATTAATATACCTATTAAATAGTTTGTTATCACGGCATTTTCCATTTTTAGAATTTTATACGTAGTTTAAGTATTGATGTTCTTCAGGTATGGCATCGGTAGTTATCTCAAAAATTTCAGGATGATCTACAACCGAAGGATGTTCGCTCAAAGGTCTATCCCAGTTCTCGGTAATTACGACAGTATAAATCTCTGTCGCTCTACCTTCAACGCTTAATCTTTGTCTTATATGTTCCATGTTATTAGTTTACGAAGTATTGAACAGTAACAAATACACTTCTAAAGTTACCGGAAGCGGCAGCAACGATAACCTCATATCCATTATCGGCAGCGTTAACACGAAGTCCGGCTCTTGAGTTTGCTCCTGCTAAAGCAAGTGAAGTACTCATGTATGCAATTCCGGGATACAAAAAATCACTAGCCGCACCGAATCCCGTAGGTTCTTTTGGAGTAGGACAATCAGTAGGCAAAGGAATCAATACTTGTGTTAAAGCAGTTCCGGCAGTTCCATAGGTTAACGTAATGTTCAACGTAACTAAATTCCCTATCCTAGTCCAGTTGTATGTAAAATTATTTGTACCACTTGGAGCAGTCGTACCAGTCCAAGTGGGAGTCCCGGTATAGGTTTGAATTGCCGGATCACGAAACACTTGATCAGTCATGTTAGCCGTAGCATTTGTATTATTCGCTCTGAATGTATACGCTGCCGATTGTTTTCTTTCAAAAACAGAAGTATCTGCCGGTCTGATATATCTATTTCCTATCGCATTGGTAACAGTTACGTCATGCCATAAAGAATCTACCCGGCTGAATTGCAATAAAACAGAATCAGCAGGGACTGCCGAAATTGACACGTCGCTTAACTCATCGAGCTGCCATCCGTTTTCAATTTTAAGTTCTATTGTGCCGAATGTAGGATGTGCCCTTGTAACCGTTCCAAGTTTGACAATATGATTAGGAGCAAGTGGCTTTGTGTTTGTATATCCACCTGCAACCGTTGGGCTGAGATATAAGACCTGACCATCTGTATAATTTGATGTCGGTAAATTTAGATTTGTGATATTGCCTGCCTGAATTACGATACCGCTTGAATTGTTTGTAATATCATTCTCAACGAGTGCAAATGTTGTGTAACTATTTTGCTCATTATTTGCCTGTGCAAGTGCTATTGTCGGAAGGTTTGATGAATGCCTGCCATTGATATAAATGACCGAGCCTTTCGGAATTGTGCTGCCTGAGTTATTGTAAACAGATGTTGCCAATCGTGTGGCACTACCTGCAACGGATGATCTAATGGTGTAACTCGTTGCCGTTGCTCCTTTTTGAAAGGTTAACGTGCTATCATTGGGTTGAGATACAGAAATTAAAAACGCTCCGGTAGTGTCTATTTTATTGTTTCTTATGTCATCGAGTGTGGCGATTGTATCAGTTTCAAAGGTTGTAGTCGTGTCATATAAATAATAGTGATGGCCTCCGGTAGTAGGTATTGGAATAAATGTAGCGTTTCTATCTTCTGAAGTATAATTTATATTTTCAAAAGTATACTGTCCTGAATTTATGTTATCAATACCTTGAAACTGCAATAGGTTATGTGATAAAGTCATAGTTTCTCCTCCGCTTGTTATCGTATTCCCTGCGTCTGTTACTTGTTGAAGTGTAGGAATTACATCAGAATCCTTATACGCAAAAACTCTCGTACCATTTCTCCAATAATAAACACTATCACTCGACTTCGTAACGCTATCTAGTTTAAGATTAATTCTATTCGATAAACTCGTACTATCAAAACCACCACCAATAATAGACCAAGACAATGTTTTAGGATTGTACTGATAAAATCTGTTATTGCACGAATCAAAAGCAATAGCCGCTTTTTTAGTTACATTCGACCTCAACGTTGGCACACCGCAAACAGTAGGTATCTGTAAAGTAGTGTCGAAAGAATACCGCTTAGATTCATAACCATACTGAGGCAAAATCTGATAGACCTGCCCGAAAGAAACGTAAGAAACAAGACAAAATAAAACGGCTAGTATTTTTTTCATATTAATCATTTACCGGATAATCACACGCTCCGTAATTAGCATTTACATTTAAGTTAACAGTAAACTCAACCCCTGAGATATAGTCTTCAAATTTCTCGCTTAAAGCAGTCCACGTAACCACATCGTCAATTAAAAAATCACTATCCCCTCTCCGTAACCATGAAACTATATCGTTACCAACAAGATGCTGTTCACTTATTACCTCTGTTTCAAACTCACTATCTACACCGCTTTTATCTAAAAACCAAAATTGAACAGAGTAATTAAATATCTTACCAGTACTAAAATTACCAGTATCAACCTGAAAACAACCTACCGGATATTCCGGCTGCTCATTTAGATTTAACCACGATAGTGGACTGCTGAACAAAGCCGTTCTTATCAACGGATGGCTTTGCAGCTTTGCTAGTATCGTGTCCGTTAGTTCTTTGTAAGTCATTTTCGAATTTTGTTTTTACTTTGTCGATGTAGATTTTCTTATATCCTTTACTCATAAATTAAATATATTGGAAAATAAATACCTCGCCGGATTCTGTCAGATCGCCAGTAGGCAAAGTAACAGTAGCATTAACGACCTGCAAGTAACCACTATTCGCAGTAGGACTGCTCGTTATCGCTTTTGTAAATCCGTTTCTTATAGCCAGTAACGTAGTCCTTCCATTCAACTCATTAACCTGAAATGTTGATACCCCTGCGTTTGGAGTTACATAAACATTCTTCGGCACTCCTAAACCATTGGAACTATTTACATATCTAGGATTCCTGCTCATGGTCGTAGTGCCTAAATAGATAGGACTTGTGTACGCTTTATTCTCCGGTAATACTACATCCCAACCGCTTCCGGTATTTATGTACTCGTAAAAGCTATTGTAGTTTTCCTGCAAGTACCCAATCATTCTAGTATTGTAATACTCTGCCATTGAACGATACTTCTTTTCTAATATCTCTAAATCTCCACGACTAGGAGCGTTACTTTCCTCTGCTGTCTTCTGTAAAAATCCCTTACTGAATAACTGATAACCCATAGTCATCGGAAGTAAAGACATGGTAAACCAAATCAAAGCATCGGTTAAATAACTATCAATTAATGTCTTTTCACTTACAGTAAGGTTGTCGTTATCTATGCCATTCTGCAACCGAGCAAATAAAGTACTCCCTAGAACCGGCATTATGTACATATCTTGTGCTACCTTAATCATAGGGAATAACTGCTTCCCATCGATAGCGTTACTCGCTCCGGTTCTTTCCTTAAACGTCTGCTCCGTTATGAAGATTATATTTTTACTCATGCTTTTTTCTTTACTATTTGCATTACCCAATTATGCCGACATTCAGGACTGCGAGTGCCATCCGGCTCTGTATACCAACCGCCTTTTCTCTCCCAAACAGAATAACCCAACCTCTCGCTTATCTGTTCTATTTGTGCTCTGCTCCAAATCTTTGTTTTACTTAATTCAATCATTCGCTTACAGAATGGTCGTGAAGTAGATAGGTCAGCATCCGAGAAACCCGGCTTCCACTCGTAAGAATAACGAATAAACAACTCCGCTACCTTAGAACCTTTGCCAGTCAAAGAACGTAACGGCTTAAGTAAACGTCTTTCTATTTCCTGATCCGGTCCGATTTTATTTACCTTCTCGGAAATCAATTTTCTATCTACCAAATCGCTTATCGTTTCATTCACTAAATCTACCGACTGATCTAACGTCTTGGCTATAACTTCAGGAGTTATCTTTTGATCTTTGCTAATCAAATCCATTACGTTAGCTTCAAGCTGATTAAGGTCGTTTTGGTCAGCAAAAAAATCCTTTGCCCTGCGAGTGCTTAAAATTACAAACTCATCTCGGTTATCTCCGTTATTAGAAAACTCCTGAATTAATCTATCGTTTTTATCTTCGCTGAATTTCTGCACCTCGTCATCTGTTAACGGATTGTCATCTACACCGAGAAAAGCGTTAATATCTGCATCTCCCAAACCAAAGCCATTACGTAGCATTAACGACGCTTGTTCTTTTGTCAGCTTTCCATTACCATAGTTACGTACTATCCTCATGATGTTCTGATATTGCCGACCACTCAAATTTTTTATATTTTCATTCTGTTGTACCGGAGCAAGTATATTGGCATCTATTGAGCCATCAGCAGCTACTTGACCACCTAGCGGCTCTCTACCCATTAATTCTCTGATCTCGTCTTTTGTCAGATTTTGAGCCATAATGTTTTCTGTAAACTCAAACTTCAACGGCTCTACTGGTTGAATGTTAAACTCTCCGGCTTCGCCTTTCAAATTCCTGAACTTCGTGAATACAGAATTAAACTCTCCTTGTCTTTCCGTTACATAGACGTTATTAAAAATCTCATACGCTTCACGTATCTCATTCCTACCGCCTAACTGACCTTCTGTTTTTACACCAAATAAACTCGGACTAATTACTTGATGTGCTACAAAAATCTCTTGCTGAATTAAATTATTTACATTGGTAAAATCCTCTTTCGTCAGCATCGTAGTTCCCAAGTCATCTATCTGAGCGTTATTTTCCCTTGAAGGATTGAACATAACCACAACCCTACGACCTTCGCTGCCCGTAAATTTCTTTATTATCCCTCTTTCTATTTCCTCTTTCATTTCGTCGTGAGGATCGCCATTATTCATTTGCACCAACTTACTACCTACCCACCCTTGTTTAGCATTGCCTAAAATATGTCTTGAAACCTGAATATCAGCTTCTATCATATTTAACCCCTGAATGTAGCTAGGTACTGGATAATAGTACGAACTCGGATTGTATTCTTTGTAGTAAAAAATTTGTGAGCCGTAAGGTTCTGCAGGATTGAACGCTTTATATTCTCTCGGCTTTTCTCTGAAATCTGCCCAGTCGTTTTTAACGTAGAAACAAGACAAATCCTTACTCACTCTGACTTTATGGAACTCCAAGTGATACACCTCGCTAACTTGCTGTATTCTGTTCCAAATGACCTGCAAATAGTATCCTCTGTATAGTTCGTCATCTTTAATACACCGCTTCAAAATATCGTTCCACGTTTCCCCTTTATTATTTGCTTTCCCTGCTATCTCAAAACCTTTGCCGTAGACATAGTTAGCTTTGCTCTTTACAAGCGTTCCATGCTTCGGAGATTCATTGTAAAGCGACAATAAATAAAGCGGATAATCGTTGTCCTTACCGAACTCAATATATCCCTTACCTCTTTTCTCCTCGAATTTAGGTTGCTGTGCTTGGTCAAACTTTATTTCTATTAGTTTATAGTCGCTCATCCTTGATAGGTTTTGAATGAATTATCCTGCTCGTTATATTTGTCAGGAGTGAAAGCAGTACCATGAAGATACATATAACCAGTTATATTAGGTACAGTTGTAGGTACTATTTCGCTTGTCAATGCCCACGCTTCAAACTTCCATAACCCAGTATCGTACCCATCAAAAAACTCACTCGTTAAAATTTCGTGCTTTGAGTATCTATTAGTATTGGTAGCTTGAAAAGCAAAATAAGTGTCTGTTGGTGCTTTAATAATATCGCCGGTTAATCTATTTGTCCAACGTATGTAAACAACCGTTTTCCCTTGTGCAGCTTCGCCAAAGGAAAGATAAAAAAACTCACTTTCTAAATCTTTGTGTAAATGTATCATATAAAAAAACCCCACCCTTACCGGGCAGGGCTTTATTTTTTTACTAACTATTTTATTAAGCCGTTCCGTTATTCTCCAAAGTAGCAGCGATATTAGCTGGTACTACCAAAAAGTCCTCACGCTCTTGACTTGTAAACGTACACATATACCCGTTACGATCTCCGGCAGCAGTTCCAGAACCACTCTCCGTAGTTTCCAAAGTCAAACCAAACTCAACACCGAACAAACGATATGTGCCATCCATTTCTTTAGTTACAAAGCTGCAACGATTTTTCGCTAGAGTATTGATTAAATTACGAACCGTAGCAGAGCGACTGTTGATAGGGAACATAACTTGATGTGTGTAAAAGATAGTTCCGTTCTCTACGCTTGAAGTAATCGCATTTGAAGTCGAAGCCGTACCACGTGGTACTTGTATCTTGTAGAACTTTTTACCGCTTAGTTTATTCAAAGCAGAAACAGTACCACTAGCAGACGTTACAGTAGAGTTACCGGAAGCATCGTACAAGTTACCATTTTCGATAACCCAAATGGTTTCTACACCGCCAACCGCTTCCCGGCAGTCGATAGTATATCCTGAAGTAATTGCACAAGGCATTTGAAAAAATTTATTATGTCAAAAAATAGGCGGCTTTTACACCGCCTTTAGTATATCGGATTTTAGATAGCGGCTTTGAACTTCACACACTCATTTGTGAAAGCTACGTTCACACCGAGTTTGAAAGCTACACGATAACGAACATCGTTGTTATCTTCTGAATACCACATTTTGTAGTTGTTTTCCTCATCTACAAGATCAACTGCAATAGCCATGTTTGACAAGCTGATAGCGTAAGCATCGCCAGTTGTATTCAAACCATGAACCGCAACTACTTCGATATTGGTAGCAGGAAGGATAAACGATTGTGCTTCGCTGTCTTGCGGATTGTAGGTAAACATTTTCTCAGCACGATAAGCCATGATGAGCAAACGGAACCAGTCATATCCAACGAATATCTTAACATCTCCCTTACCAATTACAGCAGCAGGGATAGCTTTGTAGATACCTTCGGTAGCAGCGATAACATTAGATTGAGTAATTGTAGTGATTGTAGCAACTCCAGTATAACCTGATACGTTGGCATCTACCGGACTACCTGCATCAATCAATTTAGAAAGACCATCAAATTTGTTGATGTTGGCAGTACCGCTAGAAGTATCTCCAGTCCATATCGCAGTTTCCAACTGTGAAGAAATACGAGCATTTTTCTTAGCAAGGAAAGCAGCTTGGAAATCAGAGTTTCCGAAATCTTCGTAAGTGCTACCAGCTTTCAAAGCTTCTTGAGTGAAGTACGCTTCCAAATCTTTAGGACAGATACGCTCTTCGATTTTTACTTTACCCGGAGTGATTGTACGCTGCGAGAAAGTTGTAGTTCCTGAAGCATCAAAACCACAAGCATCGGTTTGAAAGAAAGCATCTGTATCCATGATAGGGATAGCGACTGCTCCTTTTGCTCCGGGAATAACTATTCCGTTATCCTTAATTAACTGTTGAGTTTTAGCGTTAAATACAGCACTGGTCAACAATGGCTGCACCAGTTGCTTAGTATACGCTGAAAGACCTGAGAATGAAAGTGCCATTTTGCGTGTTTATTTATTAGTGATTAATTAAAATGCTTATTTTTTACCAAACAGAACGTCGTAACTGAAATTCTTTTGCTGACTGAAATTTGAACTAACAGAAGGATCAGGAGTTCCGGTAGGAGTTTCTGACAATTTTGTAGACAGTTCAATAAGTCCTTCAATCATGTTATACGCCTTATTCAATTTAGCTTCGTAACCTGCGAACTTAGATTCGTAGTTAGCGAATTTAGCTTCGTAGCTAGAGAATTTCTCATTAGTAGCAGTTTCAAAAGCAGAGAAAACATCTTCCATTTTCATCTTCTTTTTCATATCTTCTTCTGCTACTGGTTCTTCGTATGGAGTAACTGCCGTGATAACACCACTAGCATCTACAACAATTTTAGTTCCATCTTCGAGTTCATGTTCGCCTTCGGGAGCAGGAGTACCATTGATTGTAACAGTACCGCCAACTTCGAGAGCACTAATCATAACTACTGTGCCATCTTTCAGCTTTGCTTCAATTCCGGCAGGAGCAGGAGCAGTAACTTCTGCAAACGCTGCTTTTAATTTTTTGAGTATTTCTGTTGCTGTCATAACCTACTATATTTTTATTCAGTAATTGTAACGCTTAAAAGGTCTGTAATTTTTTTAAGTAGTTTTTCATCGCTTGTCATTTCCGGCTTAGCAAAGTCGTAATCGAACAAACCCTCTACGCTAAAACCCTTATACAAGCCATCCTTGATACCCTTCCATACTTCAGGATTCTCTACGTAGAAACTACCAAACCATGAGCCATCTTGTACGTCTTCAAATCCTGCCATCGGTTTAATTCCACGACTTTTATCAACTATCCAACTCTCAAACATGGTAACACCTTCTACCGGAGTATCGTGCATGAGATTTACATTCTGCTGATATTTTTTCTTTGAAAATTTAATAGCTATTTTTTTTATAGTGTCAGCAGTAAAAACAACATAATGCTCTCCGAGTTGCTCGTTATTTCTGTATATCTTTTCCCCTGCCAACATAATCGGACCGGATATAACCCTTTGATCTTCGCTGACTATTTGAAAGTTCATTTTTTGTTTATCAATCTGTTGTAGCTTTCTAGTTGCCCACTCTATACCGGCATCGCCACCCCACGCTAACCACATCAACCTACCACATCCATCCCCTAACTCTTTTTGAGAATTTTGTCTGTGTCTTTCAAATGCTGCCATTCTAGCGATAGTATCTCTACTGATATTCTCTCCGTTTGCTAATTGGTTTGCTCTCATTTTACCTACCGGAGTACCACACTCACCCCATCCGTTTTCCTCTGCCCACCTTAAAGCTATTTTCGCATTTTCACTAGCAGCTTTCGGATAGTCGTTATACGTTTCTGCAAATTTCTCGCCTATGTTTCCGAGTTCTGCAATTACGTCAGCGTTATTATCGTAGTGTTTATTTATGCCTAGTTCTTTTACTTTTTCAATCTTTGCCTTATTGCTTCCGGTAGCATAAACCCTAGAACTAGGAATACCCAACTCATTTGACACATCTGTCAAACTACCGACTTCATTACGAGCCGAGATTATGTAGACGATATTCCCTTCGCTTATTAATTTTTTTGCTAGTTGTTTACCTCTCTCAGTATTTAACGTTTCGTCAAAATCAAAAGAAATCTTACTCCCGGCAAACTTATTCTCCCAAACAGAATAGCATATCGCTGCCGCTTGTGCTTGATCTTTGCCTTCGTTTATCTGATATGCTATACATCTAGGAATAAACTCGTCTTCACTTTCGCCTTTACCCGGCTCTACAAACTGCTCGTTAAATACTAGGTAATCTCTTTGAATAGCCGGAGCATCGACAAGAGAAACAAATTCGACTTGACTTTCGTCATCTATTTTCTCACTAATTTTTAACTCGTAAACTGGTAACATGATTTTCGTTTTTATATTATATTAATTTATACGTGCTGCCCTATTTAACCTTCTTATTCTCTCTTGGTTTCCACTTACATCGGATTCTACCACAAACGCTCTAGCCGTTGCCGAAGCTAACTGATTTACTTGCCCTTGATCTATTGTTGTTGTTTGTGCCTGAACTGGAATAGGAGCATTAACTCCACCTACACCGCCACCACCGGGAGCAGAGCCACCAGTACCCTTGCCGGGAACTTTTACCGCTAGAATTTTCTTTATGTTGGCAATACCACCTGCAACCGCAAGACCTGCCTGAATGTATGGATATGCCGGACCGAGTATAGATATAGGATTTTTTTGAGCGTTCTTAAACGCTGACCATGCCGCTTGATATGTGTCTATTGTAGCCGCTGCGACTGCAAACGCTTTCCCTGCTGCCGTTTCTCTACCTACTAAATCAGAAAATCCAGTAAGCATATCGCCAGTACGCTTATACATATCCATTTTAGCCTGAAACGCCTCTTCATCTAGTTTTTTTTGCGTTTCTATTCGCTGACGATTTAATTCTTCTTCTTTAGTTAGTTCTTCAATCATTCTATCAAGCGATTTTTGAGCTTCTTCGTCTAGTTTTTGTTGACGTTTTGCTTCTTGGTCTGCTTGTAATTGTTCTGATTCTAAACGAAATTTCTCGTCTAAAGCTGCTAGTTCAGCGTTTTTTGCTTCTCTTGTTGCTTTTGTTAATTCTATTTCTTTACGTGCATTTTCGTATTCAATCTGCAATTTTGCTTGTGCTCTCCTATCTTCATTTTTTATAGATAATAAATATGCTTCTTCTTCTAGTTTTCTCCTATTCTCATTAGCTTGTTTTGTTGCATCGTCTATCTCTTTTTGACGTGCTGCTGCATCTGCTTTCTCTTTCTGACGTTTCTGATCTGCTTCTTTTTGCTTTTTATTTTCTCTATCTTTTTTTTCGTTATCTCTTTTTGTTTCTTCTTTAACTGCAGATTCGTTAGTTATTTTATTTTCTTTTTCTAATTCTGTTGCTTGTGTTATTAATTTAGTAGCTAATTGTTCATAATCGTCAGCTTTTTTATTTATATCTTTTGTAGTTTGTTCTGATACTTGTCTAAAAAAATCATCACTTTGTTGTTGAGTTATTTGTTCTTGTTCTAGTGCATCCACCCTTTTTTCTGCTGCTTTTTTTAGAATAGCATCAGCTTGTGCTCTTAATGCAGTAGCTTTAATATAAGCATCAGTTTTTTCTCTAAATAATCTCTCCGCTTCGTTCAGATTCTTTGCTTCGCCAAATGTCGCTCCTAGAGTTTTATTGTATGTTTTTAATGCTTCCTCTTTGCTTATTACGCCTTTCTTAGCTAAATCAAAAGATATTTTTACACTATTAGTTTTTTCAATAGCAGATTGAGCACCACTATTGTACGCTTCCATTGTTTCATTAAGTATCTTTTGATTATCACTTGTACTAAAAATTGCATCGCTTAGGTCATCCCACTTGGCAATTAAAGTACCCAAAGCAACTACAAGTAACCCTATCCCAGTAGAACCTATCGCACCTTTAATTGAATTGAATGCTTGTACTGCAACGGATTGTAAATTCTTAAATTGTTCACGAGCAGCCAACAAACCATTAATTCCTTGAGTTAAAGCCATTGCACTCTGAACCTTTAACATTGTTTGCTCTAATTCCTTACTCTGCCCACCAAATAACGCTTGAGCACCTTGAACTACTGCAAAACCAGAAGCAACACCTTGTAATGCTCCGGCAAAAGCATTAAACTTTTTATCAGGATCAAAAGCATCTGTCAAACTTTTTGCATCTCCTACGGCATCCTTTAACGCCGCAACTCTCTTAGCCGCATCCGCAGCTTCTTTAGACGTTGCTCCAAATTTCTCGGTCATAGCCAAGACCTCAAAATTCGCATCCTTTAACTGTTTGCGAAGTTCCCCCATTGAGCGTATCGCTTCGCCACCACCTATCTGTATTTCTACTGCTGCTGTTGTTGCCATAATTAATTGTATATTCTTAATTCAAATGAAGTAAAATTTAGTATACCGTCTGCATTTGTATAAATACGTATCGTTGTTTCATTATCCCTAAACACTTGTATTATATTAGTATCGCTTTGTTGTATTGTTAGCCATGTTTTACCTTGACTTAAAATGTCATCGTCTAAAATAACACGATAATTCCCAACGCCCACTCTTGTTAAAGTATACGTTTCTCCGGTAGTATTTTCTAGTTCTGTATAAGTAGGAGCATCAGTTCCGGTCTGACTTATTAATAACGTCAAAACAGAATACCCCTGAGTGGTAGTCCATTCCTCTGCTCCCTTTGTTAACGTGCTTCCGGTATTGCCAGTTATATCTAGCCATAAACCATTGAACTCGTCAAAGTATTTTATTATCATTTTAATATGTTGTATAAATTACTCTTAATAACTCGACCTCTGCTATCTCATTTTCGCTCCAGTCCTTAATCTTTGCCAACCGATATAATACCCCATCAATAAAAACAAACCTACCAAAATCAAGGTTATAGATGTCTTGCTGCGTGAGTTTCATTTTACAAGTCAGTAACCTAGAATCCTTATCGGTTATCTCTGCCATGTACGGAGAATAGTAAGTATTAAAAAGATTATTCGACAAAGCACCGGAGAGTAAAGTAAAATACAGTTCTTTTGTCGCTCCAAAGTTTAAGTCAGCAGCCGGAACATCGGGATCGTCTAAATGTCCTGCATACGGATAAACTGTATAAGTTCCTAACGTGTTTGGAATGTTAAACGTAGAAGTAGAGTTGTAAACTTTCCACGAAGCTACGTCGGTAATCTTTTTAGCTTGTAGGATTCTAATGTTATGCTCTGTCGTTTCCTCTACGTTGTTGTTCTGCTTTAAGATTGTACTAACTATTTTATCCTCGTTCTGATAGCCAACTAAAGGAGTAGCAGAAAAGATAACCTCGACGCTGTCTGTTTCTTTAGCGAACTCTAAGTTATTATCGAAGATTCTATCTCCATAACCCTCTGCATATTGCTTCCGGTATTTCTCGTTGTAGAAATCCCCATCTTGTTTATACTTGAACTGGTAGTACCTAGCGTTAATCTCGGACATTGGTTTTATCTTCAACACTTGCGATCTATCTACTTTATCAGTCCAGTCGTGATAAGTTGTTCTGTCTAAATCGTAGAAATCCACATACGGCTCTATAACCAAATGCCGGTCTTTATACTTGTCCTCTGTTACCATTAAATTGAACATCTTAATAACAGACGCAAAGAAATCTTTTTGAAGCACGTTAGCAGGAATAGTATCAGATACGGTTACTGTTTCATTCAAAGTAATTGGAGTAAATACCGGTTTGTCAGTATCAACTGTTACAGAATTACCAGTAAAAGTTAATCTGACAATAGAATTACCACTATAATTATCAAAATTTATTTTTATCTCGTCGTTAGTATTTAATGTAGCAGCAAAAGAAATTTGAACAGAGAAATTTTCGGATGTATAGTTATTACCTATTCCACCAACTATAGCAGGAATAGTAGAAAAAAATGATCCAGTAGTAAATCCATTTGCATACAAAGAACCATTTTTGTAAAGGTTAAACCTTCCCACTCCGCTTCCGCTTATTGGCTCAAATGGTAAACTCCAAGTGCCTACAAAGTTGCAGTTAATAGTACCGTTAAACGTGGTCGCTCCAGTGTATTTGAATGTCTTGTTATCTAACGTAGTAAAACTGCCGAGCACTTGATTCCCTAACGTAATAGCATTACCTCTATCAACAGTAGTTGTAGGACTTGCTGAAAATATCCTATTTCTTTTTACTTGTAATCGTGTCTGATTGTTAGGAATAATCAAACGCTTAAAAAAATCAGTATTAAAAAAAGAACTTTCCCACGTATACCCTGCTCCGGTTATTATCTTATTCATGTACTCACGTACAAATAAAGCAGGTCTGAAAGCAGTAAAATAGTAATTCTTTTTCAAAAAGAATCCATTTGTAGGACTGCTGACATTTCCGTAATCAATTAACGGATAATAGTACCCTTGCCCTGCATTAGCACTATCCCAACTGTTTGCGATGTTTGTAATGTTGTACGTATGGTTGTAAGAGGAAAAATCAAGGTCTGTTAATTTCTTTGCACCTAATTTAGAAACAAACCCTCCCAACTCTCCAAATAAAGCTACCTCGTATTCAATATATCCTTCATCAATAATAACCTCTAATAAACGTAACGTACCCTTCATAACTTGTATGCCATCCATTTCAATTAATGCCTGAGCAGATTTTGAAGCATTGAAATTGTACGATATATTTTTATCTGAATCTACTGTAAAATTAGAATTACCCACCTCAAAGATATTTCCGAGTAGTTTATTATTTCTATTCGTACCCGGCAGGACTATCGTCTTGCTGAACGAAGTAGTTTTACTATCCAAATTATTCAGATCGTCAACAGAATAAGTTAACTGATTAGTGAACCCTTGATTAACGTCTAGTTCCTGACCTTCAATGAATATACGTGTCATCGTTGAAATCCGTTTCTTTTTTGGTTTAATTCAATATCTACTTGTAAAGGTCGCAGCCCATCTGTTTGATGTTCTACATAGTCGTAAGTAGTTGCCATTATCGTTACCGGGTAAAAATCGCCATCTTTCTCGAAGTAAATTAAAGGACTGGTAATTAACTCCGATAGCCATTGATAATCTTCGTCAGGCATTAAATCGCTAGTTAATTTGTAGTTCCATTGATATTTACTAGCGTAGTTAATCTTCGTTTCGTGGTATACATTGTTATCATTGTAGTAAGTAACGGCAGTATTCGTAAACCTCTCCGGCAGTTTCTCGTATGTCTTTCTTTCTACATTCATTGTCAGTTTACTAGCTTTGCTGAAACGCATAGTTTCAAACATACCATATTGGTTGATAAAATGTAAGCAGTATGGAGTAAACCGATTATCGCAGTCGAGATATACTGTAAACCAGTCCGAGAATTGCGATGTAGTGGTATTCTCAACCCTGACCTTGTAGTAACTCGTAGAACTGGTAATTACCGAACTACCTGCCGATATATTGACCGCTGCCGTACCTATATCCATTTGAAAAAAACCATTAGACGTATAGTTATTTTCTGAATTACCTGAAGCTACCAAAGTGTTACTAGCGTTGTAGGTTTGATAGTTCAACCTTAAAGAACCAGTACCCTTGTAAGGAATAAATAGTTTTTCGCCTAGTTTTATCTTCGCTACCTTACGTCTGTTTGTCATGTACTTATTATTGAAAACAGATATAGTACTTTGCCTTCTGTTAAATAGTGGCGGTCTCCAGTTGTAAGCCGTTACATTCCCACTCGCTAGGTTTAATGTTGTTATTCCTGAAAAGTCTTCGCCTACTCGTATATTATAGGTTAAAGAAATCTCGCCACTAGCGTTAGGTTGTTTTACAAACGAGCCATCCCCACCTTCCGGTAGAAACCATGACACGCTAAATTCATTCCTTACTACACTCCCGGCATCGAAGTAACCTCTGCCAGTTGTAGGATCAGGATATAACTTCACACGTACTAACTGCTCCGAGCCGTTAAAGACATCAAAAACATATTTGAAATCTGTCTGCCCTGAATTGTCAGAATAGGCAATATGCCATAGCGTATCCTGAACGCTGACCTCTCCGCTAGGATTTATTAAACTTGTTATACTCATTTTTGCTCGAATGTTTTTTTGACCATAATTTCTACCATGCCCTTAGTTATCTGTTCTACTGTAACCTCTAAATCTTTGAACGTTTCTTGATAGGCAGCATCAAAGAAAGGATTTGTTTTAATACCATATTTTTTTATATTCCATATCATTCTGTCTACTTGTTTTTCTAGTTTGTTCTTTTTGCTTATACGCTTTGACTTCCCTTCGCTTTTATACGGCTGATCTACGTTTCTTATTTTCCTACTTGAACTCTGTATGTACTGACGTATGGAAGCTCTGCCTTTAGCGTTCATTCCTTTGCTCTTAAACTGATACGGACTAGCCGGAGCATTGCTACTATCAAACCATCCTTTTACACCTTTATTTACATAGTCGTAATACTCCGGTAAAAAGATTGTCCTGCCGTTCTCGTATTCTTTGACTTTTGCTTTACTTATTAATTTACCACTAGCAGCTACCCCGAATTGATTATAGTACTTTTCTAGGTTTGTTAAAAACAAAGCTACATACTCATCGAGCACACTATCTACCATTTCGTACTGTGCCTTGCTCTCTGCATTGTCAGCAAGGAAATTAGTAGCGAGTAGCTTTTGCTGTGCTTTTGCGAAGTTGAATGGCATCGTGTTTATTCTTTTCTTTTATGTAAAGTAAATCATTCAAAAATTGAATAACAGGTAATTCCCACACTTGACTTAAAGGGATAGCTTCCATCTCTGATACCATTTTGGCGGAGTATATCCATCCAAAGTATTTATGAAATCCATCCACTGGTTGCGGAACATCTCCCTCTTCTCCATCGGTAACTCGTTCTCTAAATAAGTGCTCAAACTCTGCATTGATTCTTTGAAAACTAAGTAAAAAAAAACAGCGGATTGATACGCAGTTTCAAAATCTAGCTTCAGCATATCCTCTGCTATCTCGGCATGATCCTTTGTTGTAGGTACTAAACCCTTCCACCCCCACCGCAAGGGAGTAGACATGGTAGCCATGATTTTATGTAGGTTGCCTATTATGTCCTCTTGGAAGGTTGCCACCTCTACGTACTTCCCTGCATTATTCGGCTGCTTTTTTAACTCATAGTTCAAATAATACCAGTTTCCATTAGCTTTAACCATGTTTCTAGGTTTGCTATTATCCCACTTCTTTTTTAATACTTCAAATTCCCTGACCACATTTTTACACATCGCATTAAACCGCTTCGGAGTTAGCTTGTCGATGTCTGCTTCAGATAGATTGTTAGCCGACCTGACGAGTAAAATAGACTTTGTTATCTCGTCTGTTTCCATTAAACTGATAGAATAAAGCTCCTGAAATTTCTCGATGTTCATACTCTAATATATTTTTTTTGGTTAATCGTTTCTGTATTTATCAAATTATCCAGTACTGACCGCTTAACTTGTACTTGTCTTTACACTTTACCGCTAGTGCTAAAGCGTTTACACAATCATCGTGAAACCCTGCCGGAGC
>Ga0129333_10002677_pt1 | contig 16629 bp, 16 predicted proteins | sample CPB6_08_DNA_FD_94474 | JGI IMG/M metagenome (GOLD analysis project Ga0129333, IMG submission 94474) | Freshwater to marine salinity gradient microbial communities from Chesapeake Bay, USA - CPBay_Sum_0.6_0.8_DNA | ecosystem: Environmental > Aquatic > Marine > Coastal | place: USA: Chesapeake...
CATATCACTACTGGCGTCACGAATAAAACTTACAAACCCCCGCAAGGGGGTTTTTTAATGTTCAGAGATAAGTATCTGTATGGCCAATGCTAATTTGAGTACTAGAGTTAATAGATCTAAAGAGCCACCTTTAGATAAGCCTTTAATAAATTTTTATACCGCTGCTCAACGTTTTGGATTTGCAAAAGATAATTTTTTTAAAGTAAAAAATTTTACCACTCTACCTAACGGTAGAAATTCGGATATTAAATTAATTATAGATAATTATCTCAGCCCTGAAGGGACTTTACTATACGCAAAAAGCGGCACAATGCCTAGCAGAAAAATAAATACAACTAAAGTCAATTACAAAAATTTTAGTTTTAATGTGCCGGTCGGGGCTTCCTATCCTAGCTCTCTTAATTGGACGCTTACTTTTTATTCTGATGAGAATTATTTAATAAGAAGCTTATTTGAGCAGTGGAGTCAGCAAATATATAATGAACACGGGTTTAAAACTAAAACTACTATAGAAACAGATATTACTTTAGAATTATACAAACCTGTACAATTAACTCCAGATAGTATTATTACTCGCTTTAATAATGTGTTCCGTAAATCAACTACCGGTGGTAAGCCTTCTCCTGTTGAAACTAAACCGGTACTTAGCGAAATAAAAGATAACCGCAAAAAACAAGACCGTGCAGATATATTTAATTTGCAGCCAGTTAAGCAATTTAAATTATATGGTTGTTTTCCAACTATGGTTGGAGAAATAACTTTTGATGTTACTAGCTCCGGTAGAATAGTGTCTCTTCCAATTACATTCGGTTTTCAATATATGGAAACTTCTGATTCGCATTTATTGAATGTTTCCCCCGCTTAATTAATAAAGACTTCTACCTAAGTATTATAAAATGGCATCTTATCAAACAAATCAAAACATTTCAAACTTTTATAGAGTAGCTACTCAAAAAAAGTTTTCTAGAGACTTTCAATTAAGAGTTAATAGTTTTATTGTTGCTGGAGGTCAAGATATATTCGGTGAAGATGATTTAATTTATGTTAAAAGCGCTGCTCTACCAGCGCGTAAAATTACTAATATTAAAGCTCCATATATGGGTTTAGATTTTAATGTTCCTGGAGCAGCGACATACCCGGGTTCGGAGAATTGGAATATTACATTTTATGCTGATCAAGCTTTAGAACTTCGTCAAAGATTGGAAGGGGTAATGTCGAATACATTTAGTCCGTTTAATAATTTGTCTAATAACATAACTTTACCCGGCACAGAAAACGTAATAGAGTTAATATTACTAGATGATCAAATGAATACAGTTAGCACGTATAGCTTGTATGGCGCGTATATTACTGACCTAGGCGCAATAGACTATAAAATGACAGGCAACGGTAGCATACAAGAAATTAAAGCAACTGTAGCGTATCAGTATTGGGTTAGTGAAGTGGATAGAGGCTCTATAAATCAACAGCAAGGAGGGCTGCTCGGCACTCTTAATAGTATTACTAACACGGCCCGTAGCTTAACTAGAGCGACTCAAGCAATAGGGCAAGTGTTTAGACGTTAATATATAAAATGCCCAATAATACTGCTAATCTTGGCCCGAATAGTCTCGGTAGCACTACAGAATTAGCTAGTGTATTAGATCAGCTACGTCAACAGGACAGTACATTTGCTATACCTGCTGAAGCAAATTTTATTGTAAAAATAGATAATATACCTTACGCTACTATAAAAAATGTTATTGATAACCATTATGATGAAAATTCTCAATGGGAAGACCCGCGAGGTTTGCGTAATGAAATACAAAATTTCATAACAAGAGATTCTAGAAATACCGGTCGGTTACTTTTTGCGACCGGGGTAACTATACCAGGAGAAACTCTAGCTAGTGGTAGAGTAGGTCCGAGCACTAATACTAATATACACGGCAATTTACTTTCGGCCCCGGTAATAAAAGGGCGTAATGATATCGGTAATGTTGCGTTAGATATTATAGAGACAAATTACTCTTTTGCGGATTATATTTTACGCCCGTGGCTAATTGGTGTAAGTACGTTCGGTTTATTCGGCCGACAAACAGAAAATCAAAGAGTTAAAGTTAATTTAGAAGTATGGCATTTAGACGGTTTTAAATCTAGAGCGGATACAACCCGTAAAAAAATTACATATACAGAATGCGCGCCAATTTCTGTTCCGGATTTTGCGTATACATATGGTGAAAACGCTAATGTGCGGGTGGTAAAAACAGCTTGGACATATAAGTCTTATAAAATCACTAATAGTGATTAATAAGATATGTTTAAGCTAAAAGTATACCTACCAAGTCAAAAAAAATTTATATACGTAAAAGAGCTAAATTATAAAACGTATAGAGGATTGGTTAAATCTTTGTATGTAGGGGATAGGTTAAAAACTATCGAGTTGTTCAATTTTATTTTACAAGAAATAGTAGAGGTAAAAGAGTTAGAAAATTTGACAATTATTGATAAACTTGCAATTTTTTTAACTATAAGAGAGGTTTGTGTGAGTCCAGATTTAAATTTAAAATGTACTTGTCCGGATACAAATGCAGAGTTTAACTATCAAACAGCAATTAGCGATATACAAAAAACCTTAGATGAATTAATAACTGACGTAACTGTAAAGACAGATAATTTAATTACAAAGCATAGTTTGTTTACGGACATAAAAGACGAAACAATACTATTAACTGAAAACAACCCTGATGATTTTCGTACGGGTATTACTGAAATAATTGCTGAAAAAGTTATAAACTTAGACAATTATAAGTTTAGCGAAAAAAAAATTATAATCGAAAACTTACCAGCCAGTCATTTATTACAAGCGCGCTTACAAATAGCCCAAGCAAAAAAATACAACTCAGAAAAAAATCTAATAAAAATAGTATCCCCGCATACAGATAAAACAATTTATAAAATTACAGGTAACATAGACTCTACTACATTGAGCGAATTGCTAGAGTATCTTTTTGTAGAAGAACTTAATAATATTTACAAAGCTATGTATAATGTTGTTACTCATTGTAAATTTAGCGCTGAATATGTGGACTCAATTACACCAGCTGAAATACAAGTATACTGGAATTACTTTTTAGAAGAGAGTAAAAAAAATAATACCACAAAAAACAATCCAAAAACTGAACATAATGCCGAATTTGGCTTTTAAATATGAATAATATACAAAATGTACTTGATATACTTAAAGACTATGCAAATAAAAATATTTTGCAAGTTTATATACCTTCTTTAAAAAAAGAAGTAGGTTTTCGCCCTATTACCGGGGCTCAGCAAAAAAAACTATACGACGCTGGATATGATAACTTAGTTTTTCGTACTAAGTTTATTATAGCAACGTATGAGATTATAACAGAAAATTGTTTAGAACAGGATATAACTAATGAGCTTAATGTGCTAGATAGGCTAGCTATACTCTTAGCATATCGTAAAACTCTACACGGGGATATAATTAAATCCGAGTATGGAGATGCTGTGGTAACAGAAAGTGTAAATAAACTAGCTAAAATACAAGATTTGTCTCGGACTATTGAGTATGATAAAATAAAAATAGATATAGAAGTACCTAAAATAGCGGAACAGTATAAACACGAAAAAGAAATAAGATATCAACAAGTATTAGCTAAAAAAGATACTAAAAATTTTGTAGAAGCCTTGGGGGATATGTACATAGGAGAAACATGTAAATGTGTGAAGGAAATTTACGTAGAAAATTCTCCTATAAATTTTAAGCAATTTACCCCGCAAGAGCAAATAGCTATTATTGAAACTTTACCTGTAAATTTAATTAATAAAGTAGGAGAGTTTATTAAAATACTCTTTAATTTAAATACAGAAGTGTTAACCGTAAAAGCTAAAAAAGAAGACATCGAGACTAGTATAGTTTTGGATATTAATACAGAGTTTCTCGTAGAAATATAACTATAGAGGCAGCCTAAGTATTTCGATGCCGGAAAACGAACAACTTGAAGATGTCTTAAGAAGACTGCTTGCAGTATTATCTAAAGAAGATCAGCTCAATGTAGGAGTTGCTGGTGGGGATTTTAGTTTACCGGATGACCCTTCTCAAATTCAAAAATTAAACGAAAACCTGCAAAAGATATTTGATCCTAATAATGAAGGTAGTTTTACTAAGCGGGTTAATGAATTAATTGTTAAGTTTGCTGAATATAAGAGCGTGTCTGAGAATAGCGTTAAAACTATAACTGAAAGTAATAATAAAGCTTTAGCAGATGGGTTTCAAACTTTAAACCAATCCGTTGAAGAGTTAAACAAGAATTTAGAAACAGAAAGAAAGACGCGTATAGAAAAAGAGCTAAAAGAACAGGAAAGCCAAAAAAAAGAAATAAGCGAACGCATTATAAACAAAGCCGTAGAAGATGCATTAGCAAAGTACGATGTAGAAATTAAAACAAGCAAAGGCTCAGACGCATCTGAATTGAGAGGTAGATTAGATACAATGTCTGTATTTGATAAGGACTTTGAAGAAGTATTAAAAGCAGCTGAGGCGGCAACAAAAGCTCAAGAAGAATATTTTAGAAAAAATATAGGCAAGACAGCCGCTCAAGTTGAACTGGAAGAAAAAGTAGCTCGAGAAGAAAAAGCAAAAGAATTAAAAAAAGAAATAACCGAAAAAGCTGATATACAAAAACAAATAAAAGAAGTTATAGAAAGAGAACTAAAAATAACTTCTGTCAACTCTCCTATAGCTGCAGCTGCTCAAGCGAACGAAAATACTAACAAAGAACTTATTGGATCTACATACCCGGTAAAAAAGCTACCCGAGTATGCTCCTTCTCCACAAGAAGCAGCTCGAGACGAAGAGCGTCAAAAAATGGCATTATTCAAAGTCAATATAGTAGATATTGATCAAAAAGCGTACGATAAATTAAAAGATTTGTTTGAAGAATTAAATTTAGGCATGGCTTCTACAGCTGGAGGTGGTGGATCCAATGTTGATCTTTACTCTGGTCCAGGTTCTCGAACAAACCGGCCGAACACACCTAAACCAAGTCCACCACCTCGAGCACCTGAGCCTCCTAAACCTCCTAAGCCGCCTACTAGCGGTAAACCTCCGCGAGCTACGCGACGCCCAACAGGCTGGGAAGCAGCTAAACCGATGAAACCGCCTAGTTATGTAACTCGAGCTGGAGTAGCGGGTGCGCTTGTAACTGGAGCATATGAAGGAGTTGATCGCTATCAACAAACTGGATCTGCAGGGGAAGCTGTGGCGGTTGGTACAGGAACAGCAGGAGGAGCGCTAGCAGGGGCTATAGCAGGCGCCAAGGCTGGAGCGTTATTAGGCGGCCTAGCGGGCCCTGGTGCGGTTTTTGCCTCACCAATACTAGCTACTATTGGCGGCCTTCTGGGCGGCATGGCAGGAGCGTGGGGCGGTAAAAAAGGAGCGGAAGCTGCAATTGATGCGTTTTCTCAAACCGGTACATCTTCTGTAGAGACAAATAGCGAAAATAGCCTACCTAAAATAGTACCAGGAGACACTAGTAATGAAGCTGAAGTAGGCGCTTCTATAGACGATGCTGAACTGAATAAACAACGAGAAGATTTGAGCCTTCAAGCTCAAGCTTTTAACAAAGGACTAGTGCAGGGTCAAAATACTTTTGTTAACAACACTATTACTGAAACAATAACTGAAAATAATGCAAATACAGCTGAAGCTTTAGATAGAATGGCTTCAGTGGCAGAGCGTATAAATGAAAGTGTACAAAAACTTGAAGCGCAAATGACAGAAAATCTTAAAAATAATACCGCGACGGCTGCTTCTAATAATACCACTGTAATGCAAGGTGGTAATAAAATTGATTTATATCTTACCCCTCCTGATATACAGCAAAATCGTTTGGAAAGTATAGAAAAGCTAAGCGGCAATCGCTAATATTTGGTAGTAAGTAATATTATGCCCTCTTGGTTTAAAGAAGTAGATTATGCAAATGAAATACCGGAACTTGCTATATCTAAATCCGAATACGGGGCAAGATATCTAGTACCTAAGAATAACAGCTCTACAGCTACATACAATGTACATGAAAAATTTTCTTGGACTCTTTCAAATCCTAAAACTCGAGCATTAATACCTCGAGTAAAGTTAACTGAGTATAGATTAAAATATTCTGCTGAGCTTTTATCTTATATTAACAGCGCTCGAGGGTTCCAAGAAGCGCTCGGTAGATTTGATATAAACAATCCTTTAACTCAATTAGCTTTAGGGGCTGGGGCAGTTGCAGGAGGCGAAGCTTTTTTAGGGCAATTACAAAATTCAGCAGCCAGTATAGCAAGCCGGTTACCTGGAGTTCTCGGTCGACAAGCTCGAGCTTTACTTACAGGAAGCCCTGCCGAAGTTAAAGCTGGCCAAGCGACAATTGCTAAAATATTTGGTGGAGTTGCAGGAGCTGCTGGTACAACAGCGTTAGGGGCTTACGCGTATAGTCAGTTTAGCGATCCTAGTAGGCTCAAACTAGAAATAGATAAAAGTAGAGGAAATAAAGGCGCGTTAGACCCTTATTCGAATTTATATAGCGGTATTGCTACTAAAATTAACTATATACTACCTTATATTAGTATAGATAATATGGCCGGCATTAATTCTAGCTGGACTGAACCTGGTAAGAATGCTCCAATAACAAATTTATTAGAACAATCAAAAAAAATGTTAGGAAAAGGCGGTGGTGGTGCCGCGGTGCTGGGAGGTATTGATTTAATTACTAGTGTAGTTGAAGCTGCGGCTTTAGGTGGAGAACCTGGTGCAGGTCGGGAAAAAATAAAAGGCTACTCTCCACCAGAATCTGGAGATAGTATTACTCTAACGTTTTATTTGTTTAATACAATTAGTATAGAACAAACTCAAAACAATTGGGAGTTTTTATATGTTCTTACTTATCAAAATTTGCCTAATCGCAGAGGTATAAATTTATTAGATCCGCCGTGTATTTATGAAATTGAAGTACCTGGTTACAAGCGTTTTCCTGTAGCAAATATAGAAAAGTTAACGGTGACTAATGAAGGTACCACGAGATATATAAATTTAGCGACAGGTAATACAGTTCCCCCAGAGAGTGGGCCAGATGTTAAATTGATACCTGAAGCATATAAAGTTACTCTCACTATTAGAAGTTTATTAACAGCTACTCAAAACTTATTTGGATGGGCAGACGGGGAAACTATAGTACAAGTATTTAAAGCTGAACCGCCTCCTACCCCATTAAATGAACAGCCCGAACAAAACACTTCGTTAAATGCTAGCGGGGTTACTCAAAGGCAAATAAGAGAAAACATTACAGGCGGCGCCGGCCGACCGGTTTCTGGTGGTGGTACAGTGGGAGCTTTTATACCGCTTGGCGGTTTTCCTAATGGCCGTTTTGGCCCTTAATATATTAAAATGGACCCTCAAAAGCAAAACAATATACCTGAATTAAAGCCCTTAGATCTATATAACTTTGAAAATTTTTTCAATGTCTATAAGGATAGAGATAATTACTTTTACAATTTGCTCAATACTGTAAATTTTCCAGACGTTTTAGCTGATAGCTATTTTCAAACTTATACTGTGCCGTATGATAATATCACTTGGACTGATATTTCTAATAAACAATACGCGACTCCTCAATTATGGTGGTTAATATGTAGTGTAAATAAAATTAATAATCCAATAGAATTTCCTAAAGCGGGTACAGTGCTTAAGATACTCGACCCGCGTATAGTAACTGAAGTACTACAAAGTATAAAGCAGCAATGACTAGATCTACAATAACACCGATACCTACAAATACTTTATATTATAATAATCAAAAGTATTTAGTTGATATTTCTTTACTCAATCCCGATGGACGAGTTTTTCCGATAAACACAGCAAATTTAGTTAATTTACAAATAGTTGATGATGGATTATTATGGTACAAAACCGGCACTCTTGTTGTACGTAATCCTGATAATATAATTGAAAGAAGACCAGATGGCACGGTGCCAGTAGATGCAAATTATGTGTTTCGTAATGATGGTAGAGATATACTTTCGGTTAAAATAGCGCCTATAGTAGATGACCATTCAAATGCGGAACTTTCTCCGGATAGTTATAATATGGAGTTTGTGTTTGCAGTATATGATAAAAAAGATATAGTTACTGGCAATACGGTAAGAGACAAATATTTGCAATTAAATTTTTGGGAATTAGATTATCAAATATTTTCAGAAATAAATGTGGATTGGTCGACTAATAATCTTTTACCTTCTAATTTAATACCGTCATTAATAACTGACGAAGAGAGAAAAGTACCTACAGGTTTAGCTATAAAAAATTTAATACAATTTGTACTAGGAGAAGATTCTAAATTTAGCACTAGTTGGGATACAGGATCGAGTAAAATTTTTTATAATTCTTTAGCTAATAATAATGCTATTGACGATTTAGAATATTTACTTTATAGACATACTAGCCAAAAAACAGGCAACCAACAAGAAGGAGATCCTTGTTTATTATACAGAGATCGCTACACTAAAACCTGGTTTTTACAATCTTTTAATAACTTGTTTAAATTAGCCGTGCAGCAGCGTTCTATAGCTGGAGTGTTACACAGAGAGAATTTTATAATTGCAGGTAGTAGTCAATCTAATGATAGTATTATTCCGTCTTTTCAACAAATACCCAAAAGTACAGATTTAAAGTATTTTTCTAATATTAATAGTATAATTACAAACTATCAATTTGAAGACTCTTCTACAAATACTAATACGAGATTTTTTGTAAACTATCCCTGCTATTCGAACGATTTAAAAAATAAAACATTCAAAGTAGATTTTGTAGACAATACAGTAGAGAATGTTAAAAACTATATACAAAAAACTTATGTTGACAGTTTGGGAGTAAACGCTACTACTGCATTAACATTAAATAAAACTAAAAAAGATGCAAAAATAGTTAAGCAAGCATACTCGTTTCAAAAAGATAAAGTTGCGCGATATGCGGATAGTAGAAATTTATTATTAAAAAGTATGTTATTTTTAAATCAAAGTTTAGCTTTTACTGTACCAGGTACAACCTATAGACAGGCTAACTGTTTTGTAGGGGTAGATAAAAATCAAAATACAATTGCTAACAACTTTGATAACAAATTACTTGGTCAGTGGTTTGTCAACAAGATTGTTCACACATTTACCGACGAAAACTATACCAACACTTTGTATACAGTTAAACTGCATACTAATGATAGAATGCCTATTTCAGATGATGTAGGCTAAGTATCTATATGGCTCAGGCGGTCGTAAAAACGTTTGATTATTATAACACTAGAATAGTGTTACCAGAGTACTCTGTACCTGGATATGAAAAAGAAACAGACTTATCTAGAGCATATTATAGCGCGGATTTCTCATCTAATCCTATAGGTTCAAAGGTCGACTTTTTTGTTCAGCTTAGAGACCCTTGCGTGGCAATATATGCACCAAATCCTGTATTTGAAGTGCCAGTTGGCTTATCTGGTTTAAGTCCACAATGGTTTGACGGGTGGTGGGATGATGCGATGTTTTACTCTCACCCTCGGGTTAAACAGCAGTTAACTGCAGCTAACCCGGACGTATATCAAGACTTTTCTGAATCTGTAGGTTCATTAAGTTACGTATCAACTGATGCAGACCCGATAAACCCGTTACTGAATTCAAAAATACCGCCTACAGTATTAGCGCAGATGAACTCGCTAAATACTAAAGTAAAGACTAATTTTAGCACCTATACCCCATCAGGTATGGGCGCATCTAATATAGCTCTTGTTAATCAAATTCAGGCCTTTACTAATAGTGTGGCTAAAGTTAGACAAACCGTAGAAGCGGGATATGGCTTGCTTAAAAACAAATTACCCTTTGCGGTATTACTGGTAGGAAATTTAATTACCCCTAATGACTGGAAGGCTGGAGCTAAAATAGAAGGCATATCAACTGCGGTGGATAGAATTAATAACATAATTAAAACCCCCGGACGTCTTCTTTCTCAGGGTATAGATCAGCTTAATAAATTCGTATTAAAATTACCAAAACTACCTTCTTTAAGTAAATTGCTTAACGCATTTGTACCAGGCTTGCCTGCTATATCAAACGTAGTAAGCAGAATTAAAGCAGCAGTAACAACCGTTAAATCTGTAGTTAGCACCGCTCAACAAGCTCTTGCACCAGTAGTTAATGTAGTTAACCAAGTAAGAGCAGGAGTAGATAGCGTACTCGGCACTATTAATACTGAAACTCAAAAAATAACAAGTATTGCTACTTCTGCGCAACAAGCAAAAACTGCAGTACAAGACTTAAACAAGGTCGTAAACAAGGGCAATGTTGCAACTACGCTTAAATACCAATCTAATAGCGCGCTCACCGGGCTTAATAATAATTCAGCTGTAATTATAAACACTCAAGTGAAAAATATTAAAGGTAATACGGCAATAACTAAAGTTAATACGTTTAAATCTCCTAGCAATTAATGCAAACTTTTAACTCCATTTATCTCGGTATAGTAGTACAAAATAATGACCCTGAATATAGAGGTAGAGTAAAAGTATGGGTACCACATATATCTAGTACTATATACAATAAATGGAATCAATTAAAGAAAGACTTTTCGTTTAGTTTTCCTGGTTCACCAGGAGGAGAAGATCTTAGTAGTGTAATAGATGACTTAAGAGATACATTACCGTGGGCAGAAATGTGTAGCCCTATAGCAGGCGCCTCTACTGCAAACTATTACAACTCTCCTTCAGATACTAATACAGTTTCTGATGCTCCTTTATTTTACGGGCAGCCTAATACTAATTTTACCCCTTCTTCGTCTGCAACACAGATAGACCCTGAAGGCAAAGGTAATAAGCCAGGGGCCTTATATGAAAGTTACCCAGTAAGCGATGCTTTTGGTAATACAGCTAAGATAAACAGTCAGCATTTTAATCAATACTCTAACAACTATAAACCATCTACCTATTCAAATGCTGCTAAAGGTTTATTTTCGGTGCCTAACGTAGGCGCTCATGTCTGGGTATTTTTTAGAGAAGGTATACCTCATTATCCTGTGTATATGGGGACTACTTTTGGAGAAGATGAGTTTAAGAGTATATTTAAAGCTGGAGATGATACTTATCCTGATTATCCGGGTACGTTTGAAAACAAATCTCAAAGAGTACAAAAAGACCCCACTATAGACTCTTCTACGTATCGCAATAAATTAGTACTCAATCAACGAGGCGCAGCAATAGAGATTATTAATACTACTGATAGAGAATCTTATAAAGTCACTCATTTTGGCGGGGGGTTCTACGAACTTAATAATCAATTTACTGCTTTATTTAACCCGAAAAATTTTCAATTATTAACATTAAAAGATAAATTTGAAACGGTTAACGGTCATAATAGCATCTATGTGGGTAGAGATAACGATCATATAGTACAAGGAGACTACTGGTTAAAAGTAGGTAATTTTAATGTACAGGCAAATAGTCAGTGGAATAGTTTATACTCTAAGTTAACTGGAGATGTTTCTGCAGCAACTATACAAAGTACCCTCTCTCAAATTACTACTAGTCTGTCAGAACAAGAAAAGAAAATGGGGTTTGGAGGTAATGGTTTTGAATTTATTACCAAACATAGAGTAGCAACAGTTGGCCTGACTCTTAATACCGCAGCTACCTATTCTATACTTCCTTATATACCTTTAACTGGTAAAGAAATAATAGGCTCAATAAAACCTAATTTATTAGCGGGTAATTTTGCAGCTCTACCTACAGGCATACCCACAATACAGCAATTATATGTACCGGATATGCCTGGCGGTAATTATGATATTTTTGCAATGAACCGACTTAACATTAAGTCCGGCGCGGGTGGTGCTACAGTACAGACTTTAGGCAATATAAAATTACAAGGGTCAATTGTTGATGTAAGAGCTGACGCAATGATTAATATAGGTGCCAAAGACGGTCAGATTGACATTAACGGAGACATAATTACTGTTTCTGCAAATGCGCTACAGTTTAAGAATTTACTAGGCGGTCAAATAGTGTTTGATAGCACAGTAGGGGTATCTAAAAACGTTATAATAGGCGGAGGGGCTTATGTAGAAGGAGAGTTATTCGTAAATCATATTACAGCCCCAATTGAATATCAGGTTACAGAAAACACTCAAATAGTAGCTACCGGTCCTCTAGTTAATCCAACCGGCTTACCTGGAGCTTTAGGTAGCGGGTGGGCTGTATTAAATACTGATGCTCTAGGCAATTTAGTACTTGAAATTCCTTCCTTACCGGTACTGCCTGGTGGTGGAGCTACTGAGCCTACTGTTATAGCAGTGGCTGTGGCACCAGGCAGCTTCTTAAATCTCAATACATTAGGAGCAGGTACGTTAACTATTGCTCAGCCTCACTCTCACGCGTTTAAAAACATACCTCTTACTCTCAAGAGCTCTACCCCGGTCGGGCCTAACGACTTTTCTACCCACGCAGCTAACACTATTGGTACCCTTGATGCTGATAAAAACGGAGTCGGAGCTGAAGCACCTCTTAATGGCAGAATACAAACTATCGGAGTACCTCCACCGATATTATTTTCGGTCGGAGCAGACGGACTACCTAATAATTTCCCTAACGGGCCAGGTAGTAATGTCGTTACTCCGCGGCTAACTCCGGCAACATAAAAAAAGCCCCTTTCGGGGCTTTTCTTTATTATGAGCGAGGAAGTATATTATCTGTCCTGATTACTAAAACCGCTTCCTTGGTCTTGATACTAACGTTGTAAGGCTTGAGGAACTTATTACCTACCCCTTCAATAGCCTGACCGATTGTATTAACTGGATACTTGCGGCCTTTCTTCGAAGCGTTGTAGTTGTAGGCGGCCTTCTTAATACTATCAACTACTTCGCGAGTGTCTTCGTTCTCGGGCATTTGAAATACCCAACCGACGAGATCGCGCTGGATCTCTCCTTCTTTATCGCAAACAAGAATACCATACTGCTTCTTGATCTTAGGCTCATCAGATCCCTCGTCATCAGCACCCTCTGCTACATCAGCTTCTTCAGCTTGCTTGGCTTCGTCAACCTTTACGGTTGCATCGCTCAAAAGGTCGAGAACCTTTTCAATAGCATTCTCGTCCTTAACTACCTTTTCGAGAGCTTCGCGGACAGCTTCGAGTTGAACATATTCTTCTTTTGACATAAATTAATTATATACGATTCTATACTCAACTTTAGAAAGATCAAGTACAGACAAGTCCTTGCCGCCTGCATAACTAATAGCGGATTGAAGATCTTCTTGGATTTCTCGTACTTTACTAGTAATGGTGTTAGTGGGTGTTAGATGTGTAGTGAATCCCTCGATGTTCCTAACGGATCCCTTGTTTCTCTCAGAAGCACTGCCGTAATACTCTTTTTTACCGTTCACCATTGTCGCAGGGGAATCCGAGCAAGCAGCAAACATTCCACCAATCATACAGAACGTAGCACCTGCAACTAATGCCTTTGCAATATCTCCATTCTCTCTAAATCCACCATCTGCAACAATTGGTACCGGAGACACCTCAGCACAAGACTTAACTGCTGTAAACATGGGCATATGAAATCCGGTCTTATTCTTAGTAGAACATACTTGACCAGGTCCGATGCCAACTTTAACTAAATCAGCACCCCATTCAGCGAGATCCTTACAAGCTTGACCAGTAGTTACATTACCCGCAACGATAATTACATCTGGAAATGTTTCCCGTACAAACTTAATCATATTTTTCATTGCGAGACTGTGGCCGTGTGCAATATCAATACAGATACAAGTAGGCAGCAAAGACAGGTTAGTGCACTTACGAAGTTCTTCTCTATCTTCTTGTTTAACTCCTACACTAACGGCTCTCCAATTAGTAGTAAGAGAGTTTAATATTTTATAATTAGATAGGTCAAATCTGTGCATAATTGGCGCTAAGCCGAGACTATCATAAAGCTGATATGTCTTCAAGTCTACTACAGACTTCATATTTGAAGGCATAATAGGAAGAGAGAATCTAAAATCTTTAATTTTAACAGACGTATCTGCATTAGCACGAGATTCTAGTTCGCTATAATTAGGTACTAGATATACATCTTTGTAGCCAAGAGCGTAAGTGTATTCATTGTAATTAGCTGTCATACAGATAAGTATTCTATAGTACGTTTATGAAATTTCAAGAACTAATGGAACAATATGGCATGATTAAAAGAGAACAGCGTATGTTCTATCCTAAGAACTTTAATCTTTCTGAACGCTTTCTTAAGGCCTTAAAAGAGGAAATTGCTTTGCAAGAAAAATCAGGTATCGACTCTAAAAAATTTGCCCATAAATTAAATAGGGCTTTGCAGTTTCATATTGATGAAATGAAAAACCCCTCACCTAAGTGAGGGGTTTGTGTTTTTAAGCTATTCTAATCTATTAGAATCTAAGACGTACGCCTGCTGCAACAGCATCGACTTCTCCGCCGGCTCCAGTGAAGGAGTTGCGACGTTGAGCCCACTCAGCGTATACATCTGTAGTCTTTGAATAATAACCGACTCCGACGCCTACAAGAACATAGCGCTTAGCATTCTTGAGGGCAGCGATAGTAGCAGCTCCTGGATCGTTAAATCCAAGACCGACTGCAGGAGCAATCTTAACCCACTTGAACCCGAAAGGCGCTCTTACGTTAGCCTCGAGGTTATTAGTACGGTTCTTGCTATCCACGGTTAGACCTGCATCCCAGACAACAAGAGTACCCTTTACGCCACCATTCAAGCCAGCAACAAGTGCTGTATTGCTCGAATGACCATTAGCTTGTGCAGACTTAGAGAAGCTCTTATGTACTGCGCCAAGAGTTAGGTTGGCAAGAGGGGCAGTGAAACGATAACCAACTGTGGTATCAACGCGCTTGAACAAACCTGAACTAGCGGTCTTACCGGCTACGTTTCTAGCCTCTACTGGGTTGAAGGTATTAACACCGAGAACGAATCCAAGCGCTTCTGCCTGTACCCCTGCTACTACTGCATCTTCAAAGATTACGGTACCGCTATCGAATACCTTGGTCTTGTATGCAGCATCAGCAGAAAAAGTAACTGCGGAAGCAATGGAAGTCATTGCGATGCTAATGATGAATAATGTTAGTTTCTTCATACGTGTATATTTATATATTATAATCTTGATTAATCAACTTATCAGTGTTAAATACGGATATGGTAACTGTTGAATACGGCTGGGGAAATCGATTAGGCAATACTCTGCTAATGTATACAGCGGGGTATGTGTTTGCTAAAAAACACAATTTACGTTTTAATGTTGATCCGTGTATAACTTATTTTACTTTAGATTCTAACTATCAACCAACAGCTCTTATATCTACCGGTTTTAATGATAATAATTCTCCTCTTAAATCTAAGCCTCTTACCACTACGCGTAGTTGCAAAGAACCATATATTCCAGTACACGATTTAAATTTTCTACCTTTATTAAATAGTCCTTCTGTGCAAGATGCTGAATACCATTTTCAGCATTACTTTCAGTTAAAAGACTTTGTATTACCTTATAGGCAAGAAATAAAAGGCTCGTTTGAACTCAACTATCAACCTAGACCAGAGAAGGAAATATTTGTAATTGTTCGGTTAGGAGATGTCGCTAAAAGACGTCAACGTCTACCTCTACAGTTTTATATTGATGCTATTGAACGATTGTATCAAGAAGGATGCTATGGGGGTTATATAACATCCGATAGCCCTCAACACTCCGATGTACTGTATTTGATGGAAAAGTATAATTTAAAATTTTACTCAACTACTTTACCGGTTGAAGCTATAGCTTTCGGTAAAGATTTTAATAATTTAGTACTAAGCGAAGGCACGTATTGCTGGTGGGTGGGTGCTTTAAGCAATGCAAAAAACGTCTACTGTAATAATAGACGCAACGTTTTTGCATGGCACGGAGATATATTTGTGTATCCTGACTGGAAATATCTTTCGTATGATTGCCCGGAACTACCGATCGATAGAATACCTGGACAGACAGATCAATAAGTTTAAATTGGTACCACCACGGGGAATCGAACCCCGATTACATCCGTGAAAGGGATATGTCCTAACCGTTAGACGATGGCGGCGTAAATTGGATGCAGAGGACGGAATTGCACGCGTCGACCTTCTGGTTATGAGCCAGACGAGCTACTACTGCTCCACTCTGCAAAAAAAGGGCGTCTCGCTAGCCTCATTGCTTAAAGGCGGTGATTTGTTCATACATTATGCAATATCATGTATGGTTTTGTCACACTTATTTTTTTAGTCAGCATGTGTAGCATATCCGGTAAGAGTATACTAAGAACACTTTATGACCGTGCACAGTCACTGACGCGAGACAAGTTGCTCTTTCGAGCCGCACTATGCTTATTCTTCTGTTTATACTCGCATAGTCGAGTTAAAAATAAAGGGGGGAATAATGATTACCCCCATCCAAGAACGTTGCTTTCAGTTATTCAGTCAGATGATACCGTCGTATCGTAACGAGTCGCCATATCATTGTAGTTCAAGCTTACGACCCGTACCTCAGGTGGCGTCGGTTGACCAACCTAAGCTTCAGC
>Ga0129333_10002678_pt1 | contig 16629 bp, 13 predicted proteins | sample CPB6_08_DNA_FD_94474 | JGI IMG/M metagenome (GOLD analysis project Ga0129333, IMG submission 94474) | Freshwater to marine salinity gradient microbial communities from Chesapeake Bay, USA - CPBay_Sum_0.6_0.8_DNA | ecosystem: Environmental > Aquatic > Marine > Coastal | place: USA: Chesapeake...
GTTGTTGAATACTGCAGTGCGCGCAGCCCCGAGCTGCTGCAGGCCCTGCGCGTACCAGACGAAGCCCAGCGCCGTGCCGCCGGCGCCAAGATAGACGATCGAGGCCCAAGCCGCGACCGAGACCTCGCTCGCTTGCCACTGCGACCACTCGAAAGGCATGCCCAACGAGAGCATCGATGCACCCCAGAAGGTGGTCACGGTGGTCAGCGCGAGTGGTGAGACCGGCGATTCACCGCCGAGTGCGAACCGGCCTAGCACCGAGTAGAGGGCCCAGCAGGCTGCACCACCCAGCATCAACAATTCGCCACGGCCCACTCGTTGCAAAAGTAACGTCGGATTTCCTTTGGCGAGCACGATCACCACACCGGTGAGCGCAGTGACGATGCCGAGCCAGCGAAAAGCCGGCAGGCGTTCACCGAAGACCAGCGCCATGGTGACTGCGGTCAGAATCGGGTTGAGGGCGACCACGAGGGCGGTACGCCCGGCGGGGATCAACTCCAGCGCACCCAAAAAAAGCAGGTTGTAGGTCACGAGTCCGCTGAGCGCGAGTAGCGCGGAATAGACGAGATCGCGTCGACGCAGAGGCGGCAGACCACGCTCGCTCAACAAAAGCAGCGGCAACAGGATCGCGAACGCGGTCCAGAATCGCAGCGCCGAAATCGTGAAGTGCGGCAGCTCGGGCGCTGCGATGCGCCCGGCGATGAAGGTGCCGCCCCAAAGTGCGGCGACGCCCGTCAAACGCAGGTACAGACTGACGGGCGCTGCGGTCACGATTCGCAACTCACGGGCGCTGCTCGCGCCACGCGACGTAAATACCGGCGGCGATGACGAGCGAGGCACCGCCGAGCACGGTGCTGTTCGGCCACAACGACCACGCTGCCCAGTCGATTGCGATACCCCAGAGCAAGGCCGTGTACTCGACCGGTGCCACGACGGCAGCGGGCGCATGACGGAACGCCTCGGTGATGTAGTGCTGGCCCGCGGCGCCGAAACCGCCCGCAGCCACGATCAACCACCAATCGGTGTCGCGGATGGGGATCCAGTTCGGCATGGCAATGGCGCCCGCAACCAGGGCGATGATCAGCAGGAACGTGAAGACGATCGCGGGGGATTTTTCGCTACGGGTCAGGATCCGTGCAGTGATCGCCGCGAAGGCGTAGCACAGGGCGGACAACGCCGCCGTCAGTCCGGCGAGCAGCGGCAAGCCGTCCGGTCGCGGCTGCAGGATGATCAGCACGCCGATCAAACCCACCACGATCGCCAACCAACGACCGACGTCCACTTTTTCTTTGAGGAGCAGCGCTGCGAGCACGGCGATCAGCAGTGGTGCCGACATGTAGAGTGAATACACGGAGGATAACGAGGCATCGCGCAAGGCCATGATGAAGGTCACGAGCATCAGGATACCGAGTGCGCCGCGTAGCAGGTGCAGTCCGATGCGCTGCGGTCGCAACTCTGCGAGCCGGCCGCGATACCAGAGCGGAACCAGCAGGAAAGGCAGAGAAGCCAAGGCACGGATGGCCGTCACCTGGATGGGCGGATAGTGCGCAGCAAACAATTTGAGCAGCGCGTCCATCAACGAAAAGGCGGCGACGGCGACGAACATCGCCGTCACCCCTCTAGCGGATTCGGTCATCGCGAACGACTGCGCCGCCCTTCATGACGAAGCCCACGCGCTCGAGAGCACGGATGTCGTCGAGTGGATCGTCGTTGGTCGCGATCAGGTCGGCGTAGGCACCCGCTTTGAGCGTGCCGACCTGCTCGGCGAGACCGATCGCATCGGCGCCATTGACGGTCGCGGCTTGTATGGCCTGCATGGGCGTCATGCCATAGCGCACCATGACTGCGAGTTGGCGCGCGTTGTCACCGTGCGGGTAGATGCCCGCGTCGGTGCCGAAGGTCATGCGGATGCCGGCCTTGAGTGCACGCTCGAAGTTGCGGCGCTGGATCTCGCCGATCATCGCGTCCTTGCGGATGAATTCCGGCAGTTCGCCGCGTCGCTTCGATTCACTTTGCGTGTAGTCGGTGTTGTAGATGTCCATCGAAAAATACACTTTGTATTTCTTTGCGAGTTCGATCCCTTCGTCGTCCACCAGGCTCGCATGCTCGATGGTGTCGACGCCTGCGCGCAGTGCGACCTTGATGCCGCTCGCGCCATGTGCGTGCACGGCAACCTTGCGGCCGTGCATGTGCGCCTCGTCGACGAGCGCGGCCACTTCCTCCGGCGTGAATTGCTGCATCCCGGGCTGCGTGCCCTTCGAGAACACGCCGCCCGTACCGCAATATTTGATGACATCGGCGCCGTAGCGGACGTTCTGCCGTACCGCCTTGCGCACCTCGTCCGGGCCATCCGCCGTACCGAGCGAGGTTTGACGAAACTCCGGTGCCAGCAGGTTGCTGCCGCAGTGTCCGCCGGTGATGCCGATGCCCGGTCCCGAAACCACCAACCGCGGGCCAGGGACGTCGCCGGCGTTGATGGCATCGCGCAGCGCCACATCGGCGTACCCGTCGGCGCCCAGGTTACGCACCGTGGTGATGCCGGCTTGAAGGGTACGGCGCGCGTTGGCAGCACCGATCAGTGCAAGCCGCGGAATCGACAGTCCGAGCCGTTCGTAGCGCAGGATGGTCGGGTCGGAGGTGAGGTGGGTGTGGGTGTCGATCATCCCCGGCATCACCGTCGCCGCCGACAGATCGATCACGCGCGCACAGTCGCGCGTCGCCGAGTCGTTGTCGGCGCTGATGTCGAGAATTCGCTCGCCGGCGATCCGTACCACCTGTCGTCGAAGCACTGCGCCGCGGTCCGGATCGATGAGCCGCCCGGCCTTGAGGGCGATCGTGCAGCTCGCGGCCTCTTGGGCGCGCACGGGTGGGCTGGGGAGGCCAAAGAAGACACCAAAGATGAGCAGGCCAAAGAAGCACCTAAGTATTGCGGTGGTCGCCGCAGAGATCGGCGGGCATGCAAGCGCTCCTCGGCCGTACGGGTCCGAAATACTGGTCGTTATCATTACTTTGTCCTCGGCAGTCTTCAAAAACTGCAACCCCTGAAATGAGACAAATTCATCAATTTTGTGGGCAAGAAAAAGCCATCAATATGATCAATTATTTAGTGGCCTAAGAGGGCCATCATCGCACCATAATCCCCCTTAGGGGTTCGGCAGTTCACGACAGAATCATAAGACCCTGAATCGAATGAATAAAAACGAAAACAACGGATCGAATGGCATGGCGCTGCAGCGGCTGAAGACGCCGGAATCCGTCGCCACTTTGGTTTTTATACCGGCTTTGGTACTCGCGGCGGCATACGAATCGGCCTCGATCTCGGAGCTCGTGATGGTCTATCGGCAGAGCGGTCTTGGGGGCGAGCGCTCCTGTCGCAAGCTGATCCACAGGCTGGAGCGCCTGAAGTTGCTGCAAATCGACTCCGGCTCGCGCGACGACCGCCGCGAAAAATCGGTCCGTCTCACCCCCCAGTCACGCTCCTTGTTGCTGTCGGTCCACGAGCACCTGGGCGCCTTGGGATTCTCCACGCAGGGGCCGTTCCAAGGATTGGCTCAGGGGTCGTCGACCGAGTAACCCCGGGCCTGCATCCGCGCGAGCACCCCGTTGCGCCCGAAAAGTTCGCTGATCGGCACGACCGCCAAGGCGACGTCGTGCGTTTCGACCGCCTTGACCGCGAGCTTGAACCACTCGTCCTCGAACTGCCGACGGATCGCGGCGATTTTCGGGCTTTGCTGCAACGCCGACCAGCAAGCTTCCTGCTGATCGCTGGTGGCGCGCGAGCGCAAGGCCTCGATGTCGCCCACCGCCCAGGCTTCGGCGCGTCGCCGCGCGCTGTCGAGATCCCTCTCCATGCGGCCGAGCGTGGAGCGCATGCAAGCCACTTCTGAATCGCGCGAGATCAGGCCGATCTCGGCGAGGGCTCCTTTGGGGTCGTCGATGAAGATCTTCGGCATCACGATCGGCACCTTGCTCGACTTGGCGAGTTTCTCGACCTTGCGACTGACGTCGTTGCGACCGGTGAGGCCACTACGCGACAGCGCCTCGCTCCAAAGCTCACCGGCTGCGAGCAGGGGACGACGTTGCAGCATGTCGCGCTCGCGCGGCGCGTATTTTTGTCGCAGATCTTCGAAGCGCTGGTAAAGATCGGCGGGCAGCACCTGTTCGAGCGTTTGTTTGTCCTCGTTGCCGCGCAGCTTGCGATACTGCATGTACAGCTGCACCGCCTTGATCGGCCCGATGTCGGCATCGACGTCGCTACGAGCCGGAATCACCTGCTTGGCGCGCGACAGCACGTTTTCGACTTCGCGTGAGCGCCATTCCATTTTCTTTGGTAACGGACTCAGCGTACCGAGGATGTAGAGCGTGTTGTCGCCGTTGCGAACCTTCCAGAGACCGGGGCCCGCTGCCTCGCCGACGATGGTGACCTCTTCGATCGGCGGTTCGATTTCGGGTTCGACCGCCAGCGCGCCGACTGCGAACAGGGGGGCGATGACCAGCGCCGCCAGCCGAGATGCCGCGACGTGATTCCCTCGGCCGTTCGTCGGCCGATCCGCTTTCGATCGAAGCAACACGTTGATCTCCAGGCATGTGAGGGGCCATGCCACGCGCCCTGTGCGAGGACGTTGAATCTTGTAACAAAGTTCCCGTAGATTACAGTCTCGATGCTGACACCTGATCATGACGACTTTGCGATCGTGGCTCGTCCTGCCGAAGGGGTCTCCCTGCACCAGCACGTGTTGCGCACCGACGTCGCCGGCATGCCGCTCGAGTGGATCGACTACCGCGAGGCGGCGCGGCTCTATCATCAGCAACAGATCGCCTACACCTGCGGTACGCCGTTGTTTCGCCTTTACGGCGGCACCAACGCGCTGACCGGTCGGCGGACGGTGCTCGAAGTCAATTCGATCATCGCCACCGTCGGCCAGAGCGGTAATCCCGGGCACTTGCGCAACGACTACATTCCGCCGCTCAACAACCAAACCCTGTTTCGGCGCGATGCGTTTCTTTGTCTTTATTGTGGGCAGCGCTTCGCCAATCGCGACCTGTCACGCGATCACGTGCGGCCGTTCAGCCAAGGCGGGCGCGATATCTGGACCAACGTCGTCACGGCGTGCCGACGCTGCAACAACTACAAGGCTTGGCGGACCCCCGAGCAGGCCAAGATGCAGCTGCTCGCGGTCCCGTTCACGCCCACCTATGCCGAGTACATCTTCCTGAAGGGCAGGCGGGTGTTGTTCGACCAGATGGAATATCTGCTCGCCCATTTCCCGCGCAGCAGTCCGCTGCACGGACGCATCAAGCATCTGATGTCCTGAAACCTCGGACGTCCAGAAACCCCGGACGTCCAGAAACCGCGTAGGTCCTGATACGCCCGGTCTCGTGCGCTCGCGGCTCGGGCTGGGTAATCAGCGCCCGGTCTGTGCAGTCAGCGTAGGTGGCTGCGGGCTGACCCACCGTGCGGTGCGCACTTCCGTACCTTGCTGCCACGCGACTTGCACGCTGCCATCGGGCCGCCCGGCGATGGCCGGCAGTTGGGCGGGCGCGCCCGTCGGTGCGGGCAGTTCGCTCACCGGCCCGAAGCTCGCACCCATGTCGCTCGAAGCGCGAGTGAACACCCTGCGGACGCCATCGGCCATTTTTGCGTGCCAGAAAAGATGCAGGGTCTTGCCCGCGAGGGTGAGTACCGGAGCATCCGAGGTCACGGCGCCCTCGTGGGCCAACATGGGCTTGGACCAACTCTTGCCACCGTCGGTGGAGCGGACCACGTAGGCACCGGGCGGCTGCTCGCCCGCCGTGTAATAGGCTGCGGTGATCACGCCACCGGCTGCCGCGACGCTCGTGGCTTTGAGCGGACAGCCTTCGATTTCCCAACGGCTTCCGACCACGCGCTGGCGCGGGCTGAAACTGCGACCGCCGTCGCTCGACACCATCACCACGCTGTCGCGGAATTTGCCCTCGACCTGTCGCGAACCCACGTACAGCCGATTCTCGTCGTCGATGAAGGCCGTGAGCTGACAGCAGGGGCAGACGTCGGCCGGCAGGATCTCGCGATCGCGCTCGAAGCTCGCGCCGTCGTTGCGCGAGACGGCCATGAACACCTTGCCGGAGTCGCCCTCCTTGGCCATGTCGCGGGTGTCGATCCACATGGCGTACACGCTGCCTTTGCCGTCGACGGCCAGTGTGCCGAAGACGTGTGCGTGCGTGAGGCCGCCATGCACGAGATCGCTGGCGTCGGTCTTGCCCATTTCATTGAGCCGCTGCGCTTTGGCGAAGCTGCGCCCACCATCGGTGGAACGCGTGTAGAGCGCAACGGCTTCGGGCTTGCCGTTGGTCGGATTGACGTCGTTACCGGGGTAAAACACGTGCAGGGTGCCGTTCGCCCCGGCGACGATCCGCGGCTTGCTGACCGAGAAGCCCCAGACATCGCCCGGTTTTTCATTGATCTGCACCGGCGGGGTGAACGTCTTGCCGCCATCGCTCGACCGCGCGTACAGCAGATTGGTCGCGGCGACGTGCGAGTGACCGTATTTCGAGTGGTCCGCCGCAGGGGCCGCTGTGTTCTCGTCGATCCAGATCATGTGGACGCTGCCGTCGGCACCGAGCGCGATTTCGGGACTTTGTGCCTTGTGCTCCGGGCTGCTCACCATGGTGCCGGGCCCGCCCTGGCTGGCGTTGCCCGCGTGACTGGCGTGATTTTCGTGCGTGGAGTGGTCTTGCGCAGGCAGCGACGATGACTGCAACGCGAACGCGGCGAGCAGCGAGAGGGCGAGTTTCGCTCTGGACATTTTTTGTTCCTCCTGACTTGAGAGACCCCGTCCGAGGACGATACCCCAAGGTTCGCGGCCGCTACAATGCGCCGTGGTTTATCTCATCGATGCCTCCGTGTACGTGTTCCGGGCCTATTACTCCATGCCGCCCGACATGCTGGACCGCGACGGCAACCCGGCGCATGCCATATTCGGATTCGCCCGTTTCCTCGGGGACCTGATCGAGCGTGCGCGACCACGCTATCTGGCCGTGGCCTTCGACGAGAGCCTCGCCAGCTCGTTTCGCAATCGCATCGACCCGGCCTACAAGGCGAATCGCGAGCCGGCGCCGGCTGATCTCAAGTTGCAGTTCGAACGCTGCCGCGAATTCTGCCGACACGTCGGCGTGGCTGATTTTGGCAGTGGCGAGTACGAAGCCGACGACATCATCGGCACCTTGCATGCGCGCTCGCGGGCTGCGGGCTTGCCCGCAACGCTCGTCACTCGCGACAAAGATCTCGCCCAGCTGGTTCGCGAGGGCGACATCTATTGGGATTACACCGCGAATCAGCGGCTCGCCTATCACGAGATCGAGGAGCATTTCGGCGTGGTGCCCGAACGCTATGCCGACTATCTTGCGCTGACGGGGGATGCCGTAGACAACATTCGCGGCGTGCCGGGCGTCGGCCCGAAAACCGCGGCTGCCCTTCTCAAAGATTTCGTCTCTCTCGAGGAGGTTTACGACAACCTCGATGCCGTGGCGCGCCTGCCGATCCGTGGCGCAGCCAAACTTCCGGAGAAGCTTGCGAGGCATCGTGACGATGCATTTCTCGCGCGCCGGCTCACCGAAATCGTCCGTGACATGCCGCTCGATGCAGATCGTGAGGCGCTGCGCCCGCGGGCCCCCGACGTCGCGGCGCTCGAAGAATTTTTTGATCGCCACAACTTCGGGCAGATGCTGCGCAAGCAAAGCGAGCGGCTCGCAGCCCTTGCGAGGGACGGCAGTGTCTGAGGCAGCCCTGCGCTTCGATTGGCGCTGGTTGCTGCCGCGCCGCTGGCCTTTGTGGCTCGCGCTCTGGCTGATGCGTCGTTTGGCGGCGCGCGATTATCCGTCCTTGCTCGTCTTCGGCACTCGTCTCGGCGATTTCGCGAGGCGTTTGCCCTTGCCGCAACGACGGGTCGTCAGTCGCAACCTGTCTTTGTGCTTTCCGCAGATGACGCAGTTCGACCGTCAGCGTTTGTTGCAGCAGCACTTTCGTGAATCGGGGGTTACGCTGCCCGAGACGGCGCTCGCCTGGTTCGCACCGCCAAAGAAATTGCTGGAGTTGGTACGCTTCGAGGGAATTGACGTCTTCGATCGACTGACGGCGTCAGGGCGGGGCGTCATTTTGCTCGCTGCCCATTTCACCACGCTCGAGATCGGCGCGCGTTTCATCACCGCAGCGCGCGAGGTGCATGCGGTATACAAGCCGTCCAAGGATCCGCTGCTCAGCTGGTTTTTTCGCAAGTATCGCGGCGCCGTGGCCGCGAGCATGATCGCGAGCGACGACATTCGTGCGATGGTGCGCGTGCTGAAGGCGGGCGGGGCGGTATGGTACGCACCGGATCAGGCATTTCGCGCCAAGGGGGCAGAGATGGTGCCTTTTTTCGGTATTCCGGTGGCCACCAACACCGCGACCTCGCGCCTCGCGCGACTGACGGGCGCTGCGGTGCTGCCATATTTCGTCGAGAGATTGCCGGGTACGGCAGGCTATGTGGTGCGCATCGGTGAGCCGCTGCAAGATTTTCCGGGTGTCGACGCCATTGCGGACACCCTGCGCCATCATGCACTCATCGAGAACGAAGTACGCCGCTTGCCACAGCAATATCTTTGGCTGCACAAGCGCTTCAAGGGGCTGGGTCAAGATTACCCCGACTACTATTCGCGACGCTACGTCGAACCTGGGCGGCGAGGAACGAGCCATGAACAAAAACATTGAATCGGTGCTGACCGAATCGAGGGTTTTCGCGCCACCGCCGGCTTTCGTGGCCCAGGCACGTCTCAAGGCGCAGGACCTCGAGGCGCTGCACCGACGCGCCGCGGCAGATCCGCAAAAGTTCTGGGCGGATCTCGCGCGTACCGAGATCGCCTGGCACAAACCGTTCACCGTCACGCTCGACGATTCGGCGGCGCCGAACTTCCGCTGGTTCACCGACGGCGAGCTCAACGTGTCGTACGACTGTCTCGATGTGCATCTCGAGCGCAATGCCGATCAGCTCGCGATCCTCTTCGAGGGCGAGCCGGGCGACGTACGCAAGCTCACCTATCGTGAATTGCATGCCGAGGTTTGCCGTTTCGCCAATGCACTGAAGGCGCGTGGCATTCGTCGCGGCGATCGCGTGGTGATTTACATGCCGCTCGTGCCTGAAGCGGTGGTGGCGATGCAGGCTTGCGCACGCATCGGCGCCATTCACTCCGTGGTCTTCGGCGGGTTCTCGGCGCTGTCGCTGAAAGAGCGCATTGAAGATGCGGGGGCGCGTTGCGTGATCACTGCCGACGGCGGCCGTCGTGGCGGCAACATCGTCGAACTCAAGGCCGCCACCGACAAGGCTCTGGCCGAGGGTTGCGCGAGTGTCGATACGGTGTACGTGCTGCGTCGCACCGGTACGGTCGTACCCATGAAATCCGGGCGTGATCTTTGGTGGCACGAAGCTGTCGCCGCGCAGGCAGATGTCTGCGAGCCCGAGTGGGTCGATGCCGAGCATCCGCTGTTTTTGCTCTACACCTCGGGCTCCACGGGTCGCCCGAAGGGCATACAGCATGCGAGTGCGGGCTATCTTCTCGGCGCCAAGCTGACGACTCGCTGGGTATTCGATCTGCGCCGCGACGACGTGTTCTGGTGCACGGCCGACGTCGGCTGGATCACCGGTCACAGTTACGTGGCTTACGGACCGCTCGCTGCCGGGGCAACGCTCGTCATGTACGAAGGTGCGCCGACCTATCCCGATGGCGGTCGGTTCTGGCGTATTTGCGAGCAGCATGGCGTGACGGTGTTCTACACGGCGCCGACCGCGATTCGCGCGCTGATGAAGCTCGGCGACGAACTGCCTGCGAAGTACGATTTGTCAAAGATCAGACTGCTCGGAAGCGTAGGTGAGCCGATCAACCCCGAAGCCTGGATGTGGTATCACCGCGTCATCGGTGGCGGCCGTTGTCCGATCGTCGATACGTGGTGGCAGACCGAGACCGGCGCAATCATGATTTCACCGATTCCCGGCGTGACCTCGACCAAGCCGGGTTCTTGCACTCAGCCGCTGCCTGGAATCTTTGCCGACATCGTCGACGAAGAGGGGCAGAGCGTGACTACGGCAGATGCCGGCGGATATCTCGTCATCCGCAAGCCTTGGCCATCGATGCTGCGCACCATCTGGGGCGACAACGATCGCTATCTCAAGACCTACTGGGAAAAATTCCAGCACCGCCTCTACGTGGCGGGCGACAGCGCGCATCGCGATGCCGATGGTTGCTTCTGGATCATGGGGCGTGTCGACGACGTGTTGAACGTTGCCGGGCATCGGCTCGGTACCATGGAAATAGAATCCGCGTTGGTCGCGCACCCGCGCATCGCCGAGGCGGCGGTGGTGGGTCGTCAGCACGAGATCAAGGGCGAGTCGGTGTTCGCGTTCGTGGTCTGTCGTGGTGCGCGGCCGACCGGCGACACCAAAGAATTCGAGAAAGAACTGCGCGACTGGGTCGCCGAGCAGCTCGGCGCCATCGCCAAGCCCGACGACATCCGCTTCTCGGACAATCTGCCCAAAACCCGTTCGGGCAAGATCATGCGCCGCTTGCTGCGCGCCATCGCCCGTGGCGAGCCGATCACTCAGGACGTGAGCACGCTCGAGAACCCGGCGATCATCGAGCAGCTGCGCGGTCACTGACCCCGCGCGGCACGGCAGAACGAGCGCGACACGCCCACCGCCCATGAGTGTTGCGCTCGGGCAACAGCTGCAACCGTGTTGCTTCAAAACTTTGCCGCTCTGCACTACGATCGTGCATCAGCCGGTTCTGCGGCGGGCGCAAGTCGCCTGCGCAGGTCACTACAAGAAGCCGGCGTTCGTTCATTCAGCGGAGGTCATTCGATATGTACAGAAGGCACTCACCCGTAGCGCTTTGCGTTTCCATGAGCATTGCGGCGTTTGCCGGTCAGGGCGCTTTGGCCCAGTCCGGTAGTGGCGCCACCCAGGGTGGGCTCGCCCTCGAAGAGATCGTCGTCACGGCTCGCAAGCGCGAAGAATCGCTGCAGGACGTGCCGCTCGCGGTCACGGCCATCACCTCGGCGGACATCGCCAATCGTCAGGTGACCTCGATCGACGACGTCGCGAAATTCGCCCCGGGTCTCGTGTTCGCCAAAACTTTTGGTCGCGCGACCGAACGTCCGGTCGTGCGCGGTCTCGCGAGCGTCCTTGCCGGCACCAACGCGTCGGTGGAGACCGGCGTGTCCTACTTCGTCGATGGCGTCTATTATCAGGGCGACATCGGTAGCCTCGACATGAGCGACATCGAGCGTGTCGAAGTCATCCGTGGTCCGCAGAGTGCGCTCTACGGACGCAACACCTATTCCGGTGCGATCAACTTCGTCACGCGCAAGCCGAGCGATGAATTCAAGGGCGGTGTCAATGGCACCTTCGATCCGGATGAGCGGCAGATGAGTGCGCGCATGTCGGGACGCCTCACCGACAGTCTCGCGGCCAGCGTCAACATGCGCTACTACGACTTCGACGGCCAGTGGAAGAACCAGCTGACCGGCAAGACCGTCGGCAGCGAGAACACGGTGTCGGTCGGCGGCATGCTCAACTTCACGCCGTCCGACAACGTCGACGTGATGCTGCGCTTGCAGCACAACCGCGACGATGACGGCACGCGCGCGCTCTTTTTCCAATCGGCCGAGCTCAACAATTGTTATCCGGGAACGCGTTCGCTCGCCTCGTACAACTTCACGGGCTCGAGCAACAACAACCAGTGGTACTGCGGCGAAGTCAAAGCGCTGCCGGTGTATCTGAACGATGCACCCGTGACGCAGCCGGTGGTACCGGTGGCCGGTATTCCGGCGACGATCCGCAGTGCGACCGGCGCATCGCAGAGCACCTACACCGACACCCGCCAAGGTGCGGTGTTCTCGGGCGTCAAGCGCGATCTCGACGTCGCCATGCTGCGCATGCGCTGGGACATCGGCGGCTCGGGCTACAGCATCATCGCGAGTGGTGGCTGGCGCGATGAAGATCGCTTCACCGGTGCAGACAGCGATCACTCGGCCGTCAATCTCATCGGCGCCAACATCAATGGTGTCCAGCCGCAGGCGACGGGTTCATCTTCCGATCGCGACACCTTCAAAGATTGGTCGGCCGAACTCAAGCTGGAATCACCGCGTGACGCCAGCTTCCGTTGGTTGGTGGGTGCCTACAAATACGACTGGGAGCGTCGTGGCTATCGCATGGATTTCGTGAGCCCGAAGGGTCAGGACAATCCGCAGCAGATCTTCACCATCGAGAACTCGGCGCTGTTCGGTTCGCTCGAGTTCGATTTCACCGACCGGTTGTCGGCTTCGCTCGAACTGCGTCGCGCCACCGAGAAAAAGGGCCAGAAAGATTTCGGTGCCACGGCAACCAGCACTTCCTCGGGTAACGCGAACGTACAATCCGGTCCGCTATTCGTCATCTACGACTCCGCCACACGTGGCAACGACGAGTGGAAGTCGACGACGCCGCGGGTCACCGTGGACTACAAGGTCAACGACGACGTGACGGTGTACGCCAACTACTCGAAGGGCTACAAGCCGGGCGGCTTCAACGGCTCGACGGCGATCGTCGCCAATCGTCCTGCCGACGAATCCTTCAAGCAGGAGCAGTCGCTCAACTACGAACTCGGCATGAAGTCGACTTGGATGGAGCGTCGCGTGTTGCTCAACGTCGCGATCTTCCAGATGAAGGTCAATGACATGCAGCTCACGACACCCGTCAACAACCCGGTGTCGGGCGCGATCACCTCGCTCTCGACCAACCAGGGCGACGGCAAGATCAAGGGTATCGAGATCGAAAGCCGTTTCGTGGCGACCGAAAATCTCACCCTGGGGTTCAACTACGCCTTGGCAGACACCCGATTCACCAAGGGCTGCGACGACTTCCAGTTCACCATCACGAGTGGCGGTGGCATTCTCAATCCCTCGAATCCGAGCGACCCGGCGCGCAATTTGAACGGCAAGGGTGACTGCTCGATCGTCGGACATCCGTTCCCGTTGGCAGCCAAGCACACGGGCTCACTGACGGCGGACTACTCGCGTCCGGTGTTCGGTGGCGACTACCGCTTGTTCATCAACAGCGACCTCTCGTACTCGAGCAAGCGCAACGTGCAGGTGCACAACACCGCGTACACGGGTGCGGCGTCGCTGCTCGGTGCGCGTATCGGCATCGAGACCGACAGCTGGAAGGTCGGTGTGTACGGCCGCAACCTGCTCAACGAAGACTCGGTGGTCGGTGCAACGCGCTGGCTGCACACCTACCTGATCGGTATCCCCGGAGTCACCTTGAAACCGGGCCTGCCATCGACGGCAGTGGCGTCCTACAGCCTGCCGCGCGGCATCTTCGGTACGCTGCGTCGTGAGCGTCAGGTCGGTATCGAGGCGAGCTACAAGTTCTGAGTCCGAGTCGCGGTAGCGACGCGAAAGGCCCGGGGGTGACCTCGGGCCTTTTGTTTTACAGCAAGTATTTTATCTTTGACGGAAGGCCGCGACGGCCGTATCCGGAAAATCACTGAACACGGCATCCACACCGAGCGCCGCAAACGCCCGGTATTCGGCCATGGGGTCCCCCGCGTAGTTGGCCGCGAGGTGCATCGGCTCGTTACGGAAGGTCCAGGCATGCACGGCGAGACCCGCCGCATGGGCGAACTCGACGAAACGCGTCGGGGGCGTCACGTGCCGCGTGCGTTCGGTCTCGTCGGTCGGATCGGTTTGTCGCGAGCCGATCAGGTGACGCTTCCAGGGTCCTAGCGCATCGGCGTATTGGCGAAAAATCTCGAACGTCGCAGGATCGGCAAAGTTTCTCGGGATGCTACCCTGCGGGTAGAGACGGCAACCGCCCCCGCTCGTCCACTCGGGGCACGGGCCGACGCTGCCGTCTTCGCAAAGTCTGCCGCCATCCAGAAGTTGGACTAAACGCAGCTTCGTCTGCGATCGCAGCCAGCGCAGATTGCCCGACTCGAAAGATTGAATGAACACCGGTGAATCGCGCATCGTCCAACCCACCGACTCGAGCGTGGCGAGTAATCTCGGCTCCAGCGGCAGCCCTTGTTCGCAATGCCAGGTCGGGTGTTTGGTTTCGGGGTAGATGCCTATGGTGCGTCCGCGTGCTGCCGACTCGCGTCGCGCCAGATCAATGATTTCTTCGAGCGTCGGGATTTGATAGAGCCCGTTGAACTCCTGCGACCGATCGGCGCGGGGCTGTATGGCCCGTAGCGTACGCAACTCGGCGAGGGTGAAATCCGTGGTGAACCAGCCGGTGAATTCCTGCCCATCGATGCGCTGCGTCCTCTTGCGCGCTGCGAACTCGGGTCGCGTGGCAACGTCGGTGGTGGAGCCGATTTCCGGTTCATGACGCGCCACCAGATGACCATCACGCGTCGCGACGAGATCCGGCTCGATGAAATCGGCGCCCATTTCGATGGCGAGTCGATAGGACTCGAGCGTGTGCTCCGGTCGATAGCCTGAGGCGCCGCGGTGAGCGATGACGAGCGGCGCAGCCATGACGTGGGTGGTCATCGCGAGTGCAGCCGTACAAAGGAAAGCGAGCCTCGCGAGGTGGGCGAGGCGGGGGCGGGCCGGCAGTAGGGATTCATGCATGACTCCACGCTAGAGGATGACCGTGACGGGTCCGTGAACGAGATCCTTCGCGAGCACAACGAAGCGCAAATCCGCGCGCTTGGGTTCGCCGAAGCGCGGGTCGCCATAGGGGAAGGCGGCCGTTTCGCCCGTTCGCGCATAGCCGCGACGCTGGTACCAGTCGATGAGTTCGAGGCGTTGTTCGATCACCGTCATGGTCACGCGCCGTACTTGCCATTCGGTACGAACGAAGTCCTCTGCCGCAGCGAGCAGGCGACGTCCCAAACCTTTGGCCTGCAGCGTCGGCGCGATGGTCAGCATGCCGAGATAGGCGCCATCCCCGCGCCGTTCGAGTTGCACGCAGGCGATGATTCGCCCTGCCAGCTCGTGCATGAGCATCGCCCGATCGCCGACCGCAGTCGTCCGCTCGATGAATTCTTCGAGTGCTTGCGGATCGGTGCGCTGTCCGCCCAGCAGGTCGGCTTCGGTCGTCCAACCTGCGCGGCTGCCATCGCCACGATAGGCGGAATTGACGAGTGCTGCGAGCGCCGCCGCGTCGTCGATCGACGCGACGCGCACGGCGAGTGCTCCATCCTCGACCTTCATCGAGCCTGCTGCGGCACTCATCAATCTTTGGCGATCTGGCCGCGACTCTCGGCCATCTGTGCAAGACCCATGCGTAGTTCGAGCCGCCGATTGAATTCATCGGGGCCGAAGGCCCGCTGCGCAAGCACGTTCATGGGGTCAGTGCGATAACCCACCTCGCGCACGTAATGGTCGTACTGCTGCTGGGCGAGTCGCTGATCCTGTGGCAGTGGCGCGCGATCGGCTTCGTCCAGCCAGCCGAACCAGCGATCGACGAATTCCTCGAGGTAGCTTTCGCAGGCGGCGATGTTCGCTTCGTTGAGATCGCCCATCACGCTGGTGCATACGGGCGACATCAGGCCGCGCAGATAAGTGCCGTGGCTCCAGTTCCAGGTGAAGTTCGAAAGACCCCGAAAGCGGATGGCACTGGCGTTGGCGGGTTCGTAATACTGGTTGACGTAGTCGAGATGGGTGCGCAGATCGACTCGTGGGGTGTAGTCCGCATAAAAGAAAAGCTTCGGCACGGTACCGAAGATGATCACGAGATGCGGCACGCGGTTTTGCTGCGACAAAAACACCGTGGCGTTCATGTCCAGCAAGCTCGCCTTGCGATTGCCCAGCCACGAGTGCACCAGCCACTCGACGCGCGGACCGCTCCAGGCGTTGAACGAACCCTCCATCGATTGATCGAGAGAGGTGAAATATTCGTGTCCCGCGGTTGCCGGACGCTTGGTCACCGCGAAGCGTCGTTTGACGCGATCGACGATCCCGGAGTGAATGCCCCAGCAGCGCTCCCAGGCGCGACTGACGTCCACGTTCGGCTGCTCGGCCAGGAATTCCGTGATGGTTTTGATGTCGAGCTTCGTGCCCGACGCGGCGGTGTTGTTCGACATGTGGTGAGGACCCCCTTTACCCGACGCCCAAGTTAGCCGCTCATCGGGGGGTTCTGCTAGCCTCGAGCGCATGGATGTCCAACGCCGCAAGTTCATCGCCGCTGCCGGTGCCGCCGCCGCCATGCCTTTGTTGCCTGCTTGTTCGCGTGGTGGTGACGATCAGCGTCCCGCGGGCGTGCCCGTCGGGCCCTTCGGCTCGAGCAGCACGGCCGAAGAGGTGACCGCGGGGCTCGATCTCAGTGGCAAGACGGCGCTCGTCACCGGCGCCACCTCCGGGCTCGGGCTCGAAACCCTGCGCGTGCTCGCGTTGCGTGGCGCCCATGTGATCGCCACCGGCCGTACGCTCGACAAAGCGCAGCAGGCTTGCGCGAGCGTGACCGGGCGCACGACACCCATCGCACTCGAGCTCGAGCGCTGGGACAGCGTGGTCGCCGCCACCAACCTCGTCAAGGCGCTCGGCATGCCGATCGACATGCTGATCTGCAACGCCGGCATCATGGCCTTGCCGAAGCTCGAGCAGGTGTACGGCATCGAAAAGCATTTCGTCGTCAA
>Ga0129333_10002679_pt1 | contig 16627 bp, 15 predicted proteins | sample CPB6_08_DNA_FD_94474 | JGI IMG/M metagenome (GOLD analysis project Ga0129333, IMG submission 94474) | Freshwater to marine salinity gradient microbial communities from Chesapeake Bay, USA - CPBay_Sum_0.6_0.8_DNA | ecosystem: Environmental > Aquatic > Marine > Coastal | place: USA: Chesapeake...
GCCGCTCCCTCTTCGTGACCACGGCCATCAGGACGTTTAAGGTGACTGACAAGGATAACCCCTATTTTAAGCTCTTCGACCAAAGACCGGAGCTTGGTCATTACGGAATCAATAAGCCTACGCTCGTCTCCTTCCCCAAAAGCACTGACTACAATGCTAAGGTGATCAAGAATTATCCAGTTGCACCCGCATCCATGAACCATATACCGGATTCGGTTAAGCAAGTTACTCGACTCTATGGAGCCGAAATGGTCATAGGTGTAAAACTTCCCTCCCCCAATAATCTCGTCAAACGCTTCTTTAAGCTGCTCTTCGTTGACTGACATTTCAAGGTGAAGAGGCTTGTTAAGGTGAATCCCAAGCATACCCAGCACAGTCCTCCGGACGCTTTCCTCAAGGGCAATGTATCCGACAGCTTGGCCTGACTGAACCAGCCAGTGAGCTATTTCTCGGCAGACTTGGCTTTTTCCAATACCGGAGCCAGCAGTAAGTGTGACTAGCTCTCCTCTACGCAACCCTCTTGTCATATCGTTGAGGCCGATCCAAGGATACGGAAGAGACTCCATTTTCGGGGCGTTAACGAGCGCATCCCACATCTGCTGTGCGTCCACAATACCATCAGGACGGAAGCTCTTGGCTTTCCAAATAGCGTCGATAATGGCAGCACCGTTACCGGACGTAAGAAGATCATTGGCATCCTTGGCCTCAAGAACGGCAATGCGAGCGCGATTAGGCTTCAGTATTGAAGCACATTCTTTGGCCGCTTTGACTCCGTGCTCGTCGTTATCAAACATGAATACGACAGTCTCAAACTGATCAATGTATTCTATGTTCTGCTTAACGGCTTTAAGCGCGGCTTGTGCTCCGTTGGGAACGGATACAACAGGCCACTTGTTTTGCTGAACTTGGCTTACACTTAGAGCGTCAATCTCCCCTTCGGTGATAACAAGCATCTTGCCCCCATCACGCCACAAGTGCTGACCAAACAGCCCCATCTTTGAAGCATCCCCCTTGATGAGGAACTCTTTGTTAGGGAAGCGCAGCTTTTGGGCAACGATCTGGCCCTGCATATCACGATAATTTGCGATCTGGACAGGCTGGTTGTTATAAAGCCCTACTTGGTAATCCCACTTGCGAGCGGTTTCCTCGTTGATTTGTCTTTTGGCAAGGGGTTTGACCTCACCCAAGACAGGCGAAAAGCTGAATTGTTGTGTTTCGTTTGTCATTTTTGTGTATTTTATGGCCCCATCTCCGTGTTTGTAAGCTTTGCATGAGAAGCAAAACTCGTGTCCGTCCGAATAAAGAGCGTTGGCATCGCTTGACCCGCAGGACAAGCATGGGCCGTGACTAACCAGAGTTGACGATCCATGATCTAGGGACTCGTCCGTTATCTGAGTAAATGAATCCATTTTTCTTTGCCCAATCTGCGTATGTTGTTTTCGATTTTTTGTGAATCCGATTACTCGCTCGCTGGAAGATGAGCCGCAAGTCAATATGAGGATGTTGCTTCTTAACTAGGGTAAGCTTTTTTCGATCAATGGCTCTCAGGTAACCCTTTACTTCAATGTGAATCCCATTTTGAAGTATGAAGTCTGGAACGTAGTGTCTTGTTTCTCGGACTTCGTAAGCCAGCTTTTTCCCCTCATATTGGAAGCCTGTGCTACCCGCTAATTGACGAGCGACCACACCTTCCAGCTTTGAGCGAAACTTCGGTTTAGAACTCCTCACCAGAAGAAACAGGTTCTCCAGTTGAGGTTTCTTGTTCAGTGGGTTTGCCAAACACCGAATCGTCAAAGGACTCCCCTCCGGAAACGTAGCCTTCCTCTTCGGTGCTGAAACCGAATTGTTGGGCACTAACCAGTTGGGCCGGAGCCTTCAAGTCGATGACCTGAACCGCACGGAGACGGAGGGACACTCCAACCCCAAGGGCAGGGACATACCACGGCTTAACTTCAGCCGCAACTTTCAGGATCGAACCCGCACCGATAAGGTCGGTGATTGGATTTCCTTTGCTATCCAGCAACGCCACTTTCAGGTCATAACTCTGACCGTTTTTCGCTGTGATCTTGGCAACATTGGAGAACTTAATGGTAACCTTATCACCATCTTCTTCCCAAGGGAACGCATGAACTTTGAGCTTCTCTTTTTTAAGGAGACTGCACTGCTCTTTATAGAACTCGCGTGCCACTGCCTTGATTTGATCAAGGTAGCCAACAGCTTCGATGGAGGGAACAGTAAGCTTAACGCTATACTCGCCCTCTTCCTTGAACTTAGTGGAAGGGGTGTTAAGCCTCGGATACACAGCCACCCCTTTAGGGCTGACGAGACGTAGGAACTTAGGTTTATTATTCATTTTGGAAAAAGCCAACTCCTCGCTGGCTAGGAGAGAAAGTAGGGAGATTGCTTGATGAGGTCAATGGGAAAATCACGAACATCAAAAAATTTATTTTCGGCCACCTTCGGGTTCTGGCACGCCAATTGCTTGTAAAACGCAAGTAGTTGATTGTCAGTGAATACCGACACGTAAGTAGACTTTACAATGTCCGCAAGTTTAGCCAACTCGGAAGCATGAGCAACGAAACAATCGTGGACGATTGCAAAATCCATTGAATGTTTTTTCGCTTCGCAACAGACAAGGTGAGCAATGCTTGCATCCAAGCTGTGAACAAAGTTGGCACTGATGGCTCGGATGATTGCCTTGTCGTTCAGTTGCTTTGTTTCCTCAACCACACAACGATTGTCGATGAGTTTTGAATCAAGACGAGTAGAAACTGTGATCTCTCGTGTTTTGATGTAAGCGGCACAGACAGGAAATCCACTCGGAGTTACCCAGCGAACAGGCTGTCCGGATTCAGCAACAACACGGCTGATCTGCTTGAGCCATTCCATGCACTTCAGCGGCTCAACCAACAACTGACCAATTGCTTCTTTTATGACTTTGGTTAGATACAAAGCTGCATCTCTCCTCATGTTTTCCGGTAACTCTTCAAACGTCTTGGGATCGTTGAAGCTGATTTTACGGAACGCAGCGTCAACTGCTTCCATAGCTCCGTGGGGCTTGATGCCGTAGGGCAAAGCCATTACCGGAACTTTAATCACTTCCCTACGGACAAGGCCGGACTTGATCAAGCGAACAGCCATGTCGCTTCCATCAGCCAACAAAAGCTCTATCACACGCTTCCGCACAACGTCATACACATCGTTTGGGTAATCGCTAGGAATGACGTTGGTAAGCTCGGCTGTCCGCTTATCTCCGGTAAGGATGGAAAGAATCTGCAAGCCGTTGTTTGTTCCGTCAAGGCTACACGGAAGGCGAGAAAGGTAACCGTATCCTTGATTGAGAAAGCGAGCGTAGTCGAAACACCATGCCAAGAACTGCCAAGGCTTATCGGCTTGTGTCCACCAATCAAAATCTAAAGGATCGCTGGCTACTTGTTTGATCTTTTCTTGGTTGTCGTTGATCCACTTTATCCGGAGGTCAAACGTGACTTTATCAATGCCGAATTTATTGGCTCCGCTAATCCTAAACCAGTTGGCATCCTCTTCCGTTTCAATCTCTCTAACACGGCTGAACTCAAGAAGACCACGCGACAAGTCGTTACCCTGCGGGTGCAGGACTTCGTTGCTGTAATACATCCGGCCCCTGAAGTCCAACTGACAGGGAAAATAAAGATTGTCGTGCTGGCTAAATTGCCTAGCGGTCTGGAGGATTTTGGCAATCAGCAGAAACTTGGATTTGTTCTTGTAGTTTTGCTGATACACAGACTGAGCTTTGCGTCTCCATTCTCGTCTGCTTATTTCGTTTGTTGCAATGTCGTGCGGTTTGGGCGGCAAATCTTGCAAACCGTGAAAGGGAAGCACATCGTTGATGGATCGCTTCTCGCTGAAATAAGACTCGACCACGTTGAGGACTTCTTTGTTCACACGCCACGGAACGCTCTGTAGTGCGTTAACTGCGTCAATAACCACAGGCATTTCTACCTCGGTAGCAAGCTTCTTGTGCAATTTGTTATGGGACTTCAGAAGCGGAAGCTTTACTCTGTCGTCGCTGTATCCACCGGAAAACAGTGTCTTCGGTTGCCACGGCTGCGGACACTGGATCATCGGATAACGGACAGGCCGCATAATCTCAAAGTGTCCGGTGTGTGCTTCCACCCAGTAACGTGCTTCATCAGAAAGGGTTACAAAAGTTTTCATCTTGTTGTTTCCAGAGCGTAGATTGATAAAGTCGATGATTCCGGTGCTGCCTTTGAACAGATGGAGCATGACGGTTCCTATTTGAACCTTGGCTTTCAGGGACAGAAACGGCTCAAACCCTGAGCGGTAAACTGTTTTCCGGAACTCTTCGTCTTTGTGCTTATCCGAAAAGTTGTTGTCCTGAATAGCTTGGCTGATGCGTCTCCACTCCACGGAGCCTATTTGCTTCTTAGCTTTACGACACAGGATTTCTAGCTCTAGAGAATTAGCCACGCTAATAGCCAAAGAAGTAAACGCCTCGCCTTGACTCACTCCGTTAATGATCTCTTTGGCTCCCAAGAAAGCCATTGTGTTTGTTTGCTCAGGAAGTAAATCGGATACCCAAATAAACAGGGAATAGCTTCCTGCTTTCTTTGTCCGCTTATCTTGAACCCACGAATGCAAAGCTTTGGCGTAAATGGGCACAGCTTGGCTGAGCATATCTACCCCCCACTGAGCTTTGCTGGTTTCACCAAGGTTTACGTAGTTTTGGATTTTCTTCCAGAACCGTTGGCGACCATCCTCAATTTGCTGGTTTTCAATTAAAGCCTGTTGATCCATGAGGAACCGAGACGCTGAGTTGTATTCCAAGTTTTTGCGCTATCTCCATTGAAGCTATCAATTCTCTTGATCTATCCGCTGGACACATAGCCCTGACAACTGGGATTCGGTAAGAAGCGATTAAAGTCAGGCACGCTGGGCATGGAGGAAGCGTTACGTAAAGACACATCACTTCGTCCGGTTTAGCGTAGCGTAGAGCATTGGCCTCTGCATGAATTACCAATGGTCGCCGCTCGTCCCGCCCTGACCAATCAATTTCTAGACCTGAAGGAACTCCGTTGTAGCCGATGCCTACAACGCTCAAGTCGCTTCGGACTGCAATACACCCTACTTTTTGGTGTGGGTCTTCGCTACGTGCGGCGATTACAGTGGCTAATCCCATGAACCACGTATCCCAATTAGGTCTTGTCGCTGAGGTCTGATTGCTCACTGATTGTTTCCTCCTTTTCTCTAAGGTCAAAGTTTAGCGGCCAGCTAGGATGGTGAGGGTCTTCCAGCCTTACACGGACATGGAAATGTCCCTGACTGCCTAGCTCTTGAGCTTTGGCTATTGCTTGTGTTTTGTTCAAGCCGCTGGCAGCAAGCTCAACGACTTCATCTCCGTAGCATACGATGTATTTGTTCATTTTGTGTTTTTGAAAGTGCGAACCAGCAGAGAAAGAGGGCGCAAACCCTCCCCATTTGTTTAGTTTAGGTTAAGTTTTTCTCGATCTCTGCTGGCTCTTTTATGCGACTTCCGGAAAAGCGAACAGTCCCCAAACTGTCCTTGTGCTTTTCGTTCCGTCTCAATTTGTTGTGCTAAAGTGTGGTAATCCGTCTTCTCCGTAGGACACAGCAATCCAGTTTTTAGGTAAAGTTTGAAGTATCAAATGGAGTTGTGAACTGTGAATAGCTTTGAAGTATCCATCAAGTTTTCCGTTGGGCCTGTAGAAACAAACTTTATACATACCGGAAGGACTTGGCTCTTCGCATCCTTCTCTTGATGTCGTTGTAGTCATCTTCTGTAAGATAGCTCGGATGAAGGTCAAGGTCTTTGAGGACTTTGAGCAATTGCTTTTTGTCTTCGATTGTCTTGAGCCTTTCGTCCCACTTGTCTTCAGAAACTCCATTGAAGCTGTGTTTCTCCGTTGGATGACCGGACAGAATCCTGTCCAGACTCATCACTGCATTCATTTCTGTTTTTGTCATCAAGCCTCATTTCTAGCTCACGAGCATATCTTTTCAAAGAATAAAGCTCGTCTTTGAGTTTTTTGTTTTCAAATGACAGCAGGAAGTTGCGCGACTTCAGTAGTTGCATTGTGTCCTCTGTCTGTTGGTCGCAGATGAAAGCACTCACAGAGCCACCCCCATCCAGCGCAGTGTCCACACGGCAACAACAGTGCCTAGAAACACCGTTCCCATACGCATAGTGAGAGACAGGATTGTTGTTAAGAGAACGGCAACTACCGTTACAGCAGCATCATTGGGTTCTTTATACATTTTCTTTTTCAGTTTTTTGGGTTTGTTCCAAGGCTGACACAGCCTCAGAGAGATTGGAAGGAGCAAGATGAGCATATCTTTGCGTAATTTGAAAGGATTTGTGGCCTAGGAATTTCATCACAGTGAACAGCGGGATGTTCCGTTGCACAAGCCTTGAAGCGCACGTATGGCGCAAAGCGTGAGGAACGAACTCATCGTCAGCAGCCCACTCCAGATTCCGTTCTTTGACCAGCTTCCAAACGTAGTTGATGCTCGGCTGGGAAATCCGAAACGGAGGGCCGATCCGGTTTTTCTTGTTGTGATCCAGAATTTCAAACACTCGTTTGGTCATCGGGATTGTCCGGTTATCTCCGTTTTTGGTATCGACAAAGGTCAGTCTCCGGTTGTCAAAGTCCACATCTTTCCATTGCAGCTTCAACGCCTCTCCAACACGAGCACCAGTGTCAATCAGGAAAGCCCATAGATCGGCATAGATTTTTTTGTTCGGCATGGAGTTAGTCTCCAAGAGCAGAAGCTCTTCCTCCTCCTCCGACAGCCAGCGAAGTCGCTCGTTGTTTTCTTTCAAACGATCCGGCATGATTGGTTTGTTCACCCACCCACGCTGAGCAGCGTAATTCATCATCTTGGACAATGCGGAAAGGTGACGATTGATTGTTGCAGGGCTTAAACCTTGCTCCCTCTTAGCCGTAATGAAGGCAACAACGTGTCCCTCAGTGAGGTCAGAAAACTCATTTTCGGAGCCAAAGAAGGACACCACGGAGTTGCTGTTGATGCGTGCCGTGTTTTCTCCCTTGGTTCCGGCCCAGCAGCGTTTCATTACTTCAGCTTGAAGCTCACGCCACAGTCGAGGACGAGCCAGAGCCGCAGGAGTAGGGTGAGCAACCACACCACGCAGTTTGTTGAGGTTCATTTCCGCTAGAAAAATTTCAGCTTCCTGCTTGGTGCGGAAGTCCTTGCGAAACCGCTTGCCTTTCAGCATGACGGAAACTTGGAAGCTGCCAGTTGGTCGTTGGTTGATTGTAGCCATTTTGAAACGAGATCAATCTAGTAGTGTCATAAAAGGATGGCAAGGATTTTCTTGAAAAAATTTTCATCTGTTACAGCACGAACCGTGCCAACTTTTTTCCACCAAGACAGCAAGGATTTTGGGAGCCAGTGTTCGTAGAATACAGCAAGGATGATAGTGAATTGCCAAGCTGCCGGCCAAACTGAAACTGCAAAATGATTTTTGGTTCTGGCATCGACGGAAAAATTGAAACCGAAAAAGCAGAATCGCGCATGGCTGTTGATAAACTGCCTAGATACGAGCGAAGCGAGTTTGAAAGATCAACAACATATAGCGAGCGAAGCGAGCTTCTAAAAGATCAACTGCCTTTAAAAAAATTTTTTTTCAAAATTGATAATGTGATTCTCAATATTATTTGCGTGATAGTGAAAGGCCCCGCCCCCAAGCTCGAGGCCGGAGGGCGGGGCGTGATTGGCGCGGGGCTTATTTCGTGCCGTAGTATTTCAGGATCAGCCAGCCAGCCAGCCAATAAAGCGCGGACATAATGGCAAGGGCTGTGTCCTTTGGTGATCTAGGCATGGCTTATTTGTCCCATGCTCCGGTTGTGTAGTGGCCTCCGTCGAAATCGGGAAAGCGTGCAAAGGCTTTTTCCGTTTCGGTGTCGGCGGCATCGTGCGACCATTTCCGGCCAAGGCTGCGGCTGCTGAATTTGGCCTCGCTATATTTGGCGGCGGCGTGCGTCCACGTTCCCACGGTAGGCTCTCCACCGGAAGCGGGAAACCGGAGCCATGCCCACGAGTCGAGCCGGAAAGCGTCCACCTTTGAGCATTTCCATGCGTCTGCGATGGCTTCCACGAGCGCGGGAGTCGTGCCGAATATCCAGCGGCCTTTGCTGGTGATTCCGGCGCAGAGGTTGGCCGTTGCATCGACTGCGGCGATCATGTCGCCATTCGGGGCAAGGGCGAGGAAGGCGGCATAGCCTTGGATGTTCTCCAAGTCTTTGCGGCGTGTCTCGTCTGTGCCGTTCTCGGTCAGGCAATACAGAATGTGCTGCGAGTCGCACGTTGCGGCCTTGTGAAGCTCGGACGGTTGGCCGTTCCAAGTAATCACTCCGTTATGCGCCATCGTCCAGCCATCGTGCCGGAATGGGTGCGTGTTGGGGATTCCGTGGCCGTGCGTGGCCGTGCGTCCGTGGATAATGACGGAGCGGGTCGGCTTATAGCTTCCGGTCTGCTCGGCGCGTTTGCTGATGGCGAAGGCATCGAAGGCGCGACCTGCGGAGCGTTTAAGCGTTTGCAAGGCATCAAGATTCTTGAAGCCTTCCGGCTGTAGAAATCGGGCGTGCAGTCCGTTCTGCCCAGATTGGGCGAATCCGAAACCGTCACGCTCCGACTTTTGCATCTCAAGGCGAGCGGCGCGAATGGCGCGATCTGCTGCGGCCTTGTTTAGTGGTTTGGCCGTCTGGCCTGTCCATGCTGCGAGTTTACACATTGTCAGTTTTCCTTTCTTGTTGGTTGTTGTTTAGACGAGCGCGGGAGTTGTCCCGGCTGTTTGGTTGTTGGCCGTGATAGTGCGCCGACGATAACCGGAGAGCCGGATGTCGGACGCATCGAAGGCGGCGACAAATGCGCGGCACTGCTCGGCCCCGATCCTGTCGGTTGTAGTGCGTCCCTTCCGGCGCATTTCGTGCAGAGTCTCGCGCAATGTCTGCGGGTCGTTCTCTGCTGTCCACCGTGCGAATTCAAGGAACATGGGCGCGGCGTTTTCCCGAATAAGCGGGAGAACGTGCATCTCCTCCGTTTCACTCATTCGGGCGAGCGACTGCATGAGGCGGGCGCGGAAGGCCCATTGCTCCGGTTTGGCCGTGGTTCCCCAGAGGCGAAGCTCCACCGTTCCAGTGTGGTTCCATGTGTTTGCGCTAATGGCTGCGGCTTTAATGTGACGAGCCTCGGCAAAGCTGTTCGGCGTGCTGTCCACTCCTGACCAGCGTCCTGATCGGCGAGCGTGGTTTGCAAGGTATCGAAACCAGACCAGATGCGAACGGAAGGCGGCGAAGACTCGGCGGCCTATTTCCTCATCCTTCCGGCAGTTGAGGTGAATGTGTCCACCGTTGCGGCTTTGCGATCCGATCCGGCTGACGAGGCGGCAAGCTCTGGCCGTTGTGGTCGGGTGAATCCGGAAACGGATTTCCGGCTGTCCTCCTCCGTCCGTGCCAACGTCCCAAAACATTCCGCGCCGACGATTGCGGCAATAGTAGACGGAGGCTGCTTCCAGTTCACCGGAGCACGCATAAAGCGGCAAGCGTTCTCCGTAGCTCTTCCCCTCGTATTGGCCTTTGCGCTGCGGGATCGTCCGGAAATAATATTTTTCCAAGTGGGCGACCTGTTTGCCAAGGGCAATTTTGTTGGTCATATAGCTGCTGATTTTTTCCTCGTCTAGCAGTGCGTCGAGAATGTCGAACAGACTGACCTGCTTGTTGCGGATCATGGCGCGAAGCTTCCGGCGTTTGAAGACAACGGCGGCAAAGAATCGCTTTGCTTTGTTCTCGGACTGCTGCCGGATTGCGTTATAGGCATCGGCTGCGGCTTTGCGCTTCCGGTTGAGGCTCTTCCAGAAGATCGGAACCATAAGAGCCGGAAGAGCGTCAGCTATCCGGTCAAGGGCTGCGCTGCTGAGGTTGAACATTCCGTGTTCGTTTCGGTGCTCTTTAAAAAGAGCGTTTGCGAGCAGCACGGCGAGTTTAATGTCGTGCGCGATGGGTGCGCGGCTGATGGCTGCGCTTTTGTCTGCATTGGCTGTTTTCATTTTTCTCCTTGGTTGGTGTTGTTGTTAAGGCTTGCGGCTGAGAATCAGGGCAAGCGCAATTGAGGGCAGCACGATAAAGCAAAACGCTTCAAGTGCGGCTTGTGCAATGTGGTGTTCCATACGGTGAAAAGATTACGTGATAGAGGCCGGAACGGTCAAGAAATAGACGGATCTTTTTGTAAATATATTTCCCACGGTTGGCACGCTTTAAGCTAGGCCAGAGAACCGCACAAATCGGGAAACGGTTTGCATTTGCACGAGCCTATTTGCGGCCTTTTTATTTTTCGGCTGGGTCACCATAGCCAAACAATCCGGCCAGGTTGTAAATTGTTGATTTTCAAGGCTTTACGCCTAATCCGGAAAAAGATCAAAACGCTTTACAGAGCCAATAAGCGAGTTATCAAATTTGCCCCGATTTTGGGAAATCATGTTGCAAATTCTAGGCACAATTTAAGAACGCACTCCCAACCGGTTGCAAATGATATTGCACAATCGCCGGCCAACCGGAAGCCACACCATTTTGGGAATTGAATTTAAATTCTCAGCGCACGGCTGCTCGCGCCTAACTGATAAATGAAAATTGATTTGCGCGGCACATGGCTGTAGATGATCAACAACATGATAGATAAATTGATAAAGATCAATCAACATAATGTGAGCGAAGCGAACACATTGATAAGATAATACTAACTTATAACGAATTAGTTGAAGAGAAGAGCGAAGAGAAGATTACACAAGTTAGAGAAGAGGTTAATCGTAAAGAAAAAATTTTTTGAAAATTACATATCAGATATTAGAGGCGTGATAGTGAAAGGTCAAATTTTGCAAATGGTAGGATGGACGCAGGAACGGCGAATCATTTTGGCCGGATCGAATGCGATATCTTGTGCTCATTTCTCTGATTTGTGGCTGAAATAGACTTCTTATCTGTTCTAAAGTGTTGAGATTCAACGGTTTGCGCTGTTTTTGTGACAAGTCTTGTGTCATTTGGACGCGACCCTGTTCTCGGTTTTCAAAAGTGACATGGGGGAAAATCAGAAAAGCTGTGATTCGTTTTACCCGCTCGCATTTTTCTGCCAAAATCTTTTCAGAACCAGAACACATCTATTTCCGTGCCACAAGACAATTGAGTATGGAATTGCAAATAGTCCAAGCCAAATTTGAACTATTGAGCAATATGTATGCAAAATCTGGATTCTTCGACACATCCCAGCAACGTGTCGATGTTGTGTATACCAAAAGCCGTTTTATTAAACACAACGGCTAAAAGCTTTAACACGATTTACATTTGGTTGGAAAAGTCCGGAGCAGCCATCATTGTTCCCATCTGCTCAACGACTTTGCACACTGCCGTAGAAATAGTCTTACCTAGTGCGTCAATCGTTTCCTCCTGAATGTCGGGAAGACAAGCATGGGCTATTTCATGGGCCACAAGCTCAACCCCATACTTTTCGATAGCATCCCGCTTAAACACAATCTCCCGCTTATCGTAGTCACACACCCCAAGGCTCCGTTTAAGGGAAGGCTTGCCTGTCTTGATTGTCCAAACCTCATTGCGAATTTTGATCTGAAAATACAGTTGTTTCTTCTTCTTGGATGCCATAAGATTAAGACGGTATTGAGGTTGAAGTGGATTCTTAGCCTCGGTTATACAGTTACTCTGGAAGAAAGTCCAGTAAAAGGATACTTGAAATTGTTACTTTTCCTTCTTCTTGAGCTATTGTTAATCTACCTGATTAACCAATGTCTTTTACAAAGAGGATTCTTAACCAAGCTTTAACACAATCCTCAAGTTATCTCTAAAACGATCTAAAACAATCTATAAGGGGTGTCGTTTCCCCTGTCAAGCATATTTCTCTAAAATCTTTCTGTGGTGTCGTAAGTGCTTACCTTTGTGCAACATACAGACCCACATTTGCTAAGGCATATCCCCACCACGTTATAGCCATTCCTATGTCTCCCTTACGGAACTGGTCGATACCGATCAGAGCGTAGATCAGCATCACGAATAGGATCAAGGGGCCAGACATGGATAAAAACGCCTCCTAGGGGCCATTCTGCTCAAAAGCGGCCTATTGGCGGGGCACGATCCGGATGAAGTTTCGGGCAATGGACTTGGGACGGTCTTTCCGGTAGACACCATCCCCCTCCCTAGACCCTGCTCCATTGGTATTGCCCTCCACTGTGATGATCCGGCTACCTTTGTCCTGTAAAACGATACCAACGTGACTGAAGTCGTAGACCACGATATCCCCAGCTTTAACCTTGGCTTTGTCTGAGAGGATTTCGGTAGTGGCTGGGCGATCCTTGGCCCATTGGAGAAAGCCGTAGGCTAGGGCTGTCTTGGGTCGCCATTTCTCAGGGGTCATTACCTTGAGATTAAGCCACGTAACGACTTGAGGGTTTTCTAGCCACTGGTCAAAGACCCAGCACACAAAGGCAGCACACCACGGCCAAGCTGCGGGTCTAAGGGTCGTGCAAGCTTGGTATTCGCGGATTTTGGCTCCGCTATTGGCTCCCTGTTCCTTGACTCCGATTTCCTCGGCGGCAATGTCAGCAATTAGCTTGTTCAAAATTTAGCTCCTCCTTTGATTGATATTTCTTTTTTCTGAAAGTCAAAATGTGGTCGAAGCGACGAAAATAGTCGAATCAAAAAAGAGCGTTTATCCTCTTCTTGGATTCGGTCATCCATGACCTCAGTTACGTGCTTTAAGCTACTCGGCTTTAACGGCTGGTCGGACTTCAGTGTATGCGGTAGTGCCATCAGCAGCAGTGCCGTTAGCGACAGCACGGATAGTCTTAATCTCGTTCCGTTGGGCGGCATTGGTAGCAATGTTAACCAGCGAAACAATCAGGGCAACCACGAATCCGGTAACAGCAACTTGGTCGATATTGCTGGCAAGATTGGGGTCGTAAGCAGCAAGACGAGCTACCACAGCCCCGACACCAGTAGCAATAATTGGGGTCAGAACACCGCCAGCGCGGGAGACTAGAAACTTAATAATCCATTGTTTCATGTTATTGGGATACCTTGAGTTTTTGGACAGCCGATTCGATTGTGTATCGCAACAGGCTCTCTGACGCATTGATGCCAAGCTGCTCGGCTTCACTACGCAAACGGCCCAAAGCGAAATCTCGCTTCTCTGCGGAAGATTTATCCGATGCAGCTACTTCACGGACAATATCCAAAGCAATAGGAAGCAAAGCCGCCAATCCCGAAGCAAGAAGCTCTCGGAAAATTGGAAGGTAGAAACTGAGAAGGGAACTGGAAATTCCCATGAGTTTTGCAAAGAGTTTTTTCATATTAGTTATCAGATTACGTTGGTATAATTACTAATCCAAGTTTTTTCTTTCGGTTTGTTTCCAAAAACTGAGTCCATGAATTTACGGAGGTCTTCATCTACTTTTGCATCTCTAGACTCTTTTATCGCTCTGTCCACATCCCTGCCCATCTGTTCTGTCCAGAAAGCCACAGCGATAGCTAAAGCATCCAAACGGTCATCCTGAGCCAGAGCGTTCTTGTCTTTTGTTATCCGGCTCATCTGGTAAAAAAGCTGGTAGCGTAGGGACATCTCTTGAGGGAGGTGCTTATTTCCTCGGTAATCCTGCTCAATAACCCTCTTGTCCACAATAAGCCTGTGCTGGTTGAGAACTGGCTCTAAAGTATCAATAATGCGAAGTTCTTTCTGTTTACTGTGCTTAACTTCTTCAATACTACACGGATACACCTTTCCGAGCACTGGCTTTAAAAGCTGTCCGAACATACCGCCACCGTAGTTCTCTTCGATGATTATTTTTGTCACGCTTTGTCGCTTAGCAATGACAGAAAGAGCTTTTAGCGTGTCTTCAGTATATCCGCTGGTAAAACCACCAGACTCCATCAGGAACAGCATTCCGTGAAGGAACTTCAGGACACAATATGCAGTTTCGTCCCTGCCCCGCCCTGATGGGTCAATGGACATAATCGAACCTTCAAAAGGTAACCACTCGTCCTTACTGATAAACATCGGACTGTGGTAGCGATCTCCGCTAAGTCCTACACACGGAAGGTCATCAATAACGTAATCCGGCGACCCAGCCCACGCTACCTTTTGTGGCGCAAGCTGTGGATTAAGGGACATAACACACAAGTCGCTGAGTTTCAGCGGGTAACGCTCCAAGTCTGAAAGGCTGGTATCAAGCATGAACTGAAGCTGAAAACCGCTTCGTCCATAACTCGCTTCGCGCTCCATGAGGTCTAGGTCACTAAAGCGTTTGGGGTCGGTAGTTTTCCCTGAAATAAGGGGGTCTTTCTCCAGAATATCAGTGATTACCGGAGCTAGACGTTCTCCGTAGCTTTTTAGCTTATCTTCGTCAGGATAGCGAGCGGGCCACACTCTGCACACATAGCCGCGCTCTTGAAGCTTGTTATAAAGAGATTCTTCGCATTGCGGCGTGCCGAGAAACAAAATTTTTCCTTCGGGCTTCAGCACTGCTTCAAACTCCTTTACTGCCTCAGAAATCCTGTCACGCATCCCTTGGGTCATGGAGTTGTTGGCACTCTCTACGTCATCGGCAATAATGATGTCAGCACGGCTTCCTGTAATCATTCCGGTAATACCTACTGATTTGACGGACGCACTGTGGGCCGCTCCGGATGGGCCTACATCAAACGCTATCTTGCTGCTCCGTTGCTCTTCAGATGGTTTTAAATGCTGAAGGATCGGCATCTCGGAGATGAGACGCAGGGTAAAGGTGCTGAAGTCATCGGCGCGAGCTTTGGATGCCGACACCACCAGAAACTTTAAATCGGGATTTAGAAGAAGCTGGTGACAAACGAACGCACTCGTGATGTAGCTTTTACCAACGCCACGGAAAGCCTCAATAATAGAGCGTTTAGGTGCGTTTTGTATGAAATCCGCAATATCATATTGGATAGGTGTTGGGGCTGGTAAGTTAAGATGCTTCCAGCAGACGAACAGGAAATTTCGGAAATCATGTAGTCTTGGATCAATCGAGACGTTCACAAATAAAAGTTTCCCCTTCAGGCCCAGTGCTAAACCGGACGATGTAACGGTTAAGACTTAGCCAGTTAAAAATCTGTTCAGCATGGGGATGGGATTTCCAAACCTCAATGCTCAAGAGATGAGGACGGCTAACCATGTCATCCAAGACGGCCCATTCCATTCCTTCGCAGTCTAAAACCATTGCGTCAATTTTTCCGTCATCAATTTGAGAAAACGGAACAAGCTCTACATCCACAGTATCTCCGTTTGTCGGGGTTGGCGACCAAGTGCCATCAATGTAGCTTGATCCACCGTTCATGCGTAATTTGAAATTACCTTCGCAGTGTCCCTTAAACCCAATAGCTTTCTGGATTAGCTCGACTTTGGGCATACCATATTTTTCCGGCATTTCGATGGGAACCGCTTCGGCCATTTTTGGATTAGGTTCAACAAGGATAAGCTTATCAACCAGCTTCTTTTGGTAAACGTAAGGAGCCGAGCTAATATCCATCGGGCCTACACCGCATTCACAGAACGTCCGGAAACGGTTTTTGCGTGGGTTGATTTCGTTAATCAAGCTCATCAAATAAGCTATGTCTGAAAACCAGCGAATGTGTCTTACGTGATTAATGTTCATAGGAATGATTTAACTTTGTTAATAACTCTGTCCGGATGGATGGTTCTCAAGACCTCGCACTCTCCGGTAGCAGAGCAAGGCTTGTTTTCTGGTAAAAGCCCATTCTTGTTGTTTGAGTGATGGAAACACGGAGCACATTGTCCGACAGCTTGAAAACACCACACAGAATCAAAATAGCTGGTGCGGTATTTCCATTTAAAAGGCCCATATAGCCCTATAGCTGGTATCCCCATAGCTCCCGCAAAGTGAATACTGCTAGAGTCAGGGCCAATGACCAAATCGCACGTTTTTAAGAACGCAATACTTTCTTCCCAGCTTAGTCCAGCTTCAGTCAAGTTGATCAGGTTTGGTTTTGGGTCAGGAACTTTAACGGAATCTGGTTCCCCAATCAGAGCGACTTCGTAGCCTTCGTCTAGAAGCTTAGTCACCAAAACACACGAGTTTTTGTGAGGGTAAGACCGAACAGGACTAGAAGACCTCCACTGATACCCTATTCGCTTAACTCCCTTTTGCTTGGGCCACCGTTTATTTAGCTTGGATACATCCTTGGACACCGGAGCGTAAACAAGGTCTTTCTTAATTTGCTCAGTGCTGGGAAGCGGAATGCCAGCAGCCCAGAACATAGCGTCCACGGAATGAAACCCATTGTTGTTTTCTATCGCACCCTCAAGGCTGATGACTTTGGCGTGTTCCGGAACGTCAGTGACCTTAATAGGGAAATCCAGCAAAACATCAACGGCAGGACACTTCTTGGCAAGAAAGTGGTAAGAGTTGTGACACGCAAGGTGCAGAACACAGTCAGGCCAGCGGCGTTTGATTTCTTGGAGAAGGGGAAAACAGAACAAAATGTCTCCTGCCCCACCAGCCCTAATTACCAAGATGTTTTGTTTGCTGTGGTCGTAAGTAGCATCAAACGGC
>Ga0129333_10002681_pt1 | contig 16624 bp, 15 predicted proteins | sample CPB6_08_DNA_FD_94474 | JGI IMG/M metagenome (GOLD analysis project Ga0129333, IMG submission 94474) | Freshwater to marine salinity gradient microbial communities from Chesapeake Bay, USA - CPBay_Sum_0.6_0.8_DNA | ecosystem: Environmental > Aquatic > Marine > Coastal | place: USA: Chesapeake...
CTTTGGTGTTTCGGCTTTAACATTGGTGTTAATAACCGGGTCTCCAGTTTTGGATGACATGCCAGCTGGACGGAAGTATTGTCCAAATCTTTCCATGTCATATGCTTCACCATCCACAGATGCTTCAAACATTTCTTTCATTACTTTCAACTCAACTTCAGTTGGTTTTTTAGGCAAGTAATCGCTCATGTTGTACAAGCCGTGTGTTTCCACTGCTTTGTTTTCATCTTCAGTTAATGGTCTGGATTTTCTTGACCAAGCAGAAGTTGAATAGTCTGCGTATCCACCTTTGCTGGTTTTGATAATTTTAAAATCAACTCCGTTGATTTTGTCTGTAGGAAGATCTTCCATTTCAGGATCCATTAGAGCTCCTTTTATTATTTGGAATATTTGTGGTCCAATAATAAATCTTCTAATTGGATTTGCTGGTTTGGTTTCTTCATTAAGTGGGTCTTCTTTTACAAAACCTTGGAAAATGTATGATCTTTTTTTCCAATATTTTCTTCCCATGTCTTCCAAGTTAGGATCTTTAAACCATCCTCTAACTTCAGATAGAATAGGACAAGATTCTCCGTACATTTCCATACATGGCACTTGTACTTGAACTGGTTTTGAATCAGTTTCTCCTTTGATACCATTGAATGGAAGTTTGATCATCAAACGTTCTCTCCAGAAGAAAGTGTTGTTTGAGTCACCATCTGGCAAGAATCGAACAGTTGATTGTTCACCTTCTTTTAGATTCCAGAATGGATAGATTGCGTTGTCGCCGCCGCTTGTTTTTGTGTTACCGCCTGAACGAACTTCTTGTTCTTTCAGTTTGTTGCGGATTTCCGCTAGTGTTGCCATTATAAGCCTCCTTATTGTTTGCCTGTTTGTATTTGTGCCTCACTATAATATAGCACATATTTTTACATACTATATTAATATGTGTATTTAGTCAAGTGCGTAGTTAATGAAATATTATTTTTTGGTGGAATAGCCTGCCAGCTGTTTAATACGTTCAATTTCCATGTCTTTACCACTCTGTAAAGTTTTGATGGTTTCAATGGCAGTTTTGGCAGCAGCATCTCCAAATTGTTTTTGCACTGCTGTGATCACTGCCGTTTCCCCTTTGGGAAATTTGTTTGTGGTATAGTCATAAAAACTCTTCACCAGTTCTTCTATTTTAGCGGTGCCTTTGTGCAGATCTTGTTTGCTGGATTCATTATCGCCAGCATATTTTTGATTTAATTCCATGGCTGCTTCTTCTGCTGCTTCTCTGTCTTTTTTAACTTGTGCCACAGATGTGTTTAAAAAATTGGCCAATTCTAGGTCACTCATCTGTCGGATGGTTGGTCCACCACCTGTGCTTTCAAATTTGCTTCTTAATTTGTCTGCATCCAATTCAAAATCTTCTGAATCCATGTATTCTTTCCAGTCTTTGTATTCATCATGATATGCTGGAGTGTTGTTGTAAATTTCTTTGGCCAGTTCTTCTGCAGATCCTTCACCAGGATGCCAAGATTCTGCTGGTGCCTTGGTTGAACTCAAAGCAGTGTCAAAAGAATCATCCGATTTGTTTTTTTCTGTCCTGTATTGTTTGGATACAATGGCATATTCCTGAGTGGTTAATTCACCCACTTCTTTTTTGTGAGTCTTTCTCAGCCAATTGGCAAAATCTTCTGCATTGTCAAACGGTGATGACGTGGGTGCTTCTTGCACTGTTTCCATCAATCCCATGTCTTCCAATCTATCTAATATCCATTCTTCTGGATCACCATCTCTGGCTTTCATGGTGCCGTATGGCATTTCTCCGCTGTCCATGTAATAGGAAAATAAATCACTGTACAGATTTTTTTGATCCATCAATGAATCACCTGCTTTAACTTTATCAAAATCTGCTTTGTGTTTGTTCAATATCTGCTGAACTTCTTCTTTTTCACCACGTCCTATGCCTGCCATTTTCATAGCATCTTCCAGAGTGTATTCTTTGTCGCCCACTTTGAATTTGTCTCCTGGTTTCATACCTGCTGCTTTGGCTTTTCTCACAGCTAGAGCAAATTGATTGCCTTCTGGAGTCATTTTCATATCACCAGTTTGAATTCTTTTTAACATGTCTGGTTTTTTGTTTTGTATGTAAGCATATATCAAAGGTCTGATACAAGTATCGCTGTCTTTCTTACCAATCTCTCTAATTTGATCATTCAAATTGGCGTCATCTATAATGCCTTCTAAACTTTCCAAACCATTTATTCCGTTCACTCCTGCTGGAAAATGTTTGCTCATCAATTGATTTAGTTTGTCTAAGGCTTGTTTTTGTTCTTCAGAATCAGATGAAAATAATGAATTTTCTCCTTCATCGATGATTGAATCTAAAACTTTTTCAAATTGTTCTATGGGGTCTTTTGTGGTTTCAATTATGCTGCCTAAAACTTTTTCCACTGATTGAGGAGCAGCATTAGTATAAATCACAATGCCTTGATAGTTGCCTTCGTCTGGAGTAACTTCTGATTGAATACCAGCTTTTGTTAACAACTCTTGAACATAAAAAGCATCTTTGTCAGACACAGGTCTGCTGCGATCAAAATCACCTGACACATTGTATTTTAAATATCTTGTTTCTGTGCTGCCTTGAAAACCAGATGCTTCTGTTTCAAAATCTTCAGCAGTGATTTCTTTGATTGGTTTTTGTGTGACCAATTTGTAAATGTAAGGGAATACTTCTTGTAATTCGTTATTGAAAGTTTTAATTGTTAATTCATCAATCCAATTTTCTTTTACATCTTCTGGTACTGTTGGTGATTCGCTGTTTTTAAAATTTTCTTTGGTTAATCTGTAGAAACTTTCTTTTTGTAATCCTTGAATAGTTTCTTTAATTTCTTCTATTCTATCATTGATCACTGTGGAATATTCTTTTAATGTTTCAGCCATCACAGAAGATCTATTCACATAGTTTTTAAATTTTTTTAATTTATAAAGTTCTTCACTCAAGCTCACAATGTATTTGCCAAAATCATCATATGGTTTACCACCTTCACTCACGTGACGTGCCATTGCTCTAGCACCATTGATGTGTTTGAATGGATATTTGAATCTTTCACCTTCGGAACTTTCAATGTACATGGAATGAATTCTATGAGTGCGACCAGCAGCAATATCTGCATCCACCGGAGCAGAATGTTTGATGATCAGTTTACTGTCACCTATTTTTTGAAAACTGGTTTTGTTGGTGCCAGTTAATGCAGCTTCTGTTACTTCTTTAGATTTGTTCATATTGCTCAAAAAATTATAATCTCTTTTGTCCAGATTACTTTTGGTAATGTCTCTAGTGTCAAAAGTCATCATTCTTGATTTGGCAAACTGTCTCAGTTCTTTTAAAAAACCAAACCAGTTATCACGTGCTACCAAATCTTCAGTTTGACTCAAATCAGCACTGTGTATTACCACTAGTCCTTCTTGCTCACTAATACTTATGCTAACTTTGCCTAAAACTTTATCTCCAGCTTTGAAATCAAAGTCAAAAAATCTTGCTGCATGCGGATCATTGGTCACTTCTGCTGTTTCATTGCCTATTACAACCGATGGAAAACGGCCTCTTATCTTGGCAAATAGCTCTTTAGACGTGTCATTTAAGTTCATGCTAGTATTTAGTTGTTTGTGGTGCTGATGAATACTGGCATGGGCAGTATGCGTTCTCCGCCATCTTCATCATTTTCCACTTGTAAAAATGAGTTATAGATTCTAGGATCCCAATCTTTTAGTATGCTTACTATTCTTAAAATTAATAGTACAGCACTGATTAAATCATCAGTTTCTCCAGCTTTGGCTTTGAATCCTGATCCCACTGCCACATAAGTTTTTAATTCACTAATTAATGCTTTACTGTTCACTATCATTTTGTTGTTTTCAATCATGCCTTTCAGTCTGCTGCACGCACTAATTTTAGTTCTATGTGTGGTATTAAATCCTTTTCTAAATTTTCTTATGTGTCCTTTTCTTATGGGCTCACTCACAAATAATCCTGGAATGTTTTCTTCTCCAAAGTCGCTGATCACCAATAATGCTGCTTCACCTATGGTATTGTTTTCCACGCTCCAATAGATATTGCTGGCTGATTGACTCTTGCATTCTTCTTTGATAAATGTTGCAATATCTTTTAATATTTTTACTTGCTGAGGTATGGGAGTTTGATTGTGTCTCCATTCAGCCACTTGTTTGAATGATGGTACTTCAAATACTTGAATAGCAGCATAATCTCCACCAGTGCCCATGGCAGGATCCAATGCTATCACATACGTAGCAGCAGGATTTATTTTCTCATACCATCTAGTTTGTCCCATGGTTAATATAGGTTGTTTGCCTTCCAAGGCAGCAAGCACAATGCTGTTAACCAGTGTTTCGTCGTAAACTAAAAATTCACAACCGTATTCTCTTCTAAATCTTTCTTCTCCAATACGTGCTAATTCACTTTCTTTCCATTTTTCATCTCGTTCTGGATGTTCACTCCAAGATGCTGTGTAACCATAGAATCCGTTTATTCCCATTTCAGTTTCATTGCCGTGTTCGTCAAATTTGTTTTGTGATTCTTTCCATATCACAGCAAATTCATCTTCGTCTGAGTTGGGAGTGGAAGTTATAATTGCTCGACCCCCTGTTGCTAACGTTGGAGATATTGAAGTCCAAAATTCTCTAGCAATGGTAGGATTAACGAATGCAAACTCATCACAGTATAACAATGATATGGACATACCTCTACCAGTGTTGGCAGTGGTTGTGGCTGAAACTATTCTGGATCCATTTTCAAACTCCATAGATCCTTTGTTGTAGTTTACCACACCCGCTCTAATATGATCTGGACACAATTCATAGCCATAACGAATACGTTGCATGATTTCTTGAGCACCCGTATATTTGTGAGCAGCAATCAATATGGTTTGATCTGGATGAAACATGGCATACCACAATAGATATGATGAAGCACAAGTGGTCTTGCCGCTTTGACGTGGCAACATGTTTATGTTGAATCTATATTTGTGATAGGTTTCTAAAAGTTTGGTTTGATATGTGTATGGTTCAAACAATAATTTGCCTCTCACAGGATGCTGAATGTTAAAAAAATTTTTGGCAAAATAAAGATATCCTAGAGTGGCATCTGCACAAGCAGCCAACTCATTCAATTGTGATTCGGTATATTTTTCTCTAGTGTGTGCTTTTTTGGTAAGAACACCATCTAGGCTTTTGATACTCATATGTAGTACTTATCTTTAGAATAATGAGGGTGATTTCTTTTTGTTCATTATGTATGAAATATAGTCACGCACAGCATCAAAATGCTTGGTCAATGAATCAAATATATTCATTTTAGACACAGACAATGCCATATGATAACTGCTTTTACCAATGGCACTGTAATAGTCAATGTTGAATCCTCTGCTGTTGTTGTATTCAGGAAAAACTCCAGTGACAAATAAACAAGTGTCTCCTAATTTTTTTGCTTGTGATTTATTGATATTGTTGAGATTAAAATATGATTCAGCAAAACTTTTTTTGGGTAAAAAATTTGATTTGTCCACGTGATCAGCCAACAACATTACCACATAGATTTCCAAATGTTCGGGTAATGCAATTCCAACCTTGAGTTTGACTTCACTCACTACATTATAAAAAGCCGTGACGTATTCGTCCTGCATAAAAATATTTATAACAATGTGGGAAGTTTTAAATGTGTGTTTATTCTAATTCGATGTCTTCGGTATTGCCATCAAATTGATCTTCTTCTGAATTCACTCGATCCCAAATGTTGGCATTTCTTTGACCATGTTTTTTGATAAACTCGTCTCGAGACATTTCAGCAGCATCTGATTCCATATCCATCAACCAACCTTTGACAGCACCTTCTTTGAAAGCAGCATAGTCTTGAGTTAGTTGTGATTTAATTTTTTCTGCCAATGAAATTTCTTCTTCTTTCACAGCCATAGGATTGTCTCCTGGATGACTTCTAGCATACATTTTTTTCTTTTTATGAATATCGTCTCCTGTGGGATCCACTGTGTCTGGTATTGTGGCATACTTGGGATCTGGAGTTGTGCTGGCTTGATATCTTTCGTCTTCACCCACTGCTTGTTCAGCTGGAGCAATCACAGCAGTTGTTTGAGCTGGTGCTTGTAAACCTGCATTTTTAAAAATTTGATAAAGAGCTTGAACTTCGTTGGGATTATTGCCATACATATTCACGCTGATTGCAGCAGCTTCTGTCAAATTCATCTTATTGATCTCGCTGGTGAGTTCTTTTTGAGTTTGAACTTTTTCAATTCTGTGTATGATATCTCTTATGTCCATATTGTTATTTATTTTTTAATTTTAATTTTAGTTAGTGGAGATGGAGATGATTTTTCTTCTCTGTCTTGTAAATTTTTTTCTTTAGAGTTTTTTGAATCTTCTTTAGCCATTGTGATTTCTTTTCTATTTTTTTCTAAATCTTTTAATAATTCTAACACTCTTTTTTGACCCACATGATCTTGAGCTTTTTTATCAGTCTGTTCTAATTCTGTTTCTAATTTAGCTTTGTATGGTTCTTCTTTTTTATCTGCGGGATAATCTGCATGTTGAGCAGCAGTTCTAGCAATCACGTGAGTGATTGGCATCTTTGTGATTAGACTCACATACTGTTCTAAAATTTCTGGAGTGGTAGGATATGCTAATTCAGCATCAAAATAGGTCACTTCCATGTTTTGTAATTTTGGAAAATCCAATGGTCTTTCTTGAATAGGGGATTTCTTTCCTTTGGACAAGTCAATGCATTCATATTTGTTTAATGCTTGAGTCAAAGTGTCTTTGATGTTTTCAGGAAGAGTACCTGCTAAACCCAGTTTAAATTTGTAGGTTTTTTTGCTTTCCGCTAGTATCTTTTTAAATTCTGATTCCATATGTGTTTATTTATCCATATTTTTGAGTTTTTCAATTAAACTGTTACGATCAGTGACCACATATCCTTCGCCCTGTACCATGTTGGAATCGTCAATTCCACCCTCTCTGTCCAGTTTTTGCTTGCGTATTTGCAGGTCTATCATTTTGAGTTTTTTATCTATTTTGGCAGCTTTGGCTTCCAGTGTGGTTTTCAGCATGTTGCCAGCCACTTCAAACACTCTGCCGCTGTATCTACTTTCCACGTTCATGCCCAAGTCCATCAAGTCATCATAGGCAGTCATGGCTTTTTTGGCAATCTCGTCCAATTCTTCATCAGCTATGGCTCCCAGATCTTTCACCATGGGCAGTGCTGCTGTGATCTTGTCAAATTCAGCAATGTCTCTCATGGTTTCTTTTTGAACTTCCAATGACTTGTCTCGTTCTTTCTTATTTTTTTCTTCGTTCACAATGTCTTTGGATTCTGGTAGATTTAATAAATCTTCTAATTTTTTGGTCATGGTAGTATTATTTATCGGCGTTTGTTGCCTTGGTGAAAAATATCGGTTTCGTTGATCACTCTAAATCTTAATCCTTTTTGTCTACACCACACAGTGGCAGCTTCCCATTTGGCTTGATTTAAAATATAACTGGCTTGATTGTTTAAATTTTTTCCCACCTTTTCTCTCAATGATTGATTTTGAGGTTTGATTTCAACTATTTCTGCATGCTGTTGTCCACCCTTGTCCACATAGTTGATAAAAAAATCTGGCACATATATAGTATATCTTCCAGTTAAAGGATTTCTGTAAGGTATTCTCACAGCTTCACTGGCCCACTTGGCAATGGCAGGACTTTCATCACAAAATTTCATAAAAGCAAATTCCCAACTGGATCTATACAAAGGATCTTTGGTACCCATGTACTTGTCAGGATTTTTAAGATTAAATTTACCTTGAGCAAAACGTCGAGGCATCTGATTATACCACTATGTTGCGTTTTTCAAATTGGTTTTGTGTGTTGTTGATTTTAAAACCTAATGTAGAAATTTTTGATCTATTCACGTTTAATATTTCAGCCACAATGTTACTCAATTGTAAATCAGTTAGTCCTTTCAAAGTGTCCAACAATTGAAACACATTCACGTTGTCTAATTTGGCTTGTTGTAATAAAATTGTAGACACATTTACTGCTGCTGTCTTGTCAAAATTTCTTTTTTCAAAAAATCCTATCACAGCATCTATTTCACCAGCTGGTAAACTTATGGGTTCAACAAAATATTTGTCAAAAAATGTTTTGACTGGTTGAGCACTGTCAGTGTTTGTGGTTGGAATGTTATTTGTATTGTTGGCCATAAATTATCTCTTTTTTAACACAGCAGTGGTCACATTATTGGCCACAGGTGTATTTTTTGGAAACACAGTGTTGGCCACACCACTCACATTGGTGTTTCCTACTCTTCCGATTCCTTCTTTAATTATGTTGTAACCTTCTTCACGCAATCCTTCTTTGTTTAATTTTTTTAAATTTCTAATACGATTGGCACTTTGTATCACAGTTCTTAAAAAACTTCCAGATCCTACTCCACCGCTTTCAATATCACTGAAAGCACTTTTGTCACCTCCCAAACCAAACAATCCACTCAATACTCCTCCCACACCAAACACACTGGTGGTTCCTCCGCCTGCCAAAGATAAAGGACTTGGAGTTTTATCATAATGTCTTGTGGCAAAACCTTTGGGGGCCGAACCAGCAGTAACTGGACCTCTGCTCATAAACACTGATTCATATTCAATGGTCATGCTGTTGGCGGCCGGATCGTTGCTGCCGTAAGATAATGTGTCTCCTTGCCAACCGGTAATCAATGGATTGACTAATGTGTAACAAGTGTATCTTTTTCTAGCCATTTGATAAATTTGTATGCTGGTGAAAAAAGGTTCAAATGCATCTGAATCCATTCCATATCTGTATTTGTTTACATTTTCTCCTGCAATAGTATTTCCTCTGTTATATTCTATGGGAGTGGTGCTAGATATAGTTTTGGTGGCATCTTTTTTGCCATAGTTTCCATCTTTGAAATAATATTGATAATACATCTGCCACATGGCTGTGGTTATGCCATAATTGTCATCATGAAACACTATGGTCACAGGATCATAATCTATTCTTGTTTGTAATTTTCTTTTTTTATTGTATTGATTTTTGGTCACAGTCTGTATGGAATATTTGGGTAAATCCACAGATTTAACCAACATGTTTAATTCTTCAGTGACTGTGGAATTAAAATTAGGAATTATTGCTGCTGCTTGAGAATTGATATTAAATGACACATGATAAAGAAATTTTTGTTTTGGTGCCAGTCTAAAACTGTCATCCACAAACAATCTTTGCCCATGTTGATAATCTGCAAGATTACCTTTGGGATTCAAAGTTCCTTTGAAAAGATTGTCTAAAAAAGGTTTCAATACATTTGGCATACTAATATTTATGTGTTGTAAATCTATGCTGCTAAAATAAAAAAAGGGGCCATTTAGACCCCTTTTTAGAATGTTTTTAAGGATTTAATTACTGTCCACCGCCTGTAGCAAGAGTGTTAATAGTTCTTCCAATAGCTGTGCCGATTCCTGTGCCTTGTGGTGTTTGAATAGCGTTGTCATATCTGATAGATAATGTCACGCTGATAGGATCGTTGGTGTTGTAAGCCAATGTGTTGTAATTTGCTGAATCTACATAGCAACCATACAATTCAAAAGTTTCTAAAATGTTAGCAGCGTTGGCTCCGTTACCACCATCCAATACTTCAATTCTAGTTACGAATTTGTAATCAGATCCTGAAGCAGCAGCTGATTGTTCATAGAAATCAAATTGTTTCTGTAACTGTTCGCCCACTAATTTTTGTACGTTGTTGTTGACATCTTCTCTTAAATTTAATGTGATAGGTTCCCAAGTATGTTTACCAGCAAGATAAACTTTAGAGTTGTACACATCCAATGTGATGTTTTCAAAACTCACGTTAGGTCTTGTGACATCAATCACTTGTTTGGTCAATTCTGTTGTGGGAGTTGATACACCAAAGTTTTCTAAAGTTACTCTAAAACGATACGATAATTTTGGCATCAACAGACCTTGATTGCCTGCACTTGCGTTGCTGGCCAAAGGAACTGTTAATTTAGATAGTGTAGATATACTCATTGTTTCTCCTATTGCTAGTATTTATAATATTATTATAAACCTGATATTTCTCCTGTGTTTTTCAAACGTAACGGTATGTAAATGAACTCAACCGCTTTGACTGGTTCAATTGCTATGTCCAAGTACAATTCATTACGATCTATTCTGGCTGGAGTATTGTTGGATTCGTCGCACACCACGATAAAGTCGTACAGTGCTCTTTGTCCAACTAGCTCTAGCAATAAACTTTCTGCTTGTTGTTTGATTTCATCTCTAGTGATTTTATCATTAGGTTCAAACACATATGGTTTAGCCAATCTATTCAACTGACTTCTTAAGTAGATAACCAATCTAGCAACATTGATTCTATCCAATGCTGAAGCATTTCTAGCTCTAGTTTTTTGTCCGTAGTTAACTAGACCAGCTCCAGTAATAAATGTGATTGGATTCACGTTGCTGGTGTATAATGTATCTCTTTGACCTTCATTCAAAGCCACAGAAACAAATTCACCTTCTGAACTGATATAACCTGCTGCTGAAGCATTAGTGATTGTGCCTCTTCTAGTACCTGCTGGAGCAAACCATGGATAAGAAACTTGATCACTTAGAGCAAAAGTTCTTAATATCATGTGACTGGCTGGTACCACAATGTCATTGCCGAAATTGTCGCTGGTGAATCCCGATGGATAAAACACACCCATGTATTCATCGTATGAAACCAATCCGGTATCACTATCTTGCACTGCTTGATTAACGTTGGTTGCCCACTCGTTCAATGAAGTAGCATCTGGAGTTAATCTGAATGGTGAATCTCCTATAACAAAAGCACTTAAACCTCTGTCATAGTTTAATGATATCATTTCGCTGATTAATTCTGGATAACCAGGACATGCTATTAAATTGAATATTCTAGAAGCATCATCTCTGATTTCATCATTGTTGTTTACCACTGCTTGTAATTTTTGTACTACAACTTTTCTCTGAGCCAATCTACCAAAGCTACCTGCACCATTGGTTTGGTTGCCAGATTCTAACACCCATCTATGAGGATAGTATGCAGTCATGTTTTCATCACTGAATCTAGTATTTTGATCATTGATGTCAATGTAATTTCTCACAAATCTTTTCACATTGTATCCACTTCTACGTGTGTTGAACAACAACATGCCTTTTGGATATAATGCTGGATCTGGAGCATCAAAATCAACAAAGTTAGAAGTCAATAAAGACTCAATAGTTGCTGCTTCATCGCTGCTGGCTCCTGAAGTGCTGTAACGTGCATCAGCAAATATGATACCATTTTCTGTGGTTTGATCTGAATTATCAATCAAAGTCCATAGAGTGGTTGTTGCATTGTATCTGTAAATTTGAGGATAATTTTCTAAATCGCTAGTGTCAATCCATAAATCACCAGTTACTAATATTGTGCCATCAGATTGTTCTGTTGGTTTGGTTGCTGATACAATAGGTCCAAGTGGATCAGCATTTGGAAACGCTGCTGCGTCTCTGTAACCTTTCCATGTGGTTCCATTGTGATACATAATATCTGCTTCGTCTACCACTGAGCTGTACCATAATTGACCATCTGCAGTCAAACTGGTTGGAGCATTGGCTCCTGCTGTGTAAGATAAAATTTTCCAATTGGTTGCTCTTAATACCACTGGATTGGTTGATCCATCAGTAGCATCATCATAATATAAGTTGGTGGTTACACCTGCAACAAAACCTGCTAAACTTAATAAATCATCTGTGTCAGTGATTTTGATATCTCCGCTGGTGTTGTGCGATATAACAACTCTATTCAAACTATCAACACTTGCTTCAATGTTGGTAAATCCTTGAGCATTGATTGCATTGGCAATTGTGTCTGCATCACCTGATGCTCCCACTGTTGTGATAGAGAAAGTTGTGCTAGATCCCAATGATTCTTGACCAACTAGTGATTCTTGCATGGTCACACTGTAAGTGCCAGCCACACACTGGGTGGTGATTGCACTGGATTTAATAATAGTTGCTCCAGCAGTTTCTTTTCTTTGAATTATGAAATCAATTTCATCACTGCCATTGTTGGAATTCACATATAATGATCCCACAGGAATATTTGATCCACCACCTGTTCTGTCTAAATTGTACAATGCAGATTCATGTGAATTGTAAATTGGAGCAGAAACATCTTCCCATAGATTGGTTGTTCCATTGAATTTTTTAATTTTAAATTTAGCACCAAGATTTGGAGTTGTGGTTTTAATCCATAAAGATCCTGTTGGTCTTGGATTAGAATCTGTAGATTTAAACGCAGGAATTTGTGTGTGAGGTTGAACCACTACTGAAGGAATGTAGTAAGTTTTAGCAACCAATCCTAAATCTGCTAATAAAGTTCCAGCAGTTGAAGCTAAAGTGATATTGCTTGTGGTTGAAAAAATTGCCACTGCACTGTCAATGTTAGCAGCAGTAACTCCAGAAATACCTGCAGAGTTAATGTTGGAAATTACTTGAGTGTATGAAGTTCCTGTGATAGGCGTTCCATTGATAGTGAAAGAACCTGATGTAACTAACACATTTTGATTAGATCCTGTTGCTGTTGCATGACTGGCTTTCCAAGCAGTTGATCCAACTCGTACCCAAGTACCTAAATAATTTTTGTAATATAAATCATTGAAAGTTGTTGTGGCATTGATAGCATAATCTCCAATTTGTCCCACTGAACCTTTAGGAGTATTACCTGCAGTTTCACCTACCAATTGTTCAACATCTGTGATCACAGTTGGAACTTGGTTAGTAAATGTTTGACCTCCTGTAGAAGTGATAGGATTTGAATTCCATTCAAATATACCAAACAAACTGTTGGCAGTATCGAACCAATATGTTCCAGTAGCTGGTGTGCCAGCTGGTGCTTCAGCTGATGCTTGTAATTCTGATAGATCAACATCTGCTCTTACCACGTAAGCTCTGTTGCTTACTCCTAGGAAAGAATATGCTGCTTGTAAACCGTATTCATTCAATTCACCACCGTGAATTGGATTGTTGTTTGAATCTGTGTAGAAGATAGGGTCACCGAATAAATCACTCAATTCTCTTTGAGAAGTTACAAGATAAGGTTTGCCAGCATTAGCTGCCAATGTTCCTTGTGCTGTGCCTGTGCCAGAAGAGTTTGCTTTGTCCTGAGCAGAGGTAACAAATATCATTGGAACCGTACCTGGTTCCGCTGGTGTATAAAAACTTTCGTCTATTACTGTAACTTGTACGCCCGGTGATACTAGTGCCATATTGTTTTCTCCTATCTATGACTTATTTGAATGTATTTATTCTGATAGCTCAAAAATAAGCCTAATTAACCCCAACAAAAAGGGCCAAAAAAGGGCAGCTAAATACGGTATGAGACCTTTGTGCAAAGCCTGTAAACAACGCCCTTGTGCTGTGAATTATCACAAAGCAAACAAGGTGTTTTATAGATCTCAGTGTGAACAATGTGTGCGTTACAAAGGCAAATCCATGGGTATGCCCAAATGGCAACAGTCAGGATATGTTAAAAAAAATGAGTGTGATAAATGCTCATACAAAAGCAAACATGCTCAACAATTCAATGTGTTTCATGTGGATGGTAATCTTAACAATTGTAGATACAACAATTTAAAAACAGTGTGTGCCAACTGTCAAAGAGTGCTGCAGGCACAAGGTATCAAATGGGTGCAAGGAGACCTTGTACCTGACTTCTAAGAGCTTGTATAGTGCTATTGTTGTTTAGTTCAGCATCAAATGCAAATCTAGCCCATGCCCATTCGCTGGCATGTATGTCTTTGGGTTCTATGCCCACATCTTGATATATTTTAAACCACAGTGGCAATGTGCCTCTTTTTACCCACCAAACTTTACCACCAACGCTTTTGATCATTTCAGCTTCATTCACAAAACGCACATCTGGAATCACCCAGTTGATCTGTGGATTGTCTATGATTCTTTTTTTGGTCAAACTGACCCATATGCCATCATAAAATCCATTACGCATGCATTCTGTGCCAAACTTCTGTAGAGCCAATCTAGGTGTTACTGTGCTGCCCACTTCTTTGCTCCAATATGCATCAGGCAGTTCTCTCCAAGCTCTGCTTTCATCTGTTTTGCCATCCAACAGTTGTCTATCCCATTCAAACATCTGGGCCACAGCATCTTTGAGTTTGTCAGCAAAAGATATTTTTTGAAAATTGTGTTGTTCAACCAAACAATCAGCAATGGTGTCTTTGCCACTGCCTATTAATCCGCAAATTCCGATAATCATATTAAAGCACTATTGTACTTTAAGTTTATGCCAATGTCAATGAAATATTAACCGATTGTGAAATGATAGCCCACACCACCAGCCATCTGAGTTGCCAATTCTTGATCTAATCTATCCATTTCTGCTTGTGCTTCCGATTTCAAATTGTCACCATTCAGTGAAGTTCCGCCCTGTGGACCAGCCACAGTGTTGAATTTAGATCTAGCTTCTCCCAACATGTATTTGCAGTTGGCCAATGTATAGCTTTTGATCCATTCTCTAGCTTTGTAATCTACTAATAGTTGACTTTCTGGTTTGTAATTGTAAGCACTGATCAACAGTGTTTCATCTGCTCTGGGTCTTTGCAACAGTGTCAATACTTTTGTGGTTGGATTCCATTTGAATTCAATAAAACTTCCAAACATTCTGCCCACTAACTCTTGGTATTGAGCAAACATGTTATAAGTGGCCACTCCGCCAAGATTGGTGCTGGATAGTAGATAAGTGTTGGTGTAGGCCAAATTGAAAGGTTCAAACAATGTGCCGCCATCTCCTCCACCAGAACGTGATCCCACAGATCTTCTAAATAATTGTTTGACTTCCATTACTTCGCTGGGTAAAGTATAGCTGTTTTGATCCAATATTGTGGTCAAAAATAGATAACTTTCTTCCACTGAATTGTCTGATCTTTGACGATATCTGCCCAAAGCTCTCACTAAAGCTGTCTCATAATGACTGGGGTCTAATTCTACCTCTACCATGCCACCGCCCAGCATGTTTTTGACGAAATCGTATATCTCTTGTCTTTGTGTTTGTAGTTCGCTCATCTATGGGTTCCTATAACATATTTAGCACTAGCCAAGGCATGAATAAATATACACATGCCAAGAATCAGTTTATACAAGCCAGAAAAGGGCGAAGATTACACATTTTTAGATCAAACCATTGCAGAAATGTTTACGGTGGGTGGTACTGATGTGTTTGTACACAAATACCTTGGGCCTGTGAATCCTGACGAAGAAGATGCCACAGCCACTCAACCCAGATACGATGCTGTGAAAGAAACCAATATTCAAGATCTATTGTTTTTAGAAAACAGAGATAGAAAATACGACCCCAATATCTATCAAATCAGAGGAATTTACAATGTGAATGATATTGACTTTGACATGAGTCAATTTGGATTGTTTTTACAAAATGACACCATATTTTTAACTGTACACATCAATGCTTCTGTTAAAACCATTGGCAGAAAATTAATGGCTGGAGACGTGATAGAATTACCACATTTAAAAGATCAATTCGCATTGAATGATTACAAAGTAGCATTGAAAAGATTTTATGTAATACAGGATATAAACAGAGCAGCAGAAGGATTTTCACCCACTTGGTATCCTCATTTATACAGATTAAAACTTAAACAAATAGTAGACAGTCAAGAATTCAAAGAAATATTAGATTTACCTGCAGAAGAAGGCAGTGAAAACACCTTACGAGATGTGTTGAGCACATATGAAAAAGAAATGCAAATCAACAATGCTGTGGTGGCACAAGCAGAAGCAGATTCAAACAAAAGCGGATACAATACCAAACATCTATACACATTACAAGTGGATGACAAAGGTAAACCTGAATTGGTTACCACAGATATCAACACATTGGATGCCAGCACTGCCAATGAAATGGCAGATAGAATCAATCAAACACCAGACAGAAATGGTTATGATGGTTATCTATTAGGCGATGGATTTGCACCCAATGGTGAAGTGTTTGGTCACGGTATAGGATTTCCCATAGGTGCTGCCAAAGGTGATTATTTTTTAAGAACAGATTTTTTACCCAATAGATTGTTTAGATATGATGGCACACGTTGGGTTAAAATGGAAGACGCTGTGCGTATGACGTTGACCAACACTGACACCAGAAACACACAAAAAACAGGATTTATTAACAACACAAACACAACCACAGTGGCAGGACAAACCATAGAACAAAGACAAAGTTTATCACAAGCACTGAAACCTAAAGCGGACAATTAAAAATGCAGTTTTTTTACGACGGACAAATACGTAGATACATCACTCAAATTGTGAGATTAATGAGTAATTTTTCTTACAAAGATGGCAAAGGTCAATTGAAGACCATACCAGTAATGTATGGTGATATCACTAGACAAGTGGCGCACATTATTAGAGATAACAGTGAAAATAAAATTCCCAGTGCTCCTAGAATGGCAGTGTATGTGACTTCATTAGAAATGGATCGTAGTCGCACAGCCGATGCCACATTTGTAAGTAAATTACATGTGAGAGAAAGAGC
>Ga0129333_10002682_pt1 | contig 16616 bp, 13 predicted proteins | sample CPB6_08_DNA_FD_94474 | JGI IMG/M metagenome (GOLD analysis project Ga0129333, IMG submission 94474) | Freshwater to marine salinity gradient microbial communities from Chesapeake Bay, USA - CPBay_Sum_0.6_0.8_DNA | ecosystem: Environmental > Aquatic > Marine > Coastal | place: USA: Chesapeake...
AAAATCAGCTTTTTTTGCTACATTAAGAGTGTTGCTTAGAGACACCCCACCTTGAACCCAAAGGTTGCTATTAACAACAACAGCGTTGCTAAGGTCAACCTTTCCGGATACATTTAGAGTGTTGCTTAAACTCGTCGGATTCAATACATACATATTATTGCTAAAAGTTGCAGTGCCTTTAACGACGATGTTACTTTGAAGATATGTGTTTTGTAAAACTGTCATAGTATTTGAGAACGTGGCAGGACCTACAACAACAGTGTCATTTGATAATGCAAGTGTATTGTTAGAATTAATTAACAGAGCGATGTTACCATTCATAGTACTTGGACCACCAGTATTAAACACAAAATTGCGTGTCGCACCCGACATTATTATTTGTTATGAAGAAAAAACCGTAATAAACCGAATATTTTTACACATCATTATGAATCATAATGCGATACAACCCACTTCTTTTGCGGTTTTCGCTCTAACGGAATCTTTCATTGCAGTGTTACAAACCATCAAGAAGTCATCGAAATCTAACACATTCTTACCTTTGACACGTTCAACGAGCATTTTATATTCTTTTGACATATATGCTGTATCTGATGGAAGTTTGATAGCAGGAGGAAAATTAAATACAGGTGCAGGAACTAAAGGTCCTCCTGCAGGAGGTGCATCTAGTTTTATTTCTATTTTTGGCGCGGGTGTTTGTTCAATATCGAGTTTCATACCGTCGTTGGTTATTGTTTTGTATATATACATTGCCCATTCTTCATCTGTAGCACCAGGTTTTCTAATAAATATGCTTTTAAATAAGAACGGATTAAAATTTAGAGAATCCTTTGATATTTGTATATTTTGAAGAGGATCATTGTTATCAGCACACATCCATACCAACATTAAATCACCAACGTTGTTTTTCTTAAAAGATTCAAAATCAGCAATGTTACCACCAAGAATAACTGGATCAGAATTAGAAACCACTATATTTCCTTTAAACCATCCATGCCAAGGACAGTTTTGTCCAGTAGGAATAGTCATATAAACGAAATTATCACCACATTGATCCGGAGTCGTGTAACCAATATGCCATGATCCTGATGGGCCCGCATTTATTGAAAATACTCGACAATTCATTTGATCTTCAATCAATCTTTTGTTAGAAGTAAACTCACTATTCACCAAACGAAGACGCGAGAAAAACTTGTAAATATTATTTTCGTCTCTGCCATGTCTCATGAATTCTAAGCTGATTAGCGGATTTCCTGGATTTTTGGAGTTGAACACCTCAATAATTACCGAAACTCTACCCTTAGTTTTTTCGAGCGTACGCAAAATAAACTCAGCTCTGTATGTAACATCACTTGCAATAAAATCGTCAGGGGTTTTATAAGTACTTGTAAGATCACCCATCGCTTCACCGCGGACTTTCGGTTTTTCCCAGTTCATATGTTCCGTAAACCATGATGGAAGATTAGGTGATTCAATTGCAGACTTGTATGCAGCTGTTGTATATTTATAAGCAAGTGAATAATACCGATCACCAAATTTCTTTTGAATAACATTGATATTGCCAAGCTTTCCTTGTGGATTATCCATTGAGTACTCAAGACCAACAATGTAACCCCATCTGATTTTTTGTTCACGGAATGCAGCGGTCTTTGAATTGTAATAATTTTCGTACTCTGTAATCTGTTTATTCAATTCAGGGAAAATCGTTTTGTCTGGAGTCATTTGTGGCGTATTTCCAACAGTGATATCAGGATTCTTCATCCCTTCAAAATATCGTTCACGGATGTTATCTATAAAATCCATAGTTGCATCTGATTTTACAATTCTAAGACCAGTTCTCTGTGAGTTTTTTTGACCAATTTTCACAACACATGATTTATTAAATGCATCGAACTTTGAACCTTCAGGGCAATCATTTTCATCCATTTCATATTTCTTAAGCATGTCATAAGGAAGTTTGCAACTTTGTAGATTTTTTCCTTTAGAGTCCATTGCCATCACCATTTCATTTAACGTAGCCAAACGGTATTCTGACTTACTTTTATTCTTGATGACTTCATCGTTAAACCATTTGTTCTTGCATGAAACAACATAGTCGAGACAACTCGTATTTGTTGCTTTTTTTGAAGGGGGAAAGGTGAGACACAATTCCATATTTTGTTTAAGCTGATTAATGTTTGTGACAAACGTTTCAGGTGGTCCAGGTGTTCCGGGTTCAAAAATCAAAACATAAAACGCAACAACTATACATAAAACAAGAAACAACGTTGTAAATAACAACATCTGTAGCTTATAATACAAAAAGAAATTATGAACAATTATTTATAATACATGTCATAGTATGGTTTGTAATACTTGAAGCAATAATCTTCCATTGTGAAGCTTGATATACCACCACCTAATATAAAATTACTAGGCAAGCGATAGGGCCGAGCCCTTATCGTTTTCGTGATTTTTTTTTTATTAACACCAAGCCGATATAATTTACGAAATAGCGATAATTTAGTTTTATCAGTTGCTTGTTTTTCTACCATTATATACTTTCCCGTAATAATATTGTAATTCTCTGTCAAATAAAATTTTGGATCATTAATCATCTTTAAAGTAAATATTTCATCAGGCCTTAGATTAGTTGCTTCTCTTTGCATGAGTGCATGATATCCTGGGTGTAAGTAAAAATATGTATCCAACGCTTCTCCAACTAGTTCGTTTACCTTAATAGTCAATTCATTATCCCATAATTCTTTAGCTTTCTTATTGATACTTGATTGCTTACTATGGCTGTAATAAACTTCATTAATGTAATTAAGAAGAGCCTGTGGTAAATTTTTTATGATAAACTCCTCATACTTCCTCACGTAATTATACTCATCTTCAATGTCATCATTATGATCAACTATTTCGACACTGTCATCATTATGATCAACTATTTCGACACTGTCATCATTATGATCAACCAATGCCGATACTTGATTATATGTTTTGGGATCTTCGGATTTATTATAGAACCGTCTGAATCTAGTATAAATGTCGTTATGTTCTTTTTCAATGGCATCAACGTGATCAACTACTTCGGCACTGTTATCATCTTTGGATTGATATTCTTTTATGTAATTAACAAGATTGTTTTCATAGTTTTCATTTATTTCTTTCAAATCAAAAAGACTTTTCCAGACAGTTTCATCCACTGCTCCATCTTGACTTTGTTTTCTCTCTGACATTCCATTTCCATCATCTTTTTCAGCACCACCAAAGGCAATCTTAGTAATCTTTTGCAAATATTCATCATATTTCCTAACATGTCCATTATCATCACCCATTTGAACATCCTCAAATGGTAGAGAGTTAGTTTTCACCCTTGCAAACGATACCAACGTATCCACAACTTTGTTCATCAATGTAACAAACCTTTTAACGATTTCAGAACATCGTGAGACTTTTTTTCGTGGCGTTTCTTTCGATGTACTTTCTATCAATTCATGCAAAGAATCCTTAAACAAACTATCCTTACGTTTGGCATACATTCCTCCATTGATTATATCTGTAACACGCTTTATAATTATTTCATAATCTTTCATTTCAAGACCAAGCAAATTTTGTAGTGTAATATTGTTCAAGTACTCATATTTTGAAATTATTTTGTTCATTTTTGGAATCATTTCGTTCATCTTGCCGACGAATTCTTTATGTGAACTTAAATCTTCGCATTCTTTAATTATTGTTTTAACATTCTCGTTTTCAGCAATATAATTTTGTCTGTTACTTACAAACCGTTTCACAAGATACATCAGTTCAATGTACCACGTGTAGTTGATGATATTGAATATTCTGCTTTCCAAAAAATTGGATGTCGCTAATTTTTGAATATTTCTTAAAAGCTTATCATTAATGTCTTCACATTGAGAATTAGCTTTAGTAAGTTTTTCTTTGTACGTTGTGATTACATTACTAAGTTTAGTTGTCAGTTCAGATTTATCAGTAAATAATTGATTAAACATTTCGTCAAACTTTACTTGGGTCTCCGATAGTTTTTTATTATAAATTTCATCAATCCAAGTCAACATTCTGGTTGTATAAGTCGGATTTGTTGAGTCTTTACCAATTTTTACAAGTTCTACAAGCGGAATATCATATTCTACTTCTAGTTTTGTGAACATTTTTGTTGGGTTTACTAGATATTCGTTAATGTTTACATTTGTTTTATTTAGCATTTTCAATGTTTTTTCAAATTGGTTATTTATATCATTTACATCAACATCTGGTTTGTATAAGAACATAATTCTCTCACGTGTCAAACTATCAATGTTGGTAAAAATACTAGGTACACCATTCAAACGTGCTTTTAAAAACGCCAAGTGATCAACTGTTACAAAAACATATTTTTTATTCTTTGTATTATTTTCATTTAGTTTTTTAGTCATAAGGACCTGATATGCATCGCCAGTTCTTTTTACGTCAAACAAATCCATTTGTTGAACTCCGATCTTTGGATTGTCTAGAAAACAATTTTTAACTTCAGTTTTATTTTTGTTACTTTTAGCTGCTTCGGTTTTATTTTTAAAATCTCGTATACATTCCGATAACGGAGTAACCTCTACAGTTGCATCATTGATATTCCTCTTCAACTTTTGGTTATTTTTTTCCAATAATGCTGTTTTTATGTTGTCTGTGAGTGTGAGATAAATGTCAGAAAATCCAAAAAGTGTGCGTTCTAATAAATTTTTACTTTCATTTATTTCTTGTGAAATCTCCGGATCGGCAAGACCGCATTTAGATTTCATAGCGCCATCCCAATCCGAGGCAATGTTACAATGTATATACATTGCTTCGTTTGTGTTATTACTAATATTAAAATCATCAAGAGAAACACTCGATACGTCAACGATTAGACAAACTTTATCTACATTACTAAAGAATTGTTTAATAATAATTGATAAATTTTTGAATCTTTTAGATTTATCTTGTTCAGAATACAAACCAGAAGCTTCGCGCGTTTCTTGTGTTTTCTCTGTTTTCTCTGTTTTCATTGTGCATCCTAGGTTAACATATGCCATAGTTGCATTGTTAAAATTGTTAGAATCACCATTGTCAACACCAAATTTGTATAATTTATCAGTGAACGAATAACCTGGTAAGTAGTCATATGAAATGTACTTACCAATGTTCATATTTGGAAATTCATTCTGCAAAATGTTTTCATAAAGTTCGTAAAACAGTACAACACGTGGTTCAAAATCCTTCACTCCACTGATACGTTTTATAATCTTTGGGGTATAATGTGCAGGGTAGTTTATATTAATTAGAGCTGCACATGTCTTATTTAAGATACCATCAATATTGTATTGTTCGTCTTTATTAACAATATTATACAAAGGTGCAAGTTTCTTTTCCGATAGTTCCGATTTATTCAAAATATTTAGCACTTCTTGTTTGCTTAAAACAGACCGTGATCCGACAAAATCATGTAATGTGTCGCAACGTGACAATAAGTGGAGAAATGCAACAATCTTTGGATCAATAGTTGATTCTGCCATTTTAATATGTATGCCGAAATTTATGTAGACATTTAAGACGTAATCTTTTATAATACAAATAATGAGACTTCAATTAAAAAATAATATGCGTTGCATGGCAAAGTCAGGTGGAAGGATTGGAGTAGACAAAAAAATACACAGACACACAACAATTGAAGAAACACCTACGACTTTTGTCCACCATCTTCCAACATCCATACATGCTAAGATCAATATCAACAATAGATCAACATCCTTATGTGATGATATCATCGACATCCATACCAAATATCACGTTTTACGCTGTAGCTTTTTCAATAGTTTTTGTATATTTGAGTATGTTCAAGGACAACGAGTGACACCATATTTAGCTAACTTGTCCGCCTTGTCGTTTTGAATACTTACCCAATCAGTTTTTCCGGTATGTGCCTTGACATGTTTCAATGTCACTCTTCGTTCATTCATCAAATCATCAATAACAACTAAGAGATCTTGGTTCAACACATTTGTGCCATCAGATTTCTTGAAGCCATTTCTTTTCCATTTTGGCATCCATTCGGTAAAACATCTGATTAAAAACATACTATCTGTGAATACCAACACTTCTTTAGACTGAGATGGGTCTATCATGTCAGCAATTTCAAATGTTTTAATCAAACCAGAAAATTCTGCTCTATTATTTGTTCTTGGTTTGTCAATCAATGGCCATCCGCCATCATAGTTTTCATGCCATGGCCATACAGACGAATATCCAGCTTTAGCTCCTTGTTTTCCATTTTGTGAACACGCACCATCACAAAACGCTATTAGTATGGAATCTGTCTCTCTTATAGGGGTTGAAACGTCGTGTTCTTCATATGAAGTTTCAGGTTTTGCATGTAACAGAACAAACGCTTCAGCCTCTTCTTTTGTATCAAATTTACGGAACTTTGGTCCATTAAATCCTATAACATAACCTTTCACATCAGACCAGTTTGTGAATACACCAATACGCCGTCCTTTTGCAACTGCATAGTATGTCATTATTATAGTATAGAATACAGTTTTTAAATAGTATTTCATTTTTTCTCAGCGTCATCTTCGTCATCTTCGTTATCTTCGTCATCTTCGTCATCTTCGTTATCTTCGTCATCTTCGTTATCTTCGTCATCTTCGTTATCTTCGTCATCTTCGTCATCGTCGTCATCGTCGTCATCATCGTCACTTTCGTCGTCATCTTCGAGATCGTGAATAAGCTCTTGAACAAAGTCTGTTAACTTTTTAGGAATCTCAATGTTATTGGCTTTAGCGAACGATTCAATGTAAGTAGTATAAAATGATAGAAATGGTTCGATTTCAATCTCTTCAACATCAGCATCTACCAAATATTCACAAAATTCAAGAAAGGTTTTAGTCATTTATGTTATTATTTTAAGAAAAATGAACCAAAACAAACACGCACGAATAATTATGATACAATTATTGATGTTGTAATACCAGAAAATCCTTGAAATGCAAGGCATTCTTCATCATCCATCAACCTTAAATGACGACCCTGAAAGTAATCATGTTCAAAAAGATCGACAGCACTAGCGTCTAATATTTTAATTGATCCAACAAGTCCACGACTAAAACCAAGGGGTTTCAAATCATCCGCTGTGAATTGTCCTTTAGAGATGTAAACGGGATTGCCTTTAAAATCACATTCTGGGTACAATGCAACTGCTGACTCTAATTCATTCGTATATTTTTCATAAGATATCACATCATATAAAGTTAACATAATAATCAATGTAAGAAACACACATATTGTGTATACATAACCTTTCATTTTTAAATTTAATATACATTTTAATATGTTTAATTGTGGAAGGTCCATTTGTGCATAGTATACGACTTGAAGTTCTGTTGTATGGGCCCATATTTAATCACGTCTTTACCAAAGTGAACGCCTGGATACCTTTGAATCACTCTCAAGCTTGGACCTCCGTTTACTTTGAAGTATGCATACTTTGTGATGTATTGTGTGAAAGATGCATCAGGAACATATGCAAAGCCAGGTGCGTACTTTTCAGGCAGTCCATCAAGACTTGTATCCTCTGATCTGTAATCTATTGTAACAGACGATGGTGGTGTTGTTTTAGACACACCCACACCATGATATATGTTTGTATCTTGTCTGCGCTTAACCACACAATGATCATTGTCGCTTCCACACCAATCATGTGTAGAGCAACATTCTCCAGGCATACATCTTGAGTTTGTTGTGGGTCCACACTTGTCCCCACGTTTTGTATTGGTACGTATTCCTTGTGGAGGAGGAGGTGGTGGCGGTGGTGTTGTTGTTCTTTTAGATACACCTTCACCGTGATAATTTATATCTTTTCTTGAGTGAACCCAACAATGATCAATGCCACTTCCGCACCAATCATGTATAGAGCAACATTCACCAGACATACATCTAGAGTTTGACGTAGGCCCACATCTCTCACCATGTCTTGTATTGGTGCGTATTCCTTGTGGTATACTTGGTTGAGAAGGTGTGACAATTGGTCTACTATTTGATATTTCACGTCTTACGGATCTTATCTCAGTGTTTGTTTTCTTGATAGCTGTGTTAAGCCCCGAGATTTCATTGTTGAGATTTGATTTCTGGTTATTCAAGTTATTTATATTTTCTTCTTGTGATTTTTTTTCTGCTTCCAAGACTTTAATAACACCGCGTAACCTTTCATTATCAGTCTTGAAAAAATTTATTTCATTAATAAGTTTTTTGTGTTTGTAGTAGAACCCTGAATCGAGAAAATCACCAAACCAACTGTCATTGGGGTTAATGACACATCCATCCGGTTGAAAGTTTTGCCCGGTATTGATCAATTGAAATCCACCGAGTCGACAGTTATCCATAAGATATTTTTTTTTCATATTGTTTGTTATTAAACAATAATCTGATCCAGGAAGTACATCACCGTCCGGTGTTTTGATCAAAACGGATGCTTTAAGTAAATCCGATAAAGATTCTTTTCTACCGTCGTTATTTATTACAGTTTGTAATATGTTTATACCACCTGATGTAGATTTTAATACGTCTTCACATGTCATATTCTTCAGGCTTACATCCATTTCAAATTGTTCATTAGCTGATTTTCTGTAAGGAACCAATGAAAGCAATGCAATAATCAGTATGAAAACCGTGATAATAAAAATTATATTACTCATTTGTAATCAACTAAGAAATTTTGTGTAATTTAAGACACGACAATAGATGATACAGTGTCATTCATCCCAACATTTGTCAAACATGTAATATCACTGGTTGATGCGTACATAGGTCCAGTGAAACCAGTATGTGTATACAACTCTATTTTAGTACCAGGAGATACACGCACAGCCGACAATAGATCGTTTTTGACCCCAAGGTTATTAAGTTGCAACAAATCGTACCTTCCTGGACCAAGAGTAACTTGCCAGCCTTGAAAATTGCAATGTTCGTATAGTGTCACTGATTTCAAAGAGTTTAACTCTTGTTGTAGACCAGATAACTCGCCTTGTTTTGTTGTTAACGTTGATTTCAAATCATCACGTGTTGATGAAAGACTACTTATGTCAGATTCCAATTTTCCAATCGTAACCTTGTTTTGTGCAATTTTAATTTCCAAATTTGATTGATAAGCTTTCAAACGCTTGTTTTCTGCTTTAAGTTCGTTAAGCTCATCAATCCAGTATTTATGTTTATAGTAATAGCCAGTATCTAAGAAATTTAAAAACCAGTCTGATCTTGGATTAATAAAACATCCTTCTGGTTGTAAACCTTTGAAAATTCCAGTTGTTGGAGTTAATCTAAATGCATCTAATCTACACTCACCCAAATTCATCTTGTACAACGGAACTTTTTCTTTTCTAATGACGCAATGATCTGAATCAGTATATTTAACACCTTCAGATGTATAAATTGATATTACTCCGCGTTCCATATCATCTAATGTTTCCAATCTCTTTTCGTTACCTTGTACTTGATTTAAAATATTCAAACCTTCAGGTATAGTTGCAAGATAGTCCTTACAAGACATTTTGTTTATACCAATATCAATCTCGAACTTTTCTTTTTGTTGTTTGTATGGAACACATGCTAGCAAAATTACCAATGTTATAAATACAAATAAAATGAACATTAACTTGCCATTCATTTTATATTCAAAAAGAGATAATTTCCTCGAATAATAGAAAGTCAGATATATATATATATGTGAGTGCGTTTGTTTTCAAGAAAATGTTTCTTTATATAAAGTGAGCAGAAATGCTCAGTGGGCCCAATAGTTTAGAGGTTCTAAACAGTCGGCTGTTAACCGAAAGATCCTGGATCGATACCAGGTTGGGCCGGTTCATTTCTTTATGAAACACCTAACATCCTCGTTAGTTTTTTCATACTCATCATATCAATATCAATTATAGGTTAGATATTCATCTACATGGATATCAAAATCTTATTCAAACATAAATATGCGAGGACGTGCACTTTTATTTGGTCTGAATTATGCTACATCGCCCGATGCTAAACTCAACGGTTGTATTAATGATGTGATAAACATATCCAAGTATTTAAACACCAACCTAGGGATACCTGTGAAAGTATGCACAGACGATGGTGATACATATTCTACAAGCGCAATGGGTATAATTCGCAACTTGTACGAACTGGCATTACAGTCTTACAGTGAGAAGCTAGATTTTGTTTGGGTCCATTACAGTGGACATGGAAGTTACATTGTTGATAAGTCTGGAGACGAAAAAGATGGCAAAGATGAGTGTTTGGTCCCCAGTGATTACGCAAAATCCGGAATGATCTCTGACGACTTTATCAATACTCTATTTGGATATTTCAATCCCAATACCCGTGTTATATGTGTATTCGACTGTTGTCATTCCGGCACAATTGGTGATGTAAAATATAGCTGGGAAGGTCCAAAGACTTGTGCCGTCGAGAATATTCTATGTTCGATACCTGCAAGGATCATCACTCTGTCTGGTTGTTTTGACAATCAAACTTCCGCTGATGCACATAACGTCTTGGGAGATAACAAATATGTCGGAGCATTAACGTCTTGTCTTCTTATGGTTCTTAAAGAACAACCACAAGTTAAAAATGATGTATTTCAAATGATAGCAAATCTCAGAACTAAGCTTCGTGAAAGAGGGTTCTCACAACTCCCTAAACTATGCAGTACATACAATCTTGCTCGTGACAAAGTATTCATACCGTCACAATAGATACTTGATATCTTTCTCGAATTTTAATGCATCTTTCAGTGGCACATCTTTGTTTTTAATTCTGACAAACAACTTATTGCCGTAGCCATTCTTTTTGAAAACATTTCGGTCTTTTCCAAATACGCGAAATGTTTTTTTAAGTGACCCTCCTCGTTGTCCACGATTCGATGACAATTTAATTAGTTCTTTAAGTTCAGATTCATAAAACGGTAAAGTTTTGTAATTATTGGAGGAATGTTTATATTCAACTTTAAATGCCATGCTGTTCAATCCTTCATTGTGCAAACGATTTGACACTTTGTATATAGGATTAAACATATTGGTATATATGTTACCATCAACAATCTTTGGTATACATGCGCCACACATTTCTTGGATTGCCTGACCAAGACAATATTGGTCATTTTTCATTAATAAATAACGTTTAAACTTATTAAAAGGTGTATACTTTTTTTTCAATTCATCAAAGTTTGTAATATATGATAAAAAACTTCTCCATTTATAAAAGTTATCATACGACAAAGAACCCATCTTCATACAAGATTTATCTACATTAATGAAGTTGGCCTTATAAAAACCATATATTCCTTGCCAATAGGCAGGAGACATGTACATTGGTGTACCACAACCTAAATTACAATTTTGTTCAGATCTCATTAAACCAAAATCAATAAATGTAGCTTTTCCATCACTAGTAAACATAATGTTTGCTGGTTTGATGTCTTGATGATAATACGGGTCGGGTATATTATTTTTGTTATTTTGATGTAGACTGTTAAGTTGTGTTAGCAAAGGATTTATTATATTTGTAAGACAATATGTATTATACTCTGCAATTGATTTTAGTTGTAGTTTACTCTTTATTTCCTTTAGTGGTTTCAGTTTTTTCATCATGACAAAATACAATGAAGAAGAACATACACCTTTTCTACATTCTATACCGTTCATATCGTATTTAACTACGAAGTTTAATAGTTCATCATTATTCGACTTAATTACAAATCCTGGATAATTGGAATCAAAATATGTTATTCCCATAGTTTTTTTTGCCTTAGTTAAGCCTGCAATCTCATCATCATAATAAGATTGTGTTTGCAATAACTTGAAACCTACGTCATTTTCTATTTTCTCATCTTTTACTTCTATTTTCTCATCTTTTACTTTTATTTTCTCATTTTTTACATATTCTGTTACATATTCTGTTACATATTCTGTTACTTTTGTCACTGTTACATTTGTCACTGTTTTATTATCTAAATATGTTAATAATGTTATCAAGTTTTTGTAATCAAAAAATATACCAAATCCGCCGGCACCATTACAATTGAAAACTTTACTCATCTTTATGTATTTATTTATATTTTTATATGTTATACACAAGTTAGATACAAGTTAGATACAGAGACCATCAACAGCTAAGCGGCAATAGCCGTGCAACAGAAGCATCGTGTACTACATGGGGGGCCCAAGCACCCGCTTATTCTAGGGTTAGATGCTAAGGCTTATAGAACGTTATACATCATTAATTTAGATACTACATCACCAATAAAATAGTAATTTTTTGCTTCTTCTTTTGCCAATGTCAATGCTTCTGCCACTGTCACTGCTTCTGTTTCTGCCACTGTCACTGCTTCTGCTTCTGCCACTGCTTCTTCTGCTTGGGTTATTTCTGTTGTTGCTATAGAGTTTATTAACATATCGTTTCTATAATATATATTCTTATACTGAAATGTGCCAACTTGTTTTTCTTTATATTCTGTATACAAATCTCCTTTGTAATTGAACCATTTTTTGATATTTTGTATATATTCATCATAAATTAATTGATCTACTATTTTTCTAGTTACATGGGCATTAATTAGTCCTTGCTTTTTGAGTTCAACTGTAAAACTTAAAATAGACGAATGTTCATAACTTTTACCTTTTAATTTATCTATCAAACATGGAAAAGATATACATTCATCATAATATTGACCTGATATCATGATTCCCACATTATATTGAAGTTTGTTTTCTTGTTTGTTTTCTTGTTTGTTTAGATAATATATAATTTGTTTCATTTGTTCTGTTTGTTCTGTTTGTTCTTTTATTGTCAATTCCAGTACTCCGTTTCTTACTCTGTATCTTGTCATATGTCGTGCAATTTCTTGCATAAGTGCACCAATATATACAAGATACGCTTCGAAATGCAGTATATCCATTTCCAATTTAATAGGATTATCAACTTCCACCATCTCTGGTTCATTATTTACCGTACCTGGTATTATTTGTGTCACATTTAGCATTAATATTTCTTTCAGCCTTTCATCGCAGAACTTTTTGATATGATTTTTTACATTATTGGCTATTAACTGGAATTTTTCATTCTGGAGTATGTTAGTTATAACTTCCGCTTTCTTATTCAATACTTCCTCGACTTTATTTATTTTTTCAATAAGTTGGTGAAACTTTGCAAATGCTTCACACATTTCTTTTTGTTTATCTTCGTTTATATTACTTAGATCTTCAAAGTCTGGATTATAAACCCATGTTACTTCATCATCGTATTTCGCATGATTTACATTGAAACAACAAAATATGAATCTTAACTTCCCATTAGTTCCACCCTTCTGATTTGAACGTTTTTTATTTTGACCACCTCCTGAAATGGATTCTTCTTCTTCAATAAGATATGGAAGAAGTACGTAATTAATCTGAGGGTGTACTGGGGAGCCATCAAAATTCTGATTAACATCAATAATCATTTCATAGGCGGTATACATCTCATGATTAAAATAATCAATAAAGTCGATTACATCAATTATTGCAGGTGGTTTTGATGCTAGTTCTGGTGCTTTTAGAAGTGCTGCTAGTTCTGGTGTTGTGCTTTTTAAATTTATTAATGATGTTAGTAATGCTATGTCTGCAGTTTCTTTTGCTTCTTGTGCTATACTTTTTGCTTCTTGTGCTATACTTTTTGCTTCTTGTGCTATACTTTTTGCTTCTTGTGTCAGCGGTGGCAAACGCAGTGGTGGCTTCAATAGATTCTGTGGATTCTGTGGATTCAGTGAATTCTGTGGATTCAGCAAATGCGGCGGTAGTGGCAGTGGTGGTGGCGGTGGTGGTGGTAGTGGTGGTGATGGTGGTGATGGTGATGGTGGTGATGGTGGTGATGGTGATGATGATGATGATGATGATGATGATGATGGTGGTAGTGGAAGTGGTGATGGTCTTGATACTGGAAGTGGTGGAGGTGGTGATGGTGATGGTGATGGTGATGGTTCCCCTCCTGATTGGGAACTAATGTAACTACCTTGGACTTTGCGCATGTATTTGACAACTTTGCTGCTCCTTTCCATTTTAATAATATTACATATTATATATATAATCTGCAAGCTTGGAATTCAAAACATCCTCTGAAAGAATATTGGTATCTACATATTCAACTTTACACTTTTGTCGTAACTCGGTTCTCATAATATTACTGAGGTGTTCCGCAATTTGTTTTTGCTCGTCTGTCTGATCCAATGCTTCGTATGCTTTTCTTTGGTTTGTCGTTGCGCGTTCCAATACTTTATTTCGAATGGCACTTGCACTTGAAGCAATCTCTTCGTTGATTGCCCATTCCGGTTTTAATGATGGTAATGGTTCCACATCCATTCCGTCTAGAGATCCAATCATTCTTACTATCTTGCCTGAACTGCATACAACGTTATCGTGTTCTACACCTGATGAAATATTGTCAGCAAATACCTTTATCATATCTGATCGCCGTTCGTTGTTTACACGGTCATTAATCCTTGCCCATACTAAATTAAATACGTCTTTCTCTGACTTGTCATATCTTGAATGAATACTTTCACTCAGAGATTCCAACACTTTTTTGATGTTTTCTTTTTCAGAAGGTCTCATATCTGCTATATTTTCAATCTCCTGAATAAACTGTGATACGCTATTCGTAAAATCGGTTACAGTACCTGTTTTGTTTTCAATATATTCAATAGTGTTTTGCGCAGCATTTTGTACTGTTGAACTATGAACGTTCTGAGAGTCGTTATAAATCTTTTGTACAGGTATAAAGTCTAGAACATTTGTATTTGTTTCATCTTGGTTCTTTGTCGCAATCCTTGTCTCATTTTGCAGGGTTGGGACAAACGATGAAGTATGTATCCACTCAACGTGTCTTGTATTTGCCGATTCTAAACAAATCGAAATCTTTTCTTCTATGTTGAATGGAAGTGTGTAATATGTTCTCCCTGCTTCAGGAGCAGCATCAAGATCAGAATAACCCATTTGTGCTATCTGTTTCAAATGTTCTGTGCACATTGTACGTGCCGAATCAGAAAATTTTTGATTGTATAGCACGATACTGTATATTTTGCCAGCTGTCAGCTTGTCTGGAAGATAATATGGGTGTAAACCATACATGTATATTTTTGCAATTTCCAGTATTCCGTCTTCGTATCCGCATTCTATTGATTTCAAAAACCATTTAATAGCTTTGACAGCATCTGGACGATGATCTTTCCACCCTTCTATATACACTCTTGCAATGGCCATGTAACATTTGCCAATGTGTTCGAGATTTGAAGATTTGCCAATTGATTGCAGATACAAGTCAATTGCCTTTTTCACATTCAAAGGTTTTCCATATCGCCCATAATGATACGTATCTGCAAGTACGTACGTTTGTTTGTCTGAAAGACTTTCAATACCTCCTTGCTCATCTTCTATTTTCTGAAGTTTTTGCTTGATGTCCCGAGAGTCCCGAGTTACATGTTCCATTGCATGTCTTTTAAAGTTTTTTGCCCATAAAACAAATATCAAGCAACAAGCAAGCAATACAACAAGAAAAACGATGATCCAGAAATTCGTTTTATCCATTTATTTAGGTTAATCAAATGATTTTATTTGTATCAAAACGCTTTGAAATAATAAAAAATAATGTCACTTAACGTCTCTTTTTATTGGCAAAAAACATAACATAAATGAAGTACACTACAGCTATGATAATTATTATAAACAATAGCATCTTGAATATATTAAACCCTCGTACAAATTTGCAATAAAAACTTTGATCGTCTGCAGGACAGTTGCTAACAGTAACACCACCTGCATTCATCACTCCCCCTGCAACACCGGATGCAAGTCCTGCTGTTAATCCCTGGTTGTTTTGAAGTTGTTGTTGTTGTTGATACCCACCTGACTGTTGTCTTTTGGCCATGTTTTATATATACTACTATTTTTTATCAAATGATTGTTGTACTTGTAACACAACACTTTGTATTGGTTTCTCGGCTTTCAAAAATAGCATATCTGCATGTATCGCCGTTACAAAACTTCTCAAGTGATGTACATATAGACGACATATGCATACAAACTTCGAGACCATTTGTCATATTAAACGGAATGTTAAGATTTGTTACCTTTGCAACAGGTCCAGGGTTGCGTGAATAGTTAGGGGATCTGACAATGCCATTTACAACAAACATTTGAATACCCGAAAGACAAACAGGGTTAATGTCGAACTCTATTTTGTTGAGGGTAAACTCACAACAGGGAGATAATGGCACAGGACATGTGTCACGGATTTGAACTTGAAAACAATGTTCTGATGCAGACGGACTATATATATACTCAAGAGTGAATCTGCTTGAAATCGTCCTGCATTCACAATATGGAAAGTTGATCTGAGGAGGTGGGGATAAAATTGCTGGCGAAGGCGATCCTGGAGGATCTCTAGATACTGGCGGAGAATCCGGAGAATTAGGATAATCTGGATAATTTGGATATGGTGGGAAACTAGGAGGATCTAGGGGAGCTTGAGGGAAGTTCGGAGAGTTCGGAGAATTAGGATAATCTGGATAATTTGGATAT
>Ga0129333_10002683_pt1 | contig 16614 bp, 23 predicted proteins | sample CPB6_08_DNA_FD_94474 | JGI IMG/M metagenome (GOLD analysis project Ga0129333, IMG submission 94474) | Freshwater to marine salinity gradient microbial communities from Chesapeake Bay, USA - CPBay_Sum_0.6_0.8_DNA | ecosystem: Environmental > Aquatic > Marine > Coastal | place: USA: Chesapeake...
AAGCAAAAATGAACGCAAAACAAGCAGTAGAAAAAATGGCAGCACAACTTGCAAATGCTGGTTACAAAATGCATTCAACAGAAATATCAAATGACAAAGTGATGTTTGCTTTTGTAACTCCAGACAATCAAAGCATTTTTCAAAAATCAGAAATGTTTTTTCTTTCAGCATCTCTTAATGAATATACAAATCGCTGGAATAAATATCTTTCTTATTCTTCTTTTGGAGTGTTTCGCGATTCAGTTCAAAAATCAAAAATGAACTATCGTCAAATGTGGCAGCAGATTGATAACTCAATCAAAATGGAATCTTCATACTTTGCAAAGGTAGGTGCATAATGGCACAGGCAGTAATTTTCAAAAACAAACAAAATAGTTACACATTGCGTTTAGAAGCAGACAGTGGCTTAACAATTGCAACACATTATTTTGATACACGTGAAGAAGCAATTGCAAAAGCAATAGATTTCAATTACACCCCTGAAATGATTGTTGAGGTAAATGCATAATGAAAATCAAATATTCAATTGATAACACACCACGTCCAGCAATTTTGGCTATGTGGCAAGATTCAACTCATCGCATAACAATTTTTGTTTATAAGAACCTTAGTTACGAAGTTATCCGCAATGGTGTAGTTCAACGATTCGATATGAACCACTGGTACATCAGACCACAAAGCGTTGTTAAGCACGTTGAGAATGATGTTGCTTCAGGTGTTTATCCAGGCGTTAGGAGAGTTGCATAATGAAAATCTGCGTACTTTGCAACAAGAACAACACGCTGTGTGGCATCACCAATGAAAATGGCAATGGCATCTGTTTGAGATGCGTCATTGCAATCAAGGATGCACACATTGATGTAATTGATTTTCCATTTGAAAAGGTCGGTGCATAATGCTTGACCTACTCTTTGGCACGCACATCGGCGGCTGGCAGGCGATGGTCCAGTTCTTCTTCTGGACCGGAATTTCATTGGTCTTGGTTCTTCGTTGGATGAAAAGGAATGCACGATGAGCGCAATGAGCAACTTGCACCTGCAACTGACAACAGCGATGAATCACACCGCTGACAAACTTCGCGATGCGACCGCCGATGGCTCTGGCGAAGTCTTAGAAGCCACCTGTATGACAGCAATTGAGATTCTGCAAATCTGCGCCAATGCACTGGCGGAGATACGCGAAGCCAGTGAAGGAGTCAGTAGTGGACATTAGGAAATGCCAACGATGCGGTCAGATTGATTGGCAACAAGGTTTTCACATTCCGTGTAAATGTAATCGAAAGGAGAAGAAATGAAGAAGATTCGGTCCGTCCGTGTCAGCGATTCGCTGTGGTACAAGGTCAAACTCAAGGCCAAGGAAGAAGATAGAACTGTCAGCGAAGTCATCGTTGATTACTTGCGTGAATATGTAAAAGCCTAAAAAGCAAGAAGAACCCCCACACTGGAAAGGTGTCAGTGTGGGGGTTCTTCCTTATCGCTAGGGGATAAAAACTATTGTTTATCCTGGTTGCGTTTTATTTCAGCGAGTTCGGCAGCAATACTAAAGTATGCGGCACCATCAATGAAAGTGTCATCTTTGGAGTATTCAAAATTTTGTTGCAGTCTGGCAATCTTCACCAGCGCCATACAGATTGCAACCTGCATTGGCGATACTTCTGTCCCAAGGTAGGCAGACCACAAGACTGCAATTCTTCGATGATTCTCATATGGCGTTCCATAATCTTCTTGGCGGTCGCCATACATCAGCCTTTCGGCTTCTTTGAGAATTTCCCCCCGTTTCATCTGAACTACTCTCCTTCTTCCAAATCCTCAATGTCAGTGTAAAGAGCAACTTCTGTTTTTTGATTTTCTACGCGCTGTGCGTACTCACCAAGACCTAGAGCGGAAAGCACGAACGCAACTGCTGCTTCGGTTGGCATCTCTGGTGAGAGCGCGGAAACTATCAGAGCAACTGCTGATGAAACAAACGCTGCTACGCGAGCAGGATTCTTGTGAACAAATGACTTCAACTTTTCCATTCTTACTCCTTGAACTTAGGCTTACCGAATCCCACGATTGAGACTGGTTCTTGGCGCTTCAACTTCAAACGCTTGGTCTTTTTGTAGGTTCTGGTCTTGAAGGCAACCATACCGCCATTGCGTTGGTCTCCTTTTGAATCGCCAGAAGTATTTCCTTCAATTGTATGGACGATGCCTTTGCGAGCCTGCACGCCGATGACAATGCCGATATGACTAATCCGCTCGACTCCGTCACCTGGGAAGTCAAAGAAGGCTAGGTCGCCTGGCTCTGGCCTTGCGGTGGCGGCATCCTGCCACTGACCACGGGATTGAAAGGCTGTGGCTCCAGCCAGCGTTGAGATGCAATTAGGGATGCGCAGACCAACCTTCTTGGCGCACCACATTACGAATGACCCGCACCAAGGCAGGTAGTTCGCTCCCATCTCCTTGCCAAACTTTGTCTCATTCTCTTTCGGGCCTTCGGTGTATCCAACTTCAGCCCAAGCGACCTGAATGAATCTGTCGCGCTGTGTCATTTGCGGGTTCTCTTTTGCTTGGTCAGCAGAAGGCTGTAAATCTCATCTACCCGCTCTTCCAAACGATTGACTTGGTCTTTCAAACTTGAGCCAGAGTTGGGCTTGAGTTCTGCCAAGTAGTGCTGCACTAGCCATTTGACTCCGTAGGCAAATGAGCCAACAAGTGTGCTGACAGCAACTGCCAGGGTTGCGATGTCGGTTGGTGACATTATTTCTCCTTCAGCAAGACCTGAATATCATCAAACAGGTCTATATGGTCATCAATCGTTCTTTGTATCGGAACAATTTCTGCAACTAGGTCCATTTTCTAACTTCTTGATTGTGGCTTTCAAGATTGCATTCTCTTGAGCCATTGAACCAATCTGTTCCCGCATTGCCTGCAATACGGTTGCTAGGTCCAATTCAGTTTCCATCTATTCCCCCTTGAGCAGTGCTATTTCTTTGTAAAGGTCTTGAATCAAAGCGAGCAATCCAGGAACAATCATTCTGTCATTCCAAGATTCAACTTCACCATTTTCATAATCTGCTGCGACTGGATAGACAGCATCAACTTCTTCAGCAATAAATCCAGGAATCAAAGCGCCAAAGCGACTGTCAGATTCCGATAGATAATCTTCGCGATAGGTAAATGCTCGCACTGGCAAATCAAGTAATTTCTTTGGGTCAAGTTCATCAATATCAGTCAAAGTTGTGATGTTCTCTTTGTATCTCTGGCTTGATGCAGTGCTTCGCGTAACGCGACCAAGAGTAATAGTGACGCGGCCATTGGCGGCATCTGTGACCGTTGTATGGTTTGGAGTGAACAAGTCACGGTTGGCAGTGACATCATTAGTTGCAGTTATACTATTGCTGGCAGTTATATTTCCGCTTGATGATATAGTTCCGCCGCTAACTGTTCCTGATGCGCTAACATTTGTGGCATTATTTAGATTGCCATTATTCAAATTGATGTTTCCACCATTTGACATAGAAATTGCTGTTCCAGTACCGCGAACAATATAAGTGTCAAAACTTGCTTGACCAAAAGTTCCAGTTGAAATGTAATTTGTTCCATCGCCAAATGATGTGGCTCCGATGGTAAATCCACCAATAGTTCCAGTTGCGGCAGTTAAAGTTCCAGCAGCAGTAACATTGAAACTTGACCCATTTGTGATGGTATAACCAGTCAAAGTTCCTGCAACAAGTTTATCTGTTGTGATTGAACCAGCAGCAATCTGGGATGCTGTAATGGTTGCTGCTGCGATTTTATCGCCTGTGATTGTGCCTGCAACAAGTTTTGTTCCAGTAATAGATGCTGCAGCAATTCGGTCAGCAGCCAAGGTGCCAGTGGAGATATTGCCAGCATTGAGATTGGAAACTGTGATGACTGATGCATCAATGGTTCCTGATGTAATTTTGTTAGCAGATAAATTGGCAAGAGCATTATTTCCTAGAGGAACTGCAACTCCCCAAGAGCCTGATGTGTAACGATAGATTTTATTGTCATCATCAGTATCAAACCAAAGGTCACCTTCGGCAAATGGTCCAGTGCTGGGTTGCGTGGTCTGACGATAAACGCGGTTCTTGCCATCGGCAGTGGTCTGTGCCGCTGTAGCGGCTGACTGTGCCGCGGCGATTGCAGTATCTTGAACAGATACCCAGGCAGTTCCATTGTAATAATACTGTTTGTAGCCATCGTCAGTATCAAACCAAAGGTCGCCTTCTTTCAAAGAAGGGTCAGTTGGCGCTGATGCCTGGTAATAAACAACAGCACCAGAGTTGAGAACAATTTGGTCAATTGTGTTGGCAAGACCATCAGCAGTATCTGGTACAGCAGGCACCACAGATGAAACAGTAAAGTCAGCAGTCTGTGTGACTGTGATTGGCGTATTAGTAATCTGTGGACATAATGGCATCGCTTACCCCTAGATTGTTATTGAATATGGATTGATGGGCGATGTGTGGAATGTAACCTGCCAATCATCATTGGTGATTTTGTGGTTCATTCCTTCAATGACAAGGTTGTATTGCAAATTTCGATTATCTACAGTCAAGCGCTTGACACTTACCTGGTCACCAATTTCGCAGGCTAAGAAATCAGGATAAAGAACTCCAAGATTCAAAGCGCTGAAATCAATTTGCTTGGCATAAGTTTCTGGAGTCGCCTGCTGGCGTGACTGATATAAAGCAAGATTGGTTCCACTGGTTTCGCTCAAGATTGGTGCATCAAAGCGTTTGGAAACCAAGCCATAAGAATTCTTGCTTGGATTGTAAGTTGATGTCACTGTTGCTGAAGCGCCACGGTCAATGATGGCTTGATTGACCACATAGTAGGTTCCTGGGTCAACAACCAATCCTTGATACACAGCAGAAAATGCATCGCCTTGGTCTGAGAATAGTAATTGAGTTGGGCGTGAGAATTTGTCTGATAACGGAACGAGCGTGGCAACGCCACTGCGAGAGATATAAAAACGACCCGCAATGGCATTCACAGCCTGGTTAATCATTACCAGACAGGATTTGCCTTGGACCGTTGATTGCAGCGTTGTGGTACCAGTCAATGACCGAGCAGTGGCTGACCATCCTGCGTAATCCAACATTCGCCCAACGCGAGTTGCCGCTGTCTCTGAGAATTGCAATGAAGCAAGGACAGGGGCCTGCGCATCGGCGATGTATCCAAGACCATCAACAAATGTCATTGTGACGGTCGGATAGTGGCCTTGATTGACGATGCTTGATTCCAAATAACCTTGATAAATCGTATATGGAGTTGATGACCAGGTAGCCTGAATGCGCATCAACAAACCAGCCTTCAGGTTTGGATACCAGGTACTTGATGCATTGTCTGGGTCATAGTTGCCTGAATAATTATTGAACACGATGCTGGCAACACCAGCCTGATTCAAGATGTCATATTGCTTCAAGCCACGGCGGATATTTGTTTCAAGAACATCTGTCGCTGTAGTTGATGTCCAAGTTGACCCAATGTAAAACTGCACTGCGATTGACGGCGCAATGACCCCATTATAGTTTGCCATTATTCCATTGCTCTTGTTCTAAAGAATCCGCCACCAGCGCCTGCGCCGCGCCTTCTTTGTAATGTATTCAATCCTGTTTCAATCTCAACAATGTAATCATCCTTGGTTCCGTGTGGAGTATTGATTGTTACATTTACATTTGGATTTCCTGAATTTATGATTGAACCATTTCCAGTAGCAGAACCATCGCCTTGAGCGGCAAGTGAAACTGTTGGTGCGTTAGCAATCGCCTTTTGACGCTTTAGATTAGCGTTAATAGCAGCAGCAGTTGCTTTTGCTTCAATTTCTCCAGTCATTAAAGTTAAACCATACTTCTTAAGCATTGCATTGACAATCTTTTGCTCAATTGTAAGTTCTTTTTTCTTTGCATTATTGAGTTGATTCTGCGCATTGAGTAATGAGTTAGTGATGAGATTGCCACCACCTGTAGTTCCACGTGTGCGCATACCGCGAACTGCTGTTCGACCACGTTCTGAAACTGAAGAACTACTACCTGCTAAGGCTTGAGCATTTTTTGCTCTAACTTCATTGCCTGCATTTTTAAGAGCAATATAACCACCAGTAAGAGCAGCAGCACCACCAATAAGGGCAAGTGCGGCAGTTGCCGAGGCAACAGAAGCGCCACCTGTGGCGTATGCTGTTGCAACAGCAGCAAGACCTGCTGATGTTCGCAAGGCTGTGAAGGCTGCAGTTAATTTACCAATTACAGTTGCAAATGCTGCAACTTTACCAACAGCGAACAATCCACCAACTATAATTGCAAAGGTTTTGACAAGACCTATGTTGTTTGAAATCCAATCAGAGAATGAAATGGCAATGGCAATTAGATTTACTGCTGCTGTACTGGCATTGCTAAATGCTGTTGTCAACTTCTCGCCATTTGCAGCAATCCAGGCTTCTACCTGTGGCAATACTTTATTCTGAATGACAGTTGCAAACTTCTCAATGACTGGCAGAAGTTTGTATCCGAGAGTCTCAAGGATTTCACTGTAGCGAATACGCAAGATAGCAAGTCTGAATTCAAGAGTGTTGGCTCGCGCTGCGGCTGAGCCTTGTGTTATTGCTTCAACTTCTTCAAAGATTTTAACTAAATCTTTTGATTTTAGAGTAGTTAGGTCAATGCCTTTAACTAAATTTTGCAAACCACGGAAATTGCCTTGTAAGGCTTTTGTAATTGCATTTGTTGCAGTGCTTAAATCAACGGTTGCAAATGCTGATACATCCAAGGCAGTTCCAAGTAAGCCTTGAGCGGCGCTGACTGAGCCAGTTACCGCCGCTAGTTTCGCCAGCGATGGTCTCAATTCATCATCAACGACACCAACTTCAAGTTGTAATTTTGAAACATAGGCTTCTACTGATGCAATGGCAGCATCGGTTGCGCCTGTTGTGTTGCGAAGGCTATTGGCAAGAAGTACCTGGCTCTTCTGGTCTGCAATGGCAGCCTGAACTGCATCCTTGCCAATCTTGATGGCGAATGCTCCGACTGCAGCGGTTGCTACCGCAAATGCACGAACTGTTTTCTTGCTAAAATCATCAAAACCTTTGCCAAGTTTTGTAATGTCTTTTCTGGCAGCCTTGGAACCCTTATCAGAATATTGGGTAATAATCCGCGCTACAACTGCGCCAACTGCCATCGTTATACCCGCTCTCTATTCAAATGCTTTTGTAATTCTGCTTTTGCTTCTTCTAATGCTTTATTCACATTGGTTTCGATTTTAGCGCGGTCTTTATCAACAACACGCCAAATCAAACGCGAAGCAGGTTTGAATCTGGCAGATAAAGTACGCATAAATTGGTCACCTTGACGGCGACCAGTTGCATCTTTACCACTTTTGCGACCAGCAACTTCAAAGATTGCTCCAGCGGCTGATTTATTCAATAACGCACCAGCGCTCGTTGTGTAATTAGCGCGAACTTTTCCTTGAGCCTTAGTTTTACGAATACCCGCAACAACTTCACCTGTATTCCAGGCAGGCCAACCAGAACCACCACGGGAACTGCTTTGAGGTCTGGCGGCGTTATATGGCCGCCAGCCGCTCATTGGAGTATCTGATTTACCGTTGCTGATACCGCGAGCAATGCCATGGGCATCGCGTTCAGCGCTCGCAAGTTCTGTATTGATAACTTTGTTGAATTTACGAACAGCGGATTTATCAAACTCTTTCAAAGCATCAAGTGTCTCTTTGATGCCAGTGAGAACTATGACTTCATCCGCCATGTTTTTTAGCCCGCTCTTTCATATAAACACCGATTGCTTCCAGGATGCCATCAGGAGCATCTAGTAAGTCAACTGGCGAAATCCCAGTCTCCACCGCAATTGCTGCAACCGTATAGGTTAGGCTTTCGCGGTGGATTCGAAATTTGGGTCGGCATCCAATTCTGCGCTGAGAATTGTATCTAAATAATCAGGTCCGAATGGTTTGACCACAACTCCATTGACTTGCTGTGCTTTCCAAGCCAACCAATAGATATGTTCTATTTTCTGCTCGGTGCCGATTAGGTGTGGCAACCCTTTGCCAAAGTTCTGCTCAAATGCAACGATGATGCGTGGAGTCAGTTTATAGATTGACTCATTACCATCGGCAGTTTTTACTTTGATTGCTAATCCATCCATTGTATTTCCCCCTATTAGTTATCAGGATGTTGTCTTAGTAATTGCGCCAGAGATAGGCCATGTCACGGAGACAGTAGCCAACTCACCAACGCTACCCGATACGCTCTGCCATTCTGTAATCAAAGCAGAGAATCCGTATGCAGGATTTGTTGAAGATGTTGCAGCGCTAGTCGGCTTGACTGTCATTGCAACTGCAGTGCCAATTTTTGTTGATGCATCGCTTGGATAAATCAATGCTTCTAATGCACCAGAAGCGAAGTCCTGGTTGAATTCAAGCGTCACTTGATTATCACGGAGACCAGCCACACGGGTTCTGCTGGTGCTGCCCATGCTTGTTGTCTCAACGACATCAAGTGTGGATGAAAGTGAAACTGATGTAACATATTGAGAAATGTCGGTACTTGCAAGCACGACATATGCATCTGTTAGAACTAAACGGGCCATTCTTTATACTCCTTTTGTAATCGCGCCTGAGATTGGCCAGGTCACACTTGCAGTAGCCAATTCTCCCACAGAACCTGACAACTCTTGCCATTCAGATACAAGAGCGGAGAAGGTGTATGAAGGATTTGTTGCAGATACTGCTGCGCTTGTTGGCTTGACAACAACGGTTGTTGCTGAACCAAGTAGCGGGTAAATCGTTTGCTCAACCGAGGATGTTGCAAAATCCTGGTGGAACTCTAGGGTCACAGAATTGTCAGCAAGACCAGCAACTCTTGTGCGGCCTGCAGCAATAGTGGATGAAAATGCGCTGGTGTCAATGACATCTTCTGATGTTGAAATTGTCACGCTGGCAATATGGTCAGATAAATCTACGGCGCCGATGACAACGGATACATCCGTCAATACGATGCGTGCCATTATTTAGTGTCTCCTTCTTGTGTCGGTACTGCTGATGCGGTCTTTGCTGACACAAGATGACCACCTGCGACAAGCGCATCAATGTTGCATCCTGCTTCAAGCAGTTCTTTTTCTGATACTGATTCGCCTTTTTTCTTCAAAACGAAACGGTCAGAATTTACTATGTATGCCATTTAGTCTCCTTGGCCCCAGATTGTTAGACGGTAACGATATGAAATATATTCAACATCCCCTGACAGATATGTTCCTGCTTCTGCCGATGTAACACGCAAAGTGTTGCAGGCACCGCCAAGGGTCAAATCTGATTCAATGGCTGCTTTGATTGAATAATCTCCAGAGCCAGCAAGGTATTTGTCAAGATTGTCTTGCGCTGTTCTTTCAGAGAATCTCTGAACTAGCACATAGACATCCAAGTTTGCCTGGTCTAAGCCACGGCTGTTGTTCAAATCAAAAGTGAAATCTAACTGGCCAACGACAGCACAAGGTGGCTGTGGCAAGTCAGGCATAATGTCATATGCACGCAAACCTTTGATTTGTTCGAGTTGCTTCTTGAGAGCATCGCGAATCGAACTGGGTTTCATTTTGCCATCCAGGAAAGTTTGCGGAATGGGCGGGCAAGCATTTCAACATCTGGGTCTAGGCGAGAACTCAAACGAACTGTTCCAAGTTCAGCACTGCCAGCAATGCCGAATGGAGACTGGCGGCGGATAAATAAACGCGATGCCTGAATCTTGCAAGCCATTTGAATTTCATTAGGAATTGCAGTCCAACCCCAGACACCTTTGACACGCACTGATTGCGGCAGATTGAATGGGAAGATATAGGCGCCGATTGCGAGCAATCTAGTCCAAGGCCAGCCACGGCGAGGGTTATTCACAGGCTCAACCATATAATCAGAAGTTGCCCACACGGTTGTGTATAACTGGTCAAAATTATCATCTGTGGCAATTTCGCTGATGTAGATGATGTCATCAACATTGGTTGTCCACCAATCCTGCGCTGTGTAGTAACGAGTTACTGGTGTGGCAGTTGTGCCATCCTTGTAAAAGAATCGCCCTGTGTAATCATCAAGCATTCTGCTGGCAGCCATGATTGCGGCTTCAAGCGCAGTATCATCCTGAATGTCGTCTATATTTAGTGATTCCTTCAGGTCTGACAGTGTGCAGTATGCGTTTATTAGTGCCACGCTTTTTCCTCTTCTCTGCCTGTGGTGCAACTGCCCGTTCTAAATCGGGCGTTGCGGTTGCGGTTTGTTTCCGCCAAAACTTTATTCTTTCCACGATAGGTGGTGTTCCTCTGATAGCCAATATGACTTCTGATGGGGTAAAACTGCTGCTGTGTTGACATAGATTGGAAAGCCCAATTGTCTTATACGGCGCGAAAACAGCAAATCTTCACTAATCCATTTGCCATCAATCGGACCATCCCAAAACCAGCACCAATCTTCACCTTGGTTTGGGTCAGCGTACTCACGCATTTTTTCAAGAACGCTGCGATGTATGAGAACACAACCAGTTCCACACGCATCAATCTGAAAGACTGAATTTCGGTCATACTTGAACAAAGGCAAGAAGCCTTCTGGCGCATCCTGAAAGATTGCTGGTACAGGTTTTGGATACAAGTGTTTGTGAGCATCAAAGGCTGCGAAAACTAAACCTGATACAACTGGTCGCTCTTTATCGTGAGCGGTTTGAATAAGTAAATCAAATACTTCTGTGGAGAGTTGTTCATCCACATCAATCATCAAGAGCCAATCTGAGTCAGTATTTTCAAGAAATGCTTTGACAATTCGATTGCGCATCTTGGAAAGTAATCCAGAGCCTTTTATTCTGACAAATGGCCCTAATTTGTCACGGCGGTCTTGGCAGAGTTGAAACATCCGATATGCCCACGCCGCATTGACGGTGCCTGGGTCACACGCACCGATTGAAACTTTATGTCCTGTTTTCATTGAATCCCCCGATTCGTTAGGAAGTGTAGGAGCAGGCAGGTCGGGGGATTCCCACCTGCTCCTACACAACTATTTAGTTGTTCGTTCTAACTAGAACGATGGTGCAACTAGACCAGTACCGCTGATGATTGAAGCGGCCTTTGGATAGCGCTCTGCGGTGAATGCAGAGAATCCATACACAACAGTCTTGATGGTTAGGCTGCCAGGGGCAGTTGCATCAAAGCGGAGTGAGAATGGTGAGCCTGGTTGCTCCCAGAGGTGCATTTCGCGTGCATCAACAAGATAGATTTCATCTTGGTTGGTGGCTGCACCGTAGTTTGTAGCAACATTTGCATCACTGATGATTGGGAGACCAAGAAGTTGGTATCCGCTGTTTGCATACTGAGCAGCGCCTGCGCCAACTCCAGCAGCGTTCATTGGTCCGTTAGCAGTTGGAACAACTACTGGACGGCCTGCAGTATCAACTGCAGCGAGCAAGAATGCTAGGCGGCGTGGGTGCATAATCCAGTGAGTTGGTGTGGTGAACACATTGCTCTGAACTTGCTGTAGAGCATCTGCCAACTTTGGATATAGCAATGCAACTGTTGGTGCTGTTGATGTGAAGGTGATTGCGTTTCCACCTGAAGCGCGGATACCCTTGAACTGTCCATTGGAACCAGTTCCGTTGAGTACCTGTGCATCAAGTGTTGTGTGGAATGAACGAATCAAGTCAGCAACAACAAATGCATCAATGCCTGTTCCGCGCTCAATTGCTTGGCGGGATAGGTCCTGTTGTCCCGCGATGGTACGCACTGGGACAGAGAGCAGGGTGTCATCTGCATCGGTATTGGAAACAGAAGTGTTCTGTGTTTCCTGGATTGCTGTTGATGTACCTGTAGTCATACGGCTGATTTCAAGCGACATACCAGCGGCAGGAAGTGCCATCTTGTTTGTTGCGAAATCTGCAGTTGGGCGACCAGCGCGTGCAAGAGGTGCAGCGAGGTCAACGAGGTATTGTGGAACAACAAGTCCTGCGAAGTTTGAAGTGTCAACTGCGCGTGATTCAACAGATTCTTCCTTCATGTGGCGTGCAAGACGCTCTGAAGCAGCGAAATCGCCACGAACTTGAGCATTGAATGCATCGCGAACGAATGAAGTTCCGTTGTCTGGACGGTATGTACGCTCTTCGCGTACGATTGAAGTTGTTGCCTTTGGAAGAGCATCTGCAACGACTGAGCGTGCTTCTGCTGCTTTCTTATCGGCTGCTGCTTGTGCAGTCAACTTCTCAATCTTTGCATCGAGCGAGCGTGATTCTTCAACGAGGGCATCAACCTTTTCGGTTTCCTCAGCAGTAAGGTCGGTACGGTTCTCAGCAGCAACTGCTTCAAGAACTGCATCCATTTCAGCCTTCACTGCATCACGGCGCTCAACAACTTTGTCAATGTATGACATTATTGAGTTCTCCTTGTGAGTGTTTGTAAGGGTCCGAGGTGGTGGCGATGATATTTCACGGCGCTCATTGAGGGTGTGAGTCTCGCTCCGACTTCGTATCTGCTCTTGTGAGCAGAAATCTATTTTGTGTTTTGGATAATTGCTTTGGCCAAACGAAGTGAAATTGTGCGGCTTTGTTCTTCACTTGGCGCTGGTAGTGGGTCAATGGCACGAAGTTCTGATGACTTGTGGCCAACAAGAACTTCAGTTGCTTCCCATCCATCACGAACTTCGCGATAAACGCGGATAAGGATTGCAGGGTCTCCTTCTTCTGCAGTGATGGAGAAATCAGAGTCAGGTATCCCAAGAACTCCTTCTCTCATTACATGCTCAATGCGACCACGGGCGGTTCCGCCTGATGAATCCCATTCTACAAAATCTCCAACGACATCAACAGCGCGAGAAGAATCATCTTCAATCTCTTCTTCTTCATCGTACTCTTCATCGTCATCTTCTTCTTCGCCTTCAATATCTAGCAATTCGGATAGGTAATCGCGAAGCGCCTTGATTGAATCCTCATCAAGTTTGCGGCCTTCCTTGATGGCATCTAGTGCGTCAGCAATCTTCTTGCGGGCTTCAACACTGGTGGTTGGGTAGGCAGGATATGTGACAACTGAGACATCGCCATCAGCAAGTGATACTTCTGTCAATGTGCGCTCGCTCTTATCCTTGCTCCAATTCTGGCGGATAACACGAAAAGCAAAACTCATCTGGTCAACATCTCCGCGTTGAACCAGCGTATAAATGTCGCGGGCTTCTTGGGTATCGGCAAGTTCTGCATCAAAGCGCAATCCACGGTCATCTTCAGTCAATGTCAATGTGCCATTTTTGGTGCGAGCCAAAGGCAATCCTTCGTGATTGATAAGAAGTCTGACATCAGGCATTTCATTCAATGTCTTGCGGAAAGCACCAGGTGCGATTCTCTCTTTGAATGGCAGTGGAACACTGGCATCGTTGAACACTGCCGCGTATCCTGATAAACGCATAACGCCATCTTCTGCTTGGCGTGCTTCGACATCCTGCACAACATATGTGCGGCGCTCTATCTTTTTCATTTTGCTCCTTGAATCGGCTTCAGCATCCAAAGCATCAATCTGGCGTTGCGCCCAATTTTGCGCTCTATCACTGAAGTTGGAATCGCCGCCCCAGAGAAGCCAGGCAACCAAGCCTGCTCCTGGATATTCTGCGTGCGAAGGGTCACTGTTCTTTGGTGCCTGTCCGTCAACTTTATGGCGGGCAAACCAAGGTGCCATCTTGCGAACCTTGTTATCTGAGATTCTTCCTGCAGCCATATCGCGTGCTTCACGCTTTGTGGCATCAGTCAATCCATCGCCCCCAAAACCTTCTTCTAAATATTTCAATCCGCGAGCAGCATTGTTGCGGATAAATTCCGGAACTGAATCTACTGCTCTTACTTCTCCGCCTGGTTCCATATCTTCAGCAATTGAAATTGCAACCATTTGGTCAATCGCATCTTGTTTTGTATCGTGGCAAGCAACGGTTGTGTAAGAACCGTTTGCTTCTTCTTTCACTGTTGCCCATCCATCACAATCGCTTTGATTTTGAGAAATGTAGTAAGGCATTACTTGACCTCATACACTGATTCAGGTGATGCAGGGTCAATAGTTGACACCGCCTGCAACTGTGTTGATGGAACTCCAGTGTGCTTGATTGTTGGCATATCCAAGGCTTTGAGAACAGCCTGTGGGTCAAAGCCAACCTGCACAAGTTGAGCAATAATTTCTGCACGCAACTTCATACCAACTTCAGGTGCATCTGCAGCATCAATGTTCTGTAATGGCACACGGTGTTGGTCGCCTGCTTCGCCAAGTGGTGACAAATCTTCAACAGCGCGAACATCATTGAGTGAAAGGAATCCTTCACGAAGTCCTTTTGTATAGGCATCGTAACGCTCAAGAGTTGTGCCACGAAGAAGAGCATCAAGATTGAACTTGATGAATCCATCTGGTTCTGGCAATAAAGGAGAGAGCGCCTGTTCAATGCGTTCCAACAATGGACGCAATGAGTGTTGCACGAACGATAAGTTCTGTGCTTCAACTGATGCAAATGACATTGCACCAGCAACAGGATGACCCAGTAGCGAGACTGGCACGCGGAATAGGCGGGCTATTTCCTCAACCCCGAAGCGGCGTACTTCAAGCAACTGGGCATCGGCAGCATTCAAAGTCAATGGCTTGAAGGAAGCACCGCCAGTGAGTACGCCGATTTTGCCCGCTCTATATGGGCCAGTATGTGTGATATTCCAATCGCGAGCAAGGTCTGAAACCTGCTCTTCTGTCATATCACCTGGCGCTTCAATAACGCCACCAGGATTGGCAGCGTTGCCAAAATATGAAGCAGCATAAACTTCAGCAGCCATCGCAGAACCAAGAGTTACACGGGCTGCACCAATCGGTCCAAGACCAAGCAATTGTCCTGGAAGTCTAAAGAGCGGAATATGAACAACTTCATTTGCGCCTAATTCATAAGAGAAGTTTCCAAATGCATCGCGCACCATATAGCGAAGCGGTTGACCTGGAACTGGACGCTCAACACGCACATCGCGTGGATTGAGAACATAGAGTTCAAGAACTTCGCCCATATCATCCATTACTTTGAGGATGAAAGCATTTCCTTCCAAGTTCAACGAAGAGATGATTTGTTCGTAGAACTCCAAGCGTGTTGTCTCTGGGTTTGGATTATTGACCCAGTTTGGAACTTCGCCATATACAGCGGCATAAGAAATTCGATTGCGACCACGGCGAACATATGCGCCAAGCGGTAGTGATGAAATCGTGTCACCAAGTAAGCGAACGCAGGCATAAACTGTTGACATTCTAATTGCTGTTTCAGAGTTGACATCAACTCCTGCTGGTGATGCATATGCTGGTCTGCCAGGAATCAGCGGTTCAACGAACTGATTCTCTGCTCGCTTCTCGCCCGAAGCGCGAAGTCTCTTAGATAGACTCATTGCCTGCCTTTTCTGCTAAGTGATACCAACCGCCATCCCAAAGGGTTAGCAGTCTGAGGAAGTAATCTTCGTATTCTTTGGCGATAACATCTAATGCATATCTGCCAACAGAATGTTCTCTGATTTTCTTTCGGTCTAGTGTCTTGACCTTTTCGGCTGCATCCATAAATTCTTGCAGCGTTCTGCAACGGTAGCCTGTTAGACCGTTGATGTTGTTCTCTGTAAATGCTCCCCAATCGGTTGTGATTGTTGGTGTGCCACAGGCTTGGGCTTCAATCACCACATTTCCGAATGGTTCGATATACAGCGTTGGAGCAAAGGTTGCGATGGCATTGCTCATCAACTCTGCTCTTTGTTCTGGCCCTACTGAGCCAACAAACTCTCCATATCCTGATTGCTCACCAGGACCTGCCAGGATAAGTCTCTTGCCTAGGCGCTGGCAGACTTCCTGAGCAATTTTGTAACCTTTGCGTTCAATCAATCGCCCAATGAAAAGGTAGTAATCACCTTTGCCTTCACCAAGCGGGAACATCTCTGGCTCTAGGTATCCAGGAATCACAGTGTCAAAGAATTGACCATCAACAGCAGTCGGATTCTTGTGGGCTGCATAAATTGAATGCATCCAGGCATATGATTCAAAAACGCGATACTTACTAAAAACGCCGCCATATCCCACGCCGAACTCAACGATGATGTGATTGGGGTATTTATCAGCAATCTCTTTATGAGCGTATCCGCCAATGAGACAGATGAAATCTTGCGGCTGCAAGTGGCTTTGCATCAGCCGAATCACATTGGTGTTGAATACACGCCAGTGCAACGCACTGGTATCGAATGATGCCTGCGTGTAGTGGCTGTTGCCAACTGCCTGTGCGCGGCGCTCTTCGGAGATGCAAGTAATAAGTTTTGTGACTGGCGCTTCAACCTTATCGCCAGCGTATAAATAAACTTCGTGACCAAGGTTGGTCATCATTATGCAAAAGCGCCTTACCTTTTCGGTGAAGGCGCATCCTGCAAATTCTTTCGTGACCTGCGTATGTGGCAGGCTTACAACATGGAATCTCATACATCCCCCGATGTTAGATATGAACTACAGTGACTTTATTTCATCTTCTGTTAGTCCAAGAGCAGCAAGTTTTGCTTCAGCAGAAGCCTTTGCAGCAGCCTTGGCTTCTTCTTCTGCTTGACGCTTTGCCTG
>Ga0129333_10002684_pt1 | contig 16612 bp, 22 predicted proteins | sample CPB6_08_DNA_FD_94474 | JGI IMG/M metagenome (GOLD analysis project Ga0129333, IMG submission 94474) | Freshwater to marine salinity gradient microbial communities from Chesapeake Bay, USA - CPBay_Sum_0.6_0.8_DNA | ecosystem: Environmental > Aquatic > Marine > Coastal | place: USA: Chesapeake...
GGCTTCGATTGGCGCAAAGTAATGAAGAAGGAGATACCCGTTACTGGCAACGAGGAACGTGAAACAACAGTTGCAAATTTAATTGCCAACGAAATGGCAATGGCTGCTTAAAGCAGTGGGGTTTCCCAGTTTTCCCGCATCTGAAAAACTGGGATTTTTTATTGCATAAATAATTGTATGAATATTGCAGAAAATTTTGAAAAACTTCGTTGTGCACAATTATTGGAACAAAAAGAAGTTTTGACAAAACAATTAAAATTTTTATATGAACAGCCATCAACGATTGCTCAATCAGTCGGTCAACAAACACAACAACAATATGGTCAACCAAATATAAGAGCAAAAAAACCAATTAAAAAAGTAGGAAAAGGACAAGCAGAATCTGAGGATACACCAGAGCAAGCACAACAACCTGGCCAATTTGATATGGCCCAGCCCCACCAAGGATTCGCTTTAACACCACGGTCTGCTGCTGCACAAAAAGAAATTTTAACTACTTATTTTGATAGACCAGAAACCGCAGAAGTAGAAGAACCAACTGAAGCAACATGGCAAAATTTACAACAAGCAATTAGCCATTATCAAGGATCTGAAGTAAATAAATTAATGCGCCAACAAAGAATGTTAGGATAACACAATGAAAAAATCAGAATACATAGAACAATATTACAAAAACCTTTATGAAAAACTAAATGAGCGTGCTTATCTTTTGGAAAAAATGTTAAAAAAGAAAGTTGAAAAACTTCAAAATAAAAAGAAACTAGATCCAGTTGGTAAAGAAGATGAAGATGTTGATAACGATGGAAAACCGAATACTTCTACTGATAAGTACATCAAAAATCGTCGTGCAAAAATTAAACAAGCAATGATGAAAAAGAAAAAAGTAGTTAATGAGGGAACCATTGTTACTAATGGTGAAATATTTTATGGTGGATTTCCCAAAATTGTAAAAGAAGAAACAGATGGCGAAGGTAACTGGGAGCAATTTATTGGTCTCGTCAATACCGCAAAAAGAGAATACTTTAATACTTTACCGGGAAAACCTGGAAAGAGAATGATGCCTTCTAACGTTTCCAAAATGTTAGATTCTTTTACCAACGATCCTTCAGAAGCCGGAGACAATGTTACTGATGATTTAATTCAAGCTGGATTCCCAGCAGAGCATATCGGTAACGCAGCAAAGATTAGAAAAGCATCAATAAAACAAGTAAAAAATGCTCAAGCAAAACTTGATCCAGATTTTGTAATGGGAAGAACACAAATTGGACCAAACGGCGAAAGACGTGCACCCGGTGGTTACACAGGCGACTGAACATTATGCTAAAAAAAGTTGGAGAGAAGTGGTACGTTCTTGATTCTTCTGGTAAAAAAGTTTTAGGTAAACACAGATCCAAGAAGAAAGCTGTATCACAGTTATCGGCAATTGAAATATCAAAAAAAGAAAAGATGGAAGGCATATTTCCATCTTTTTCTTTATTTCTTGATGAAGAGATTAAATCAACTTTAGAATATCACAATATTTTAAATCCAAAATTATGGAATAACTTTGAATTAAAAACAGAAGTACGAAATAAATTAATACAAATTGGAAATGCTTGGGCGTATTGGGCAGGAATACCAGAAGAAGCTATTGAAGATATGATTCTTGTAGGTGGTAATGCAAATTTTAATTATACTCCAAACTCCGACATTGATTTACATTTATTAATAAATCTTGACAAAATAAAAAATTGTCCATCTTACATAGATGATTATCTTAAAGATAAAAAACAATTATGGGCATTAACACATGATATTAAAATTTACAACCAGCCCGTAGAGGTTTATGCTCAGGATATGAATGCTGGATTTATACAAGATCAGGGTGTCTTTAATGTAAGCAAAAATAATTGGATTACAGAACCTGTACACAAAGAAATAACTTTAAATGATCCATACACTATACAAAAAGTTCAAGACTTTATGGATCAAATTGATGGACTGATCAATGCAAACGCCGACGATTCTGCATTTGATGTTTTGAAATCAAAATTTAAAACTATGCGCTCAGAAAGTTTAAAATCTGGTGGAGAATTTTCTCAAGGAAATCTCATATTTAAAGAGCTAAGAAATCAAGGATACTTGGATAAGATGAATAAATATATTCAAAGTCGTTCTGATGAGCAACTAAGCCTTTAACGCTCAACCATTTCTATCCAGTCTTGGTGAACAACATGACTACTATCAAATCCATCCTTAATTTTGCTTATATCCCACCAAATTACATCACCGACTTTAATATCTTCGGTAAGTTTATTTCCGATTGCAACAACCTTTGCGGGAATAATTTTAGACTTTGATTTTTCTTGGTAGATAATTCCAGCCTCTGTGGTTTTTTCTCCACCAACCATTGCTTTAGCTAATATCCATTTACCAACTGGTTTAATTGTTTTCATAATAATCTCCTAATTCCTTCGCTAGGATTCGAACCTAGACAAAGAGATCCAAAGTCTCTGGTGCTACCGTTACACTACGAAGGAGTAAATCTTTGAACAATAATTGTTCATTATAATGGAACTGGCACAACCAACATTGATGCTTCGCACAGATCCGTATTGTGGAATGTAAACAACATTATCACAGATACTTAGCACATCTGCAGGAATGCCTATTTGTTCCTGTCCAAATACCATAATGTAATGTATACCAATATCAAAGTTATATGTGTTTACGTCCATCGCGTCCGGTACATTATCAATACCAATAACTTTAACGTGTCCACAATATGCTGAACGCTTTAGAGAAATATAATCTCCCAAATCGTCAATAGTTTTTACATGACGAAAGTTTGTATAATGATGTGTGCCTACCGTCCCACGTCTGTCATACTTTTTGCTTCCGTAAATTACAACTTCTTTCGCAAGAAACGCATTAGCATTGCGAATGACGGTAGCAATATTAAAGTCATTCCCAATATTGCAACAAACAACTGAATAATTAAGACGCTTGTCATCAAGGTCTGCTCGTATAGCATCATCGTTCCAATATTTGTAGTGATCTATCAAATTGCGGCGATCAATAGTATCACTCATCTTTTCCTTTTCCCCATCCAACTGGAAGGTTAACATTATTAGGAATAAACTTAGACTTATTCATTTCCCTGTAAATTTCAAGTTCTCTATTTGCGGCTTGAAGTTGAATTTTCATTACACGCAATTCTTCAGCAGCATCGCGACAAATATTTGATGATTCCATGTGGGCATATCTCCATTTATCTGCCAACTCTCTAATGCTATCTTCTATATTTTTCATAATGACCCCTACGGGATTCGAACCCATGTTATGGCCTTGAAAGGGCCGTGTCCTGGACCAACTAGACGAAGGGGCCTGTTGTCAATCAAACTTTGCGCGAATTTCTGTAGCAAGAAATGCAACAACCATTCCAACAATACTTCCAATCACTGCACCTTCAAAGTTTTTATAATAAACAAAACCAATAGCATTTACACTAAGAAGTACGGCAAAGGGGATTGCAAGTTTATTAAGTAGAGTTTTCATAGAAGTATTATACATCAAGTCTTACCGTTGGCAAGTGTTTTCTGTCAAATACTCACTTTTTAATTATTGGGCTACTCTACCGAGTTTTCTCCACAGTATTTCTTTTGCTATAACTGTGGTTCCACCACTAACAACTTGATGATTAAAGGTAATATTACTAGCAACGGATGCAGTTGCACCCGCCAAACTAGTTAAAACAATAGTATCGGTATAATCTAAAGTTATAATTTCATATTTGTCTCTGGTTCCACCAAAAACACCAGAAAAAGATTTTGAATTTGTTTCTTTATTAAAAGTACTCGTAACATTTTTATGTTCATCGATATAATAATCAGGAAAAAATCCAGACACTAATGCAAGATATGGCCTTAACATGTAGGAATTTAAAAATATTTGACCAGCATAATCTGATGTTATTCCAGAAGTATTACTAGAAAAAGGAATTTTTGTAAATAATTCATTTTCGGTCCCAGAACCTGTTCCCAGTGTAGCTGGTAATGAATTTGAAAAAGTTATACCTGGTAAATTTCCCAAACTGCCACTTGGATTTGCTGTTCCGTTTGTTCTTGGTTTTATTGGTCCTGTAATTCCTGTTGGTATTGGCATATTATGATACTCTGTTATATAAATTAGTTAGTGATGTGATTAGAGACTGAGAAGCTGTTTTAATTCTTTCAAAATCTATTTTTGTTGCAAGAGTTAAACCTTGATTTAGGGTAGACGTGTAATGATTTTTATCAATATTTTTTCCTTGTAAAAAATTATGAAAAGGCATTGTGCCCAAACCATATGCAGGACCCCCAACTCCAGCAAGTACATGTCCTAAAAAGTATAAAGTTTCTCCTCTAAGGCATAACATTTTACTAGAAGAATCACCAGTTGAAACTATAGAACCCTCTGGTGTAAAAAAAGAAGCCAGAGGTGCTGAAGTATTTGATATACTATAGTTTGATGACATTGTTAACGTTATGCTTAGATATTCAAGAGGCACAAGTTTGTCATTTCCATCCCACAAATAACAATCAATAATTGGAAAGAAAAAAAGATAAGTTTTATAATTTAAAAAAACATTTTTTTCTTGGAAGTAATCAAATATATTATTTCTTTGTTCTTCTGTAATTAAAGAAAAAATATCTAATATTTCCATTTTTCTCTGGGACATATTAAAAGAAGCTAATGGACTAAGTTCCATTAATGCATGATCTTTAGAAAGTATTTGATAAAAGGTTGCTCCACTTTCAAATCCAGGAATTTCTGGTGAACCAGAAAAATATTTTGGAATTAAAAAAGCTGTTCCACCAGTTATTTGATTTTCTGGAACACAATTATACGCAGAGAGCCAGGGGCCATATCCACAAGTACCAGTAAAATTTGAATTCCAAAATTTTATTTCATTAATAGGACTTGCACTTGTTGTTCCAGTATATTTTGTAAATGTTTTTGATTCAATAAAATCTGAAGCAAGATTATATATGTAATGAACTGAAGCAGCTACTATTGTGGGTGAGTGAATACTAAAAAGGGGATTGCTTGTATTATAATAATTTGGAAGAAGAGAATCTGGAGTTCCTGGTGGAACTGGAGTTATCAAATTATCATAACTTCTATTTCTTATACTAATTGATTTATAAAATTCTCTATAAGGATATAATGTACAGTTTGTATTTAATCCTATAGGCGGTCCAGAATTTCCTGGACCATAAATGTATAAGTCATCTGTGGTTGGGTTATAAGAAGGATTGTACATTATATTGCAGACCAGTCCCCGCCACCTATGTTTACACTATATCCAGTCGGATACATTAAACTTGTTACGTTATCAATTTCATTTAGTGCTGCTTGTAAATAAGTATAAATTTCTAAAACTGTAGATTCTCTAGCAAAATCTATGGTTGGGTCTCCAGCAACAACACTAGCACCAGGAATATTAACTTCAATATTTTTTCCTTGTTGGGTAATTGTTACGCCATCACCTTTAAATATAATATCGTCTACCGATTTTAAGATATTAGTTTGATTACCATTTACATCTTCTGTTTTAATTCCAACAGCTCCACCGCCATAAATGTTATCAAAGCCATTACTTCTTAAAAATTGTTCTATTGTTTTATTAGAAATTTCAGTATTTTGTTTTGAAATTAGATCAGTTAATTTTTGTGTATCAATGGTAATTTTTCCATCTTTTAAAATTAATGGATCGGAAAGTTTAATTTTAGTTTCAATTTGTTCATTTAATGAATGTACAACCACAGTTGATTGCTGTGGTGGTTTTTGATAAAACGAACTATTAGTAATTTTTTCGGCAGCTTTTATTATATCTTCACTAAGAACAGTTGTCTTTTTATTTTGTTCTTTAAAAATTTCATATCTCTGCAAAAAATCTTTTTTTTCGTTTTCTTCTCTTAATTGTTCTTTAGTTTTAGGAACAAATTTTTCAGCAAAATTATTATTCTTATTCATCTTAATATTTAGTCGGGCATACTGGATTTGAACCAATGGCCTCCTGCTCCCAAAGCAGGCGCTCTACCAAACTGAGCTAATGCCCGTAAAATTATCTATTTTGTTTATACCATTCAACAATAGATATATAAACTGATGAAATAGCCAAAGCTATCACAGGTAAAAAAGTAAAGAACATAAACCATCCAAAATTAATTTTCATTTTCTTCAAAATTTTTATTTTGTTTTGCTATCAATTCTTTGTAAAGAATTTTCATTTCTTCATCATTTTTTTCTTGAGAAATTTGCATTATTCTTTGAATTTGTTCTTCATACTCAAGCTGTTTTTTTAGTCCATTTGTTTCGCCATGTAATGATATAAAATTTTTTAAATGTGTAACGTGGTCGTTAATCATTTCAAATAAAATTAAAAAATTTTCTTTAGATAAATTTATAGTTACTGTATTTCTTGGGTTCATAATATATTTATTTTACCTTATAAATATCAATATGCAAGGATTTATTTCTTTTTTAAGAGAAGCTGTCGATGATGGGCAGGGTATTTCTCGTAGCAGGGGAAAGGCTCCAAGTGGCGCTTTAAAACGAACAATTATAGATCCTGCATTGGAATATGCAAAAGAGGTTGCGTCTGGTGTTGCTGCAGATCCAGCTATGTTTGCTAAAGAATATACTAAATCTTTATTAACCGATCCCGAAACTTATCACTCAGCTTTTTCAGTGGGAGGTATGGTTCCGGGAGTAGGTGAGCCTTTTGATTTTGCAGATGCTGCTTTGTATGCGGCTCAAGGTGATAACGAGATGGCAAAACTTTCTCTTGCCTCTACATTTCCAGTAGTAGGTGCTGTTGGAAATGTAGCTAGAGTAGGAAGATCTGCAAAAATGATGGAACCGATGTTAAAAGCTGAAAGAGCTGTTAATGATGAAATTTCTGCTTGGAAAGCTGAAAAGTCGGGTGAATATTTGAGCACTATATCCGATCCTTTCTTTTCTCAAAGATTTTCTACTGAAGTTCCGGCAACAGATAATTACAAAAGATTAGCTAACGAATTTGGATTTTTAGTTCCTGAAGTAGGAAATCCAACAGCATCTCTTACTCCCATGGAAGTTTTACAAGGGGTATACGGAAAAGATGCGGAAAAAAATGTTAAACTTGCAAAAAGAGCTCAAGAAAAATATGAAACTGGTTTAAAACCAATGGAAGGTGGATCCCTAAAACCAAGAAATCCATCAGAATTTGTAGTTCCTGACTATTCAAATTCTAGTCTTGGCAAAAAATTTAATATCTATGTTGGGACACATGTACCAGAAAATTTAACAGGGGTAATCGAACCTATAGTAAATGCTGAAGCAGTAACTTCACAGTTACTTCCGAGAGCTTTTACCATCAATCCTGCATCATCTGCTGGCCCAAAATGGATTCCTAATTTAAGACTCCCTTTTAAAGATATGACAGCCCATGAAATGACACACGTTTTGGGTATGGACAATCCAAAAACATCATGGCCTGAAATGCGGGATGCACTTACTGTTAGTGATACTGAGTATTCTAAAGCTTGGAGAGATCGTGTGAGTGAAACTGGAGGATATGTAGAACCAAGATTTAATCAAATACTTTCTGACCCTTCATTTGAAACTAAAATGCCCCCACATCCAAATAATGAAAAAATTGCAAAATATTTTAGAAATTCAGAAATTCCAGGGCAAATAGCTCAAGCCAAAGCATGGATGCAACAAAAAGGATTACCAAACGTCAATATGAATATGTCATATGATGAGGCAAAGGGCTTACGAGATATGATTCTCGATAAATACAGTAAGGGAATGTTTCCGGAGTTTAAAAAAGATAGAACTATGCCTTCTATAATTAACATTCTTGGAAGCCCCCAAGGTAAAAAATTATTTGATCTTATTGCTAAAAAAGAAAAGGGATCTTCGGTAAATAATAAAGTTCAGCAAATGTACGCTTAACTAAATCTTACTCGTCCCCAAGCACAAATAGCAGCAATACCAATCAGAATGCCAGTGCCGGGTGCTGGAATAGGGGGGCGTACCGGGCAGTCCGGGCAGGGAATAACCTCATTGGTTACTGTTTCCATTGCAACACTCTCAACCCTGTCGTGTTGAATCGGAATAAACATATCCTGATCCACACCCTGTACGGTCATTACAAGGTGTCCATCATTGTAGATCTTGTGAATCCAAAAGCCATCAAATGATCCCATAAAGAATGGCTTATCAACTTCAGGATAATTGTTTACAGTCGAACCATACAATGAAGGTTTTATTGAATTTGTAATGTTAAAGTTGGAATCAAAATTAATTTGATTGGTATAAGTGGCCTCAAGGTAAGTAGAACCTTGATAGGTAGACTGTGAAAACTTTTGGCCTTGTGCGTAAATTGTAGATTTAATGATACTCATTTAATTCAGTCCCAATTCTTCATCCAAGTCAGCAAGCCGCTGCATCGCGTCCTGCGGTCCCTTCCACTTGGCAATCCTGTCCTGCATTGCCTTGATGCGTTCGGGTGTGCGGAACTTCTCCATGAAGCCACAGGTGCATGAGACAAACTCATCGTCATCCACATGGATAAGCAGGCCGTCCCACTCCTCGCACCAATGCCATCCCTCGTTCAGTTCCTCTGCGGTGAGCATTACATTCTCATCGCCAATAAATGGCTGCATAAGGTAGTTCCAACGCTCTTTGGTCATCTTCTTACTCATCGTGCCTCCTGATTCGGAAGTAATCATCTTCCATGTTTGCAATCTGAATCTTTGCGTCCTCAAGTTCACTGCGCAACCGCTCAATCTCCGCATACGCCTCACTAATGTCCCGCAAAACATCCGAAGGGAGATCGGTGCGCTTGGTATGGCAGCGTAGACGGTAATCTATTGGCTGGTAGTCGGGCATAATTTTTAATCCTTTGAGGGCTGAACAGCATTTGGTTTTTTTGCTTTAAAAGGCTTTTGCTGTGAAACCCATTCCGCTGCTTTTACAACCCAATTGGCAAACTTAAAAATAGTTACTGGATCATAAAGAACGGCCTTATGTGCGCTATAGGTGGTTAAATTTTTGTGATAAATTTTAATGCAACGCTCACCATTTCCGTATTCGTAGCATTCTGCAACAAAAGTTTTGCTTGTAAAATTTGGAAGAGCCATGTTTAAAGATTCTCGTAGTTCTTTTTCATTGCGATTGTCTTGTTCATAGTCTTATTATACTCCGTGTTAAAGGTTAGTCAAGAACCAGACACCGAATCAATGCCGAAATCAATGCAAACTAGATTGCCTTGCCAAATGGCATAGTTATCCTGATGAAGATCTTGTCCAAGAACACTATCGTAAATAGGATTGCCGTCATCATCGTAAGTACAACCGCAGTCAACACAATAGTCTTCAGGAATATTAATTTTTTCAAGATTTTTGCTCAACTCGTTAACCAGTTTTGGACTGATATCTGACTTTTTAAAGTCAGTATTGGCAACAGCAGTTTGATAGCCGTAGTGAAGAATTCGATTGCCATGCATCAAGACAATCATTTTACCAACGGGAGGAGCAAGGCCAACCTCTGCTGCCAACTGTTGACGCTTCCAAGCGCAATAGGCTTCCGTCGCACAATAGTAAAAAAACTTGAGACCAAACTGCTTTGGGTTGTTTTCTTCTGCCGCATTATCCAAAAAGAATGCACTCACACCATCGGGTGCGCTGTTAATCAGACGGCCTGGGATTTCTTTTTTGGTATAGACAATTGCCGCCACACTCACATTTTTAGGACCCGAAGCAAGTTCAGAATCAATCTCAATTTTAATCCTCTTGGTGAGTGTGGGCTTGTGACGGGGGTAGGATTTTACTTTGATAGCCAAACTTTTCACTTGCATACTCCTATGGAGGGGGTGATTGCTGTTAGGCTCATACTATAGCACCTAGGCACTCCCAGTCAACGGCTTTGCAGCAAAAAAGGCATAAATAGTTACATGAAAAAGTTTAGCTATTTCTTACTTGAAGGTGGAGCAGGAAAAACTTTATTTGGCATTGATCCACTTGGAAACAGATCTCAAGCCGAAGTTATGCAATTTGCAAGAAACGTTGGTTACAAAGTTGAACATGGCCCAAAACATATCAAAATAATAAATCCAAAAACTGGACAGTTGGTTGCGAGCTTAAGCCATGGAGCAAATCGTAATGAATGGAATGAAAAATATGCACTAAGAAATATTGCAAGAGATTTAGAAACATCGGGTAGTGGGTTACGAGCCGATATGCCTGCAAAAGTTGTTGCCGATAGACTTCGTAGCGGAACAGCACAGGGCAGACAATTCCCCGTAGCATCAATCGGTTCTGCTGCTTTGGCTGGGGCCGGAACAATGCTAGGAAGTGCCTTGACGCAAGGTACGCAGGCAGCAATGTCATCGTATGGGGGAATGCTGACACCACCACCACCAAAAGAAAGAATGCAAACTGAAAAAACTTTTAATACAGATGTTGGCCTTGGGTTTGATTTATCGCCGGAAGGTGAATTGGTTGCCAATCCAGAAGGTTTAAAAGCAGTTAGACAAAGACAGAGACAGGGATTAGTAAATCCAACAATGTTCCCTTCAGAGTTATACAAAAAAGAAGAAATACCATCAAAAGAACAACGCGCTGCGAATTTATTGAACGCCGCATCTTTTTACAACCAATATAATCCCAACTGGGCTACGGATATGTATTTTGCTTCTGCATTAAATCCAAGAACCGACAAAGGAAGAATGTATGGAGAAAAAAATTTTAATTCTGATATTGGATTAGCTTTTAATCTTTCAGATGGAGGTGAATTGATTGGCGACCCAGAGGGATTTGCAGCAGTTGGTAGGAGAACAAGAGAAAAAAGAAATTTTCCAACAATAGTCCCACAAATGAAACTTGAAAATTTTGATCCATACCTGGATAAGCCAAATCAAAAGTGGGCAGCAACCGTAAAATATAAAACAAAAGATGGCCGAGACATATCTGAAAAAATTGAATCAAATGTAAATATAAGAAAAGCGGTTCACGAATTTGTTGGAAAATTGAAAAAGAACGGACATGATTTCATTGGAGTAGACTACCATGATTAAATCTTTCAAAGAATTTTTAGTTGAGCGAAGAAATGACGAAGAAGAGGAACAACCCCCCGTTTCCACAGAGGTAGATTCTGATATGGAAGCCCTTACCCAGTCGCAGGAGGCAGAAGAAAAACAACTCCCAGACGACAAAATGTCAGAGTTGTGGGGCTTAAACGCTGCAAAAAGACAAAAAAATTATGAAAATAATCCAAAGTCCGAAGAAGATTACCGCTATTGGAAGCGAGAACTTGTAGGAAGAGATGCCCCCAGAGAGGCCCATCAACTGTACGATTTTCTTTGGAGGGGTGCTCGCGGAGGAATAACAACTTACAATTCAGATGAAGATGTTACTGGAGTAGTAGGAACAAAACCCGGATTTGAAGAAATTACACCAATTGAAAATTGGGAAGATCCGTATGATACAGATGCTGATATAAAATTTGAAAAAAAATACAATCAGCAAATAGAGGATAAACTTAAACAAGATTTTTTAAAGAGATATGATCTTGGGAATCTTCCACAAGAGGATATTGATAGAATCTATGGGCAATACAAGGGAAGTAATAAACAAATAAAGGATACGCTGGCAAAGCCTTTAAATTCTTTGAAAACAAATTAAAAAAGAGGGGTAAAGAGGGGTGGATATAGGTGTGAGAGGGGTAAAGAATTTTTAAGAATATTTTAGAAAGTTTGAGTTAGACCCCAACCCCCTCACACCCCCTCCAAGCCCTTTAAAGGCGTTTACAGCCCTTTTAGGGTCGCCAATAGCCCTAGGGAGCCTTTAAAAGCCGTCCTCTTATAGCCAATCCTAGGCAGTCAAGCAATTATTACAAATTTTTAAGCAAATTTTGACAAATTTTGAACAATTTTAGATCCTGTCCGTACAAAGCCCGCAAAAACTCAATATTTTGAATCTTGTCCAGACAATTTAAGGTTTTCGTCCTGTCCGGGCTTTTTATCCTGTCCAAGGGGTGCAGGTCCTGTCTCCCAGCGGGACCCTCAAACCCCTGATAGTAGATCTAAGAATTTATTATATTTTGTAGGAATATGAATAGACCAGAGCTCAGAGCCGTCCTGGATCCTGTCCACAAAAATTTTAAAATTTTTGAAAGTCCGAATATCTATAAACATCCGATAACCCCCAGCCCCGACAAGTCTGATAACGGTGCACAGGGGACAGGGGGCTATCGGACGCATGAACAGACCCATAATATAGCCCATACAGGGGACAAGTCAAGTAAACCCTTGCCAGATAAGGACTTATATCCAGCTACGTCCTGAGTGTAGGACCTATAAGAAATTAAATTAGTTTGGGGGAAACGCCCGGCCCTCTCGATACCTGCGCCATCCCGTCCAGGTACCGTCCCGTCCAGACTACTATCCGGAGGATTAAAAAATCAGAAATCCTCGGAGGATTTCTGATAGTAGCTCGGCCCCTATGTGGCCCAGGGAGGGCTCTCTCCTTCCCTCCCTGGGCCTTGTCCGTTAGTTTGCTCCCACCTTCCACGGCAGGGCATTCTGCCCCGTGTTGGGGTTAGGGATCTTCTGCCCCGCCACGATGTCCACATACCGGGTGAGGAACACGCGGCTGACGCTGCGCTTTGCCATCGTCTTGACAAAGGTATTCTTGATCTTGGTGAAGGTTCCGCTGTCCGCAATCGCATCCGCATCCTTGACGATCTTGGGGGTCTTGCAGATGAAGAAGGAGTCGAAGCCGGGGTAGGCATCGGGGTGGCACACAATCGCGCCATCCTTGTAGCCCTGCTCCGCAGCCTTCTGACGCTGCGAACCGTCCCATTCAATACCGCGAGTCGAAGTCTGCAACTCCCTGCGCTCCTCGTTGGACAGGCAGAAGTTGATGAACTCATTGCTGTGGAGATTGTGTCCCGCGACATACATCCCAACGATACGAGCGTTCAACTTGGTACGCATCGACTCCATCATTCCGGCGATGGCGATGTTGGAAACGCATTGGCCGAAGTAGTCCTTCATGTTGAAGCGGTACGCCGTTCCGTAAATCTCGTTGACCACGGTGATGGTGCTACCGTCCTTGAGGTAGTAGAAGGAGTCTGCCATCTTGTGATTCTCAATCGACACACCGTTGGCCTGACCATCGGTGACGAGCATGAAGGTGGGAATCTGAATGTTCTGCTGCTGCACCCAATCCTGCATGAACTGCGAGGCGATAGCCACGGCCTCAACGGTGGGCGTACCGTGAAGGTGGAGGCAACCGGGGTACATGACGCTGCGCTCGTCCACGATCAGCGACTCATAGATGTAGGCAAGCAGACGCTCACGCTTACCCGCGCTGTCCCGCGAGGAGGCGAGGTTGACGAGGCGGGTATCCTCGTAGCGAACCGAAGTGGGCTTGGGATTCTGCGAGGGGAGGTTGTGCAGAAACTCAACAACAGCATCGTACTCCATGCCCTGCTTCTGCAACTCCTTGAACATCTTTTCGTATTGGTCATGGCCGTGGATGGCACGGGCATTGACATCGGTGAAGGAGAACACCTCAAACGGAATCTTCACCTTCTCGCAGAACCACACCAACTGAATCACCTGCAACAGCGTATCGGAGAGGCGGTAACCCATGCTACCGGAAAAGTCAAGCAGGAACACGATGCCGTGATTCTTGCCGTCCTGCTTGACGATCTTGCTGATGAAGATGTCATCATGGGTGCGGTACTGATGGAGGCGGTCAAGGTTCAGCATCCCGGTCTGCTTGGGACGCTCCCGGCGGATCTCGTCCGCAGCCTTGCGGCGGTCGAACTGCGAGGCCAACTGACGAACGAAGGCATCGGAGTCCTTGACGAACTTGCGGTAGTTATCAAGGTTGAGCGGACGGCCCTCGTTGGACTTCTCAAACTCCGAAAGCAGGAACTCGGTGGACAGGATGGCCTTGTCCATCTCCTTGATCGGGGAGATGGTCAGGGTTGGGTGGCTATACTCCTCCCCGTCCTTCTTGCCGCCGTTGGTGAACTCCGCAAAGTCCGCAGCACCGTCACCCTTATGCATCTTGCCATTGTCGGGCTGCTGACCCTTCTGCTTCTCCATCTGCTCCCGAACGCCCTGCATGGAGGGATGATCGTACAGACGCTTGGCGACCTCGTACACCTCCTCAAAGGTGACCACGGCATCCACCTCGTCCACGATCTGCTGCTCCTCGCGGCTGAACGGAACATCAAGGAATCCCGGCACACCCCACTTGAAGTGAAGGTTGAGGCGGTTGATGATGGTGGCGTTGGGAATGTCCATCTTGGAGAAGGAGAACATATCCCGATCCACGATCTCCTTGTAGCCCAAGAAGAAGTCGCGGCGAGTGCCGGGGTACTTGTCCTTCATCAACTTCTCAATGCGGACATCCTCCACGACATTGGCGATGCGCTGAAGGAGGGTCTTGTCGTAGCCCTGCTTCTCCGCAGCATCAAGGATGGCCTCGCTCTGCTCGTAGGGAGTCCACAGGGCGTGGCTGATCTCATGCGCGATGAGCATGGTCTGCACCGTTTCGGAGACATTCCAAACGGGCATGACGAGGTGACGCTGCTTCACATCGAAGGAAGCGGTTTCAGCCGTGGGGTCGAAGGAGAACGAAAGGTTCTCGGTAGCGAGAGCGCGGGCGAAGATGGAGAGAGAACTGTTCATGCGCGTATTGTACCCGATGATCGGGGGAAAGTCAAGCGGTAAAGTAGAAAGTTTTTGGAGACCGATAAGTGCCGGCTGGCGTCCAGGTGGCGTCCACTACTATCCGGAGCGAAGCGGAGGATAATAATTTCCTCGGGCCTTCGGCCCTCGGATAGTAGTCCACGCCTCTGCCCCGGCCCCCTGTGGGGGCCGGGGCATGAACAGCATCAGACGGTGACCGGAGTGATGAGCGAGGTCAGGTCGTAGACCCCCTTGCTCACCGCGCTCTTGTAGTCCTTCAGCACCCAAGTCGGAATGCCCTTCATGTTGATGGACTGCGCGATGGCGAGGAGTTCGCTCTTGGTGAACTGACTGTAATCAGCGGGGTTGCCATTGTTGGCGTTGTCCGCGAACTGCTTGGCGGCGGTGACGAAACGATTGCGCTTGTTGAGGTACGGCATTTTCTTTAGTCTCATTCTTTCTCTTTTTTGGTTAGGCGTTGACAGCGTAGTTTGTGTCAGCGTTGGGGGTCACAGGCGGAGCCGGGGTCTTGTTGTCCACCTTATCCATCCCCTCCGGCGCGGGGAGGATGGTGGGGTCGATCTTGGTGTAGAGGTTGAAGAAAGCCTCCTGCGTAGCCGGGTCGAAGCGGGTGAGCGTCAACTTGATCGCCTTCTGCTTGTCACCGAAGATGGCGAACGCCTTGCAGACCTCCTCCAAACGGCGGGTGGTGATGATGTCATCCAAGCCGCCCTCCTTGAAGCCCAAGCGGATCGTTTCCGCCCACTTGGTGAGGTACTGCGCGAACTCCTTGTCCTCGCGCCCGTAAGCCTTCATCTTGCGGATGATGATACGAGCCTCCACGGTGCGGTCAGCGTAGTCCTGCTCAAACCAATACGAGAAGCGGTCAAGGTACGCCTCGTTCAAGCAGCGCGTCCCAACGAACCGATCAGACTCGCCACGGCCTTTCGTGTTGGCGGTCGCCACGACATTGAAGCCGGGAGCGGGCTTGACGAACTGCCCGATCTTCTTGATGTAGACTCCCTTGCCCTCAAGCACGGGCTGCAAGCACATCATGCGCTCCGTCCCCAAGTCGATCTCGTCAAGCAGCAGGATCGCTCCGCGCTGCATGGCCTGAACCACACCGCCGAACACGAACTTGGTTTCGCCGTTGATGAGGCGGAAGCCACCGATCAGGTCATCCTCGTCAGTCTCGGCGGTGATGTTGACACGGATCAGGTCACGACCGGAGGCCGCGCAAATCTGCTCAATCATCGTGGTCTTGCCGTTGCCCGACAGACCCGTGATGTAGACCGGGGCGAACTGCTTGGAGGCGAGGATGGTGTTGATGTCATCGAAGTGGCCCCACGGCACGAAAGTGTCGTTCTTGGCGGGGACGAGCGAGACATCGGACGAAGGCATGACGAGGTTGTAAGAAGTGCTGTTCATGTCGGACATTGTATCAGAAGTTTCGGGGGAAGTCAAGACGCAATCCGAAGATTCCGTCACATTTTCTGAAAGGTCAAGGTCAGTCGTGACCATTTCGGGGATGCTGTAGAGGCCACGACCAACACGGCGGGTCGTGTCTTGGGTCAGCCAAGCCGGGAGAACGGAGTACCGGGGCTCGGCACTAATGGAAAGGGCTTTGATGCACTGCTCACGGGTGTACCGCGCTTCACCGATGGTACGGGGAGTGCCAAAGAGGGTGGTAAGGGATGCGAGGAAGTTCTGCTTGCGATTGTCGATGCTGTTCATGTTGCACATGATACCACAAACTTCAATCTTGTCAAGAAGATTCAACAAAAGTTTTTGAGAATCTTTGCGGCGTCCTATAACCCCGTCCATTATTATAATCGGCTACTATCAGGCGGTCAGAAATTGGCTTAAGGGCCAATTTCTGATAGTAGTAAAGAA